>ENA-ORMR01000385-ORMR01000385.1-human-gut-metagenome-genome-assembly--contig:-NODE-385-length-46335-cov-4.528047_pt1 | contig 46335 bp, 44 predicted proteins | sample MGYA00242107_ERZ509003 | MGnify/ENA primary metagenome ERZ509003 (study PRJEB26280, sample SAMEA2338699) | human gut metagenome | biome: human gut; feature: human-associated habitat; material: faeces...
TTATTAATACTTCGCATAATATACATTATGTTAAAATAAATAATAAATAAAACTAATTTATTACTAAATACTTACTTTATACTTTATATGCTGAATTTTCCATTTAGAAGCTTTCCATCTTCTACTAAATAAGCAACCAACTAACCGTTTTAAAGTTTCAATATTTTCTGCGTTATAAGACATTGCAATTTCGTTTCGCCAATACTAATTTAATACTATTTACCTACTTTATCGCTTTCTTCCATAATTTCATCATATTTATCCACAATTGTTTTAGATGATAAATTGGTATAAATTTGAGTGGTTTTAATATTGCTATGCCCTAACAGTTCTTGAACTTCTCTTAATGGAGCTCCGTTTTCTAATAGATGAGTTGCAAACGAATGTCTCAACATATGAGGAGTAATATTTTTAGTTATTCCAGTCTTGGCCTTAAGATTTAGCAATAAATTATTTACATACTGTCTTTCTAAGACTGAGCCATCTATTTTTTCAAATAAGTAAATCTTAGGTCTATGGCCACATATCTTTTTGAATTCATCTAAATACTTGATGATCCAATTTCTTTCTTCTCTATCTATAGGAACAATCCTTTCCTTCTTACCTTTTCCAAAAATTCTAAAGAATAATGAATTCAAATTAACATTTTCTATTCTTAAATGTGTCATTTCCGAAACACGAAGTCCAGAGCCATACAAACATTCTATAATGCATCTGTCTCTGATTCCATCAATATCAGATGTATCCACAGCATTTATAATCTTTTCTATTTCATCATAGGTCAAAACATCAGGAAGCCTTTTTTCAGCCTTAGGTATCCTAAATCCGATTAAAGATACATTAATATATCCATTTAGATTTAAATAACTATAAAAGCCTCTAACAGTGGTTGCCTTTCTAATAATCGAAGTGTTCTTCAATCCTTTTTTTGATAAATATGATATGAAGCATTCCAGGTCCTTCTCAGACAAATCATTTACTTTTTTATCTTTAACTAATTCAATAAACTCAGACAAATCCTCCTTATAAGACTCCTTCGTCTTTGAAGAATCACCTTTTTCAACAATTAAATATTGAAGATAAGCATCTCCTGCATCCATCAAAGTCATTAATTCTTTTCTCCTTTTTTGTTTAAATACAGGGCTTCATCAATGGTTAATTGCTCATCTTTTTTTACTAATGTTTCTTTACCTTTGTCTATACATCCTTCTGCCATACAACCAATCAATCTGATTGGTTGATCATTATAAAAAACATCAAAAATTTTCAATGCATAAAAACAAATTTCATCATCAGAATCAATGAAATGATCAATTGAAATTCGTCTCGACTTAGTATTAAACGATGCATCCCTTATTTTAATTCCAATGGTCTTAGTAACCTTATTATGGAATCTCAATTGATTTCCTACTTTTTTTGAGCAATAGATTAACCTGTTTTTTATTTCTTCATAGTCAGTTGTATCAAAATCAAAAGTAGAATCACATGATGTTGATTTCGGATCAAATGATGCATAGCTCAATTCATCACTGCCTCCACCATTCGCCTCAAAATACACCCAATCATACATAGAGCCCAATGCTTTAATAACCTTAATTGATTTGTTATTCGCAAGATCGCCTATTGTATTGACGCCAAGCTCAACTAGTTTTGGAGCGGTTTTCTTACCAATTCCAAACATGTTTTCAATAGGCAATGGCCAAATTTTAGTTTCTAAATCCTTTTTATCTAATAGTAAAGTTAAACCTAATGGCTTTTTATAATCTGATCCCATCTTAGCCATAAATTTATTTTGACCTACCCCAATAGAGCATTTCAACCCTGTTTTTGCCAACAACTGGAATTGAAAATCAAATAGAAATTCATAAATTTCATCTCTGCTTTTACCTATTAGAACATTAGTGGAATCCACATAACATTCATCTATTGAAGCCATTTCGATCAAAGGAAAAGTCTTCTTTACTTCATCAAAAAAGAATTGACTTTGTCTGCTATATTCATGGTAATCACCTGGAATATTTATTAATTTTGGACACAGACGATACGCCTCTGAAATAGGCATACCTGAGCGAACGCCATACTTTCTTGCCTCATAATTTGAAGTTGCAATAACAGCTCTTCCTATATTTCCACCAACAGAAAGAGGCTTGTCTTTATACTCAGGATGCCTATTCATTTCTACTTGAGCAAAGAAGGCATTTAAATCGATATGGCATATATATTTCATATTCTCATAATAGCATAAATCTTAGCAGATTTCATTAAAACAACATTATTTTAAAATAAAAGTTGGTTATTTAATAAAGTAATTAAAAAGTATAAATTATTCCTTGAATTTCCTAAATACACTGACTTGGAATTTCAATTAAAATTAACTTAACAACTTTATTTTAAATCCAAGCCTTGGTAAGTTTATTTTTCTCTTTATTTGCCTCGCTAAATAGCTCTTTAGCTGCATCCAAACTAGCTTTGCTATTTTCATTTCCACTCAATAACATGCCTAGTTGTTTTATTGATTCTCCATTATCGAGTTCCTTTGCGGATGTCACAGTAGTGTCATTTACAACACTCTTTTCTATATAATAAGTCTTATCAAAGAAACAAGCCACCTGGGCCAAATGAGTAATACAAATTACTTGAGTATTCATCGATACTTGATACAATTTTAATCCAGCTTTAAAAGCAACATTTCCAGAAATACCAGTATCAATTTCATCAAAAATTAATAATTGCGAAGGATCAGCATTTTGCAAAACTACTTTTAATGCTAACATTATTCTAGATCCTTCTCCTCCACTCGCAGCATCTTTTAATGAGGCAAAATCAAATCCTTTGTTAAGTCTAACAACAAAATCAACTACATCGATTCCATCGACATCAAATAAGTCTTTTTGATGAATCTTAATATTAAATCCATTTTCAGCCAAGGATAGTCCAGACATTTCCAAAGATACTTTTTCTGCTAAAATCTTAGAGATTTTCTCTCTTTCTTTCGATAATTCTTTAGCTTTTTTAAAGCATTCTTCTTTTAATTCAGCAATGTGTTTTTCTTTCTTTTCTTTCTCTTCCGAGAAGCCCTGAAGGCTGTCGTACATATCTTTCATCGCTTTATATTTATCCAAGATTTCTTTAGTTGACTTTCCATATTTTCTTCTGATTTCACCCAAATCAAAAAGTCTTTGGTTAAGTCTATCAATCTCATCAGCATCGCTATCCATTTGGGCTGAAGCAATTTCATTGATGTCACCATCAATATCATTGAATTCTTCTTTTATTTCATTTGCCTTATCTGCCAAGGAAGTTCCATCTAAATCATTTAAGCAAATTTTGATTTGATTCTTGATTTCTTCATATGAACTAATCAATCCGCTCAATTGAGATAAAGAATCATTAATCTTTTCCTCATTAGAAAGATCATTAAGTCGCTTCTCGCAGTCTTCAATTTCATTTTCCTTAATATGAAATTTTTCTATCTCTTCAATTTTAAATTTTAAGAATTCAGGATCTTCTTTTTTAGAATCATTAATAAAAGTCTCATAATCTTTTTGAGCTGATTTATAATTCAACAAGCTATTTGAGAATGAATCTTTCTTTTTTTGTATATCCTTTCCACCAAACTTGTCCAATATGTCTAATTGCCCTTTTTGAGTGAATAATGATCTATTAGAACCTTGAGAATGAATGCTTACTAAATCTTCACAGATTCTTTTAACCATAGATTGAGTGGCAGTTTCACCATTTATTTTCCTAGTCACCGCTCCTTTAGCAGTGAATGAAGTCGAAATTATCAATTCATTAGAACCATCTAAGTAATCTTTTAAGTAATCATTACTTTCAACATACTTATCGTCTAAAGAGAAGACACATTCAATAAAGGCTTTCTTCTCAGGATTTCTTATCTTAGAAAGGCTTGCTTTAGCACCACAGCAAACAGATATGGCGTCTATTATTACACTTTTACCGGCACCAGTCTCTCCTATTAAAACTGAAAATCCTTTATCGAATGACAATTGTATATTATCAGCTACAACGAAGTTTTTTATAGTCAATGAATTGAGCATATCTTTTCATCTCCTTATAATGAATATAAGCCTTTTAGGATGATTTTATATCAATTACAGATAGAATTTGTCTTTTTACCGATTCTACATCCAATTTTAAATCTTCATATAACTTTTTGTTTGTTCCAAACGTGATGAATTCCTTCTTAAGAGCAAAGGAAATCACTTCACCTTGATAACCACTCTTAAACAATTTACTACTCAAAATTTGGCAGGTTCCATCTTCAATCCCATAGGGATCATAGATAAATATCTTCTTATAATTCATCAATTTATCAATATTAAATCCAGCCAATAAATCAGTTATCATTCCGATATCAAATTTGTCAAATTCATTTATCAATTCAAAGCCTTTAGGACCTATTCCAAGAATCAATACATCAGATTCTCTTTCTTCAATGATTAAACCAGTCTCCAAAGGTTTATAAAATTTGTAATTATTATCTAAATCAAAAGCTTTTTCTTTAGCAATCCTTACAAATATCGGACCATTGTCATTGAATTCATATCCTAAAACAAAATCTCTGAATTGATTTCCAAAATAGGGCATATAACACCTGCAATTAGGAATCGAATTAATCATCGATACATCATAGATTCCATGATGAGATGAACCATCGCCACCGTTCAATCCCGCACGTTCTACAATACACAATACAGATGTTTTTTGTCTTGCAATATCTTCAAGAATCTCATCATATGCACGTTGTTGGAATGTCGAATACTCAATTACAATCGGATGTGCCCCTTTTAAACTCAAGCCCCCAGCAAATGTCATGGCGTGTTCTTCAGAGATTCCAACATCAAAGCATCGATTTTGATATTTATTGAATACATTTTGTAAATTTGATCCGACAACCATCGCAGGATCTATAACAACAGCTTTTTTGTCAATTTCAAGCCTTTTATCTATAGAAGAAGCTAACACTTTAGAATATGTAATTGTGTCTGATTTATCCAGAAATTTACCAGAATAATAATCAAATGGTCCAACACCGTGATACAGTCCATTTAAATCGTCTAAAGCCGGTTCATAACCCAATCCTTTTCTAGTAAGCATATGAATTACTATCGGCCCTCTTTTATTGAGTTTAGCTCTTTTAAAGGCATGATCGACTTTCTTCACGTCATTTCCATCGATAGGACCGATATAAGAAAATCCAAGATTCTCAAAAATATTAGATCCTAAAAGACTTTGTTTTAAAGAATCCTTCATCTTTTTAAGACAAGTATAGATCCATCTTGTAATCTTGTTTTTTCCAAACAAATTATAAAAAAGCTTGGCGCCTCTTCCATAAAACAATGAATTTCTAATCTTACTAGACCATTTTGCTAAAGCACCTTTAGCTTGTTGAATAGACATTCCGTTATCGTTAAAAACGATGATCATCCTGGAATTAGGATCAGCGCCAATATTATTTAATGCTTCGAAAGATAAGCCCGTTTCTAAAGCTCCATCCCCAATTATAGCCACAGTAAAACTATTTACATCATTCAATTGTTTTGCCTTTTCCATTCCATAAGCGATGGAAAGGGATGATCCAGAATGACCCGTTGAGACTTTATCAAATTTGCTTTCATCCTTATCTAAAAAGGGTGCTATTCCACAATCTTCCCTTATATTAGATATATCCCTACCAGTCAAAATTTTATATGTGTAGCTTTGATGTCCTGTATCAAATATCAAATCATCATTCAAAGCATCGAAATTACGCAGCAGAGAGACAGTTATTTCGACCATTCCAAGATTACTAGACAGATGCCCGCCATTCTTTGATACAACATCTATTATTTTATTTCTTAAGTCATGACAAAGTATCTTGCAATCTTTATAATTCAAATTTTTGACATTAGAAAAACTAGGATTTGATAAAGCTTCCTTTGATTTTTCCTTGTCTTTATTAGCCATTATTCCTCGTTTGATCCTTTGGTCGATGATGAAGAAATCTTATCGACTTTTTCTTTCAATGCATCGAGTCTTTTACCCATCTCAGCCAGGACTTTTTGTCCTTTTTCACCGATTTTAATTTGCTCATCCAAAGATAAACCATCATCCTGAAGATTAGATAAAATCTGATTTATCTCATTTTCCAATTCTTGATAAGACATTTTTGAATAATCAATTTTCTTTTCCATATCAATTTCCTTCTTTCACTTTTTCAATCTTGGAAGTGATCTTTCCATCAGCCAATGCTGTCTCAACTATATCCCCTATTTTAACATCTTTAATAGATTTTACTGAATGGCCATTATAAGAAACAAACGCAAATCCTCTTTTCAAGGTTTTATAAACGCTAGTAGCTTCAATCATCGAACTATAATTAAGATATTTTTGATAAGCTTTTGTATAGTCATTTTTTATCAAAGTAATAAGTTGCTTATCATACAAACTTAGATTATTATTAGCTTTTAATAAGCTTTGATTCAGCAGAGATTCAAGATTGCTTTTATATTTTGTATATTTTAATTCCATGTTCTTTAGCTTTTCTTTAGGAGCTAAAGAAATTAATTTTCTTTCACATTCACTCAAAAACAGTCTTTCATTGTTTATCAAACTATTTAATTTATCCACCAATGCGTTTTTATATCTTTCATAATCGCTGGACAATTCTTTAATGCTTGGATTTATTAGATTTGCAGCATCCGTAGGTGTTATGGCAGTCATGTCAGCAACTCTATCGCATACAGAGACATCAATAGTATGACCGATTGCGGTTATCACAGGACATGGGCTTTTAACAATCATAGCGACAACCTTTTCTTCATCGAAACAAGCCAAATCACCTTTACTTCCTCCACCTCTGGCAAGAATAATTACATCAGGTTTAAAAGCAAAAGCTTCTTTAAAAGCTGTACATATAGAATCAGGGGCAGAAGCACCTTGAACAATGGCACCAAATAGTTTCGTATCCTCGGTTGGGTATCTTTTAGACAGTGTGTTCAAAATATCTTTGTATCCGGCAGCTTCGGATGAAGAGATTATCGCAAGTCTTTTTACAAAACGAGGAATAGGTCTTTTCCTTTCTTCATCTAAAAAACCAGCCTTATATAGTCTTTCCAAAAGCTGTTTCTTCTTCAATAAGTTAATACCTTCTTTACTCTTTAACACTTCCAAAGAAGAAATTATCAAAGAAATAGAAGAATTACCTTCATAGAAATTTAAACCAGCCCTAATCCTAATAACATCTCCGACTTGATATTTAACTGTCATCTTAGCTGCAGTGCTAGCCCAGATAATTCCTTGAATCTTTGCCTGTCTCAACGATGAAGTAGTTGAATCTCTAAGACCTAAATAAACATGACCATTTCTAATGTTTTTGCTTTCAATCTCAGCATCCACGTATAGGCCTTTAAATTGAGGCTCATCAAAAGTCTCTTTTAATATTGAGCAAAGCTCACCGACAGTAAAGACTCTTATTTGTTCGGGATAATAGTTCACTTATCCTCACCTTCTTTGCCATCATCTTTTATATCGGCATCAGAAGTATTTATGTATTTGCTCTTTCCAGCTTCAAAAGGAGCTTTTAATCCACCGAGAGGTTCTTTTTGAACATCGATAGCTTCATTCACTATTTTTTGAATCTTGTTTTCGGAAAGAACTTCCATTTCTTTGACATCCACTTCGACTTTCTCATTGTCTATAACATCACCTAAAGCATTGTGCAACACTTTGTTTAAAACTGCATTTAAATATTTGGTTTCAGCATCATCAACATATTTTCTAGCGATTTCAATCGCTTCATTTATCGATATTTCAAGAGGAACAGCTTTGACCAACACAGTCTCTGAATATGAAACCATAAAAATAGCTTTGCTGATCCATGAGAGACGATCAAAAGACCAATTTATAAGGTATTCATTGACACGATTTTTTATTTCATCTTGATTGAGAAGAGCTTTGGCAAAGACATCTACATAGACAGGATCAATATCTTTAAATTTGCACATAAAAGCTCCACAAAGTATCATCTTTGCATCAAAATCCATATGAAGTGATTCATAGATCAATGCATCATATACACTAAACACAGTCTTCTCTCTGATAGTTCGCCTTGTCATGAACATAATAAAACTCGTCCCCCTTAAAAAAGCTTATATATATTATCACAAACTACTTAATTTTTAGATTGTCTTTCCAGATATTTCAATTCTGAAAGAGATATCAGGCATACAAGCCTTTATTGCGTCTTTAAACTCGACCAATATCTTATTGCCAATTTCCATCTCATTTGAACCGGAAGAATAAATCAAAAACACTTTGGCGACAAACGTATTATTGTCTTTTTGCAATGTCACATCATCATCAGAAAATGAGAAGAACATATTGGAATCGGGATTTTTATCTTGCACTTGTCTCAAAGCACATTTTACCAAGTCAATAAAAACAGTAGTCTTTACGAGAACCTTGTTCCTTCCATCATCACTTACAACCATATATAAACCTAATTTAGAGTTCATACATTAGTTTCCTTATCTAATGCCTTCTTAATAGACAAAGATATACGTTGTCTTTTAACATCGATATCTAAGACTTCCACTTTGACAACTTGGCCGACATGAAGGACATCAGAAGGCTTGGATATTCTTCTATTGGCAATTTCAGAGACATGAACTAAGCCATCCTTATGAACACCCAAATCGACAAAAGCACCGAAATCAGCTATGTTTCTAACTGTTCCTTCCAACACCATTCCGACCTTCAAATCTTCGATGGAATGCACTGCATTAGATAATTTTGCAGTCTTGAAATTACCTCTAGGATCTCTTCCAGGTTTAGACAATTCCTCGATTACAAGCTTTACAGTATATGGATCAGACCCAACATTCCCAGCAACTTCTATAAATTTGTTTTCATTATTATTCTTAATAAATTCTTGAGCTTTTTCAACAGAATCGATTCCATATAATGAAACAATATGTCTAGCGATTTCATATGATTCAGGATGAATTCCTGTATCATCGAAAGGTTCATCGCCTTTAACCCTTAAGAAACCAGCTGCATTCTTAAATGCAACAGGTCCAAATCCTTTAACCTTATGAAGTTGTTCTCTATTCTTAAAAGGACCATTTGAAGTTCTAAAATCGATTACAGATTGAGCGAGTTTTGATGAGACACCTGAAACATAGGAAAGTAATGAGACGGAAGCGGTGTTTAAATTGACACCGACATAGTTGACACAATCCTCGACAACCTTTCCCAAGTTCTCTTTCAAGCCTTTTTGATCCATATCATGTTGATATTGACCAACACCAGCTGCTTCAGGAGGAATCTTTACCAATTCTGCCAAAGGATCTTCCAATCTTCTAGCTATAGATACTGAAGATCTCAAATTAACATCGTAGTCAGGGAATTCCTTCTCCGCTAATGGTGTAGCAGAATATACTGACGCTCCAGCTTCACTCACAACGATGACTTGAGTATCAAATCCGTTGGTCGAAATGACTTCTTTCAAGAAATCAGCCGATTCCCTAGATGCTGTTCCATTTCCTAATGCTATGGCTTGAACTTTATATTTTCTTATCAAATCAGCAATAATTTTTAAGGCCTCATTATACCTTTGACCTTTTCCTAATGTAGGATAAACTACAGAAGTAGCTAAAACATCATTGCTCGAGGATATTACACAAATCTTGCATCCATGAGCATATCCAGGATCAAATCCCATAATTGTTTTTCCCATCAATGGAGGGAATAGCAAAATATCTCTTAGATTCTTTGAAAAGACACTCAAAGCTTCCTCTTTAGCTTTATCCAACAAATCTCCCCAAACATCATTGGTGACAGAAGGAAGAATCAATCTATCAAAGCTATCTTCGACAGCGACTTCGATCAAATGACCATATCTAGAAATCTTAGGTTTCTCATGAGCCAAGATATAAGAGACAATTTCAGTCTTAGGCAAAAGCAAGGCCTTCTTCAATACTTTCTCTCTTTCGCCTCTCGATATAGCTAAAACTTGATGACCTTTGATTGTGGCAACTCCAAGCCTCAATCCGACATAGTTATCATAAGTCAAAACTTCGCTATCTTTAACTTTGGATATTTCGAATATTCCAGATTTATAAGCCAAAGATTTAATGAATTTTCTATATCCTTCGTTGTCGGAAATTCTCTCTGCAAGAATATCCAAAGCACCTTGAATACATTCTTCAACAGTCTTATAGTTCTCACAAATATAGTTCTTAGCTACTTCATTTAAGTCACCGACAGGAGAAGTTAAAATAAAGTTCATTAAAGGTTCCAATCCAGCTTTGACAGCTTTAGATCCTCTAGTCTCCCTCTTAGGCTTATAAGGACGATAGATATCCTCCAGTTCAGTCAAATTATCGCATGAATCTATTCTAGCTTTAAGCTCAGGAGTAAGTTTTCCAAGACCTTCTATAGTATTTAAAACAGTCTCTTTTCTGTCCGACAACTCGTCAAACTTACTTCCAAGGCTCTCGATTCCACGCAACTGATTTTCATCCAATCCACCAGTTACTTCTCTACGATAACGAGCGACAAAAGGAACGGTAGCTCCTTGACTAAACAAATCTAACGCCGAATCAATTTTAGAAGTTGGAATATTTAATTTTAACGATATATACTCAGATTTTTCCATACTTCCTCCTTATAAATTATTTAACGACAATATTAACAATCTTGTTTGGAACAACGATAGTCTTTACGATTGTCTTTCCTTCAGTAAACTTCTTTACTGTTTCTATTTCGTAGCAAGACTTCTTGAATTCTTCTAATTCTTCCTTAGTAGCGTTTACCTTAAAAGGAACCTTGGCTCTGACCTTACCGTTGACTTCAACAGCATAGATTACTTCGTTTGCTTGGCTCTTAGAGCTATCGGCTTTAGGCCATGCCTCGAAGTCTATCAAATCTTTATGTCCCATTAATGACCATATCTCTTCACCTAAATGAGGACAAATAGGAGCAATCATCTTTGCCAAACCTTCTAGCATTGAAACAGGAAGTCTTTCAGCACGATAGAACTCGTTGACCAAGACCATCAAACTTGCAATAGCAGTGTTGAAATGTAAGTCTTCAAAATCATGGGTTACCTTTTCTATTGTTTGGTTATAAATGGTATCCAAAGGGGCATAATCATCTTTGGTCCAACGAGAGCGCAATGAATCATCGACATACAATCTATAAATTCTTTCGATGAACTTTCTAGCACCGCTAGGCCCATTAGGATTCCAAGGTAAACCTTGATCCAATGGTCCTTTGAATAATTCGTACAATCTCAAGGCATCAGCACCATATTCATTTATAACTTCATCAGGGGATACTGTGTTTCCTCTGGATTTGCTCATCTTTTCACCATCAGCACCTAAAATAATACCTTGGTGACGGAGTTTTTTGAAAGGTTCAGGGCACTTGAAAATTCCCATATCATAAAGGAATCTATGCCAGAATCTTGCGTATAACAAGTGTAAGACAGCATGTTCTGCCCCACCCACATACAAATCGACAGGTAGCCAATGTTCTAGCAATTTAGGATCTCCGATTTCGTTTTCATTGGTGGGATCGATATATCTTGCATAGTACCAACAAGATCCTGCCCATTGAGGCATAGTATTTGTCTCTCTATGGCATGGAATTCCATTCCAATCCACATTAAGCCATTCCTTAGCTTTTGATAGAGGAGGCTTGCCGTCTCCAGCCGGAGTATAGTCATCCAATTCAGGCAAGACCAAAGGCAGATCCTTGAAATCCAAAGCATGAATCTTATATTCATCATCATCTTCATGAACTACAGGAATAGGTTCTCCCCAATAACGTTGTCTAGAGAAAATCCAATCACGAAGCTTGTAATTTACCTTAATTCTCCCAGTTCCTTTTTCAACCAACAAATTGACAATAGCTTCTTTAGCTTCTTTGATCTTCATTCCATCAGCCACACCAGAATTAATATGAACACCATCTTCGGTGAATGCAGCCTTAGATATATCGCCACCTTTAACTACTTCAATAATAGGTAAGTTATGTTTCAAAGCAAAAGCATAATCTCTTTCATCATGGGCAGGAACAGCCATGACAGCACCAGACCCATAAGACCCTAAAACATAATCCCCGATATACACAGGAACTTTCTTACCATTCACAGGATTGATGGCATAACTCCCTGTAAAGACACCGGTCTTTTCTTTATTCAAAGATGTTCTTTCCAAATCTGATTTTCTTTGGCATTCATTTATATAGTTCTCAACCGATTCCTTTTGATCTTTTGTAGTTATTTCTTTTACCAAAGGATGTTCGGGTGCTAAGACAACATAAGTACATCCATATAAAGTATCTACTCTAGTGGTAAAAACAGAGAATTTTTTATCAGTATTTTCTATCTTGAAATCCACTTCCACTCCTTGGCTCTTACCGATCCAGTTTCTTTGCATTTGAATAGTGGAGCTGGGCCAATCCAAATCATCCAAACCAGCTAAAAGCTTGTCACCATAAGCAGTGATTTTCAAGACCCATTGCTTCATAGGAATACGAACGACAGGGTATCCACCTCTCTCGCTCTTTCCATCTATTACTTCCTCATTAGCCAAGACAGTTCCTAAAGCAGGACACCAATTGACTGGTCTTTCACCATAATAAGCCAAATCCTTCTTAAACAATTGAATGAAAATCCATTGGGTAAACTTGTAATATTTAGGATCAGATGTCTTTATTACACGATCCCAATCATATGAAAAACCACAACGCTTTAATTGTCTTATAAAATTATCGATATTAATATCGGTAAAAGGACCTGGATGTTTGTTATTCTTTATAGAATATTGTTCAGCAGGTAATCCAAAAGAATCAAATCCCATCGGATGAAGAACATTGTATCCTTGTGCTCTTTTGAATCTAGAATAAGCATCGGTGGCTGAATAACCTTCTACATGACCGACATGAAGTCCTTGTCCAGAAGGATAAGGAAACATATCCAATACATACATCTTAGGCTTTGAAAAATCTCTTACATCAGTCTTGTAGGACTTATTTTCTTCCCATACCTTTTCCCATTTTTTCTCTATAGAATCACTATCGTACATACTTCACTCCTCCAAAAAACTATATTTTTGACACAAACATTATTTTACGACATCCATCAATTCTTTTGTAGTTAAACTAGCAAGGTCTTTAAAAACTGAGCAAAATCTATTTGCTATAATTTAAAAAGTAATCAAACAATTTTCCTTTTCCATTCACCATTCTCATCTTTATAGAAAATTATGTCAGTCAAACTATCATTGTCATATATTTGCCATATAGAATCCATATCCATAGCCCATTGTTCTTCTTTAATATTTTCTCTTTTTTCAAATATGAGGTGACCTTCAACAGAGTCTTTTAATTCCCCTACAAATTCATCAGTTTCGTAGAGAAATACGATGTACATATCTTGACCTTTTAAAGTCTTGAATTCCATCAAACCCTTTAAAACAGGATTAGATATCGATAATCCTGTTTCTTCTTTTACTTCTCTGATTACAGACTGAACAAGGTTCTCGCCTTTTTCAACATGACCACCGGGCAATGTCCAACCAGGCCAATCATGTTTTGTACGCATTTGAAGCAAGACTCTGCCATCCTTGTCTTTGACAAGGCACATATTAGTCAATTCAGCTTTTAATGTTCTATCCATAACTTATATAAAATTTCCAATCAACTTAATAATATCATTTAAAACAAATAATATTATTTATTCAGTGTATTTTGAACACGCTATCTTAAAAATTCAAGAAAAGATATCCTTTAGTTCAATCTCTTTAAATTCACCTTCTTTCAAATCAGGGCGCAAAACTAAAGCACCTATTTGAATTCTTTTCAAATCAGTTACTTGATTATCGATTTTTTCAATCATCCTTTTGACTTGATGGAACTTACCTTCGCAAATAGTTAATTCCAAATGATTTGAATCTATTTTCTTTATCCTTTTAGCCTTGGTCTTATATGGTTTATCATTGCCATCCAATAAAGTCATCTCATTCAGCAGCTCATTCTCGTCTTTAATAGGAAATTGTGTTGTCACTAAATAAGTCTTATCGACTTCCTTATTGGGAGAGATGATGTTATGCAATAAAACTCCATCATTTGTGACCAATAAAAGACCAGTAGTATCTTGATCTAATCTTCCGGCGACATTAAGACCTAATCTTCTATATTTAAGTGGAAACAAATTCAAAACAGATGGATAGACTTCATCCACATTCGATGACAAATAACCTTTAGGCTTGTTTAACATCAATAAGACCTTTTCTTTATAAAATACAGGATCATCGAAAAAAGTTACGACATCATTATTAGGATCAATATCATAGCTAGAATCTCTAATTATTTGACCATTGACAGTCACGGCTTCCTTCTTCAAATAAGATTTTATTTCTTTCCTTGAAGCATATCCCAAATTCGATAAGAATTTATCTAAACGCATATATCTATTAGCCATCCTTTAAGACTAATCCTATTCTAACAAATAAGTATTTATTTTAAATTTGTTTAGGGATATGAAAGGATGGATACTAAGATTTATAAAAAAAATCCAGTCAATTTAGACTGGATTCAATCTATGAAGATTAAAAATCAAAGTTTAGAAGCTTTATCAGGAGCGGAATAATTATCACCGTCTTTAGTAACATCTATAGTCAATTTTAAGGTGAAAGAAGCTTTTCCGTCACCATAATTGTCAAATCTAGAAATGTAACTTCCTGATAAATTTAATACCAATGATTTGAACATCTCGTTTTCTATCAAATAATCCATATTAGTTTCAGTCAATACTATGGAATCTTTTTGATATGAACCCATCAATTTAATGTCTTTAGACAATGTAGGATCTATAACTGAAGAATCGTTCAACATATCGAAAATAGTAGGGACAGCTTTGTTATTCAAGGGCATCGAATAAGTAGTAACTCCACTCTTTGCAGATGTTTGAATAAAAGAGACATAATCTTTGGAATAAATTGAATCATCGGGTAGATAGAAGAAATAATCCGATTTCTTGGCAGTCACTTCTGTAACTGGATTTGTTCCAAACAGCTTTTTCCACACATAATGGGCCTTTCCATCACTAGTAACGCCTCTAGCATAAGAAAAATCCTTTATGTTTGAATCATCTTTGCCATAGTTATCAGCAAATGAAGAATCAAATTCAACATTGTTATCGAAGAAATTCACCCCATTCTTGATATTTCTTTTGGCTTTTCCCTTGATAGTTGACTTGAACTTATTTCCACCTTCATATTCTACATTCGTTTCAACTCTAAAGTCATGAGCAGAATTGGTTAAACTCTTATAAGCCGATTGGGCACCTTTAATGATATTCAGTTTTTCATTTATCTGTTCATTATTAACGATGAATCCATCGATTACAGGTTCTTCCAAGGTCAATGGCTGATTCATCGATTTCATTTGAATGGTATATAGGAATTGAAGGACTTGACCAGAAACAGACACTGAAAATTGATAGGTGTATTTATCAAAAACTCCATCCTTGAAATCCAAATACAAATGATAGTCAGGAATTGTCTCAGGCAATTGCCCAACAAACATTTTTATAATAGGATTGTTTATCAATCCCAATATTGATTTGACAGTATTAGAAGCAGATTCCTTAGTAGTCAATTCAAATCTCTTACCATCACCTGTTACAGTCTTAATATCATTTTCTCCGTATTCAAATACGGCTTTAGCATAAATTGAATAATCATATTTAAAAGATGCATCTACTTGTTTTTCTTCATATTTGTTGACTTTACCATCCTCATTTTGATTGATGGTAACAAAATCAGTTCCCTTTCTAATTTGATGCTCTGTACCATCTATTAGCAAACCCTTAGATGAAACACGTTTAGCTAAATAATTGACATCTCCTGTTTTAGAATACTTCACATTTCCTACTCTAAGTCCTTGAGCCAATGTTTTGTTTCCTGAAGTAGTAACTGTGATATTAAGATTTTCGTCATAATCAAAACTATTGGCGTCCCACAATGATTGACGCTGCTTTAAAAATGCTTCTTTAGCTAACAACCATTTGGCATACAAGGTAGTATTGCCATTTATTGTCAAAGGAAAGCTATCAACAGGTTGGGTTAAACCACTATCTAAATACCAACCATCAAAAATATATTCAGCCTTGGTAGGAGTTGCAGGTTTTTCAATGGAAGATCCTTTGACAACTTCTTGGGAATTAACTGAAGATCCACCATTAGTATCAAAATTTACTGTACACTTTTCATCAGCTTTTTGTGTCTGATTTGGTTTGGCTGTGGAACCAGTATTATCGTTTCCACCGCAACTAGTCACTGATAACAAACTCAAGCAGGATAACAAAGTCAATAACGACAAACCAATCTTGTTCTTTTTCATAACTATTCTTTATATAAGTTTTAACTATTGTTGAATGATTCAACATATCAAATACAAATAAGTCAAAGCTTTAATAAGAAATCCTTTCATTTTTTCTTATCTTTAATAATATAATTTACCCCCCCCCGAAAATGTCAATAACAAGCTTAAAATGACTTTAAGACAAAAAAAGTTTGGCCTTACAGCCAAACTATTAATTTCATATTGGGGCGGATAGCGAGGTTCGAACTCGTGCATGCCGGATTCACAGTCCGGAGTGTTAAACCGCTTCACCATATCCGCCATTACTCACACCTATTCTACCGAACGATGTGCGGAACGGTAATTAGATTAAACTAATTAGACCGATTAGTCAATAGACTTACGGTTGTAGAATTCGACGATAAGAGCCTCATCGATTTCAGGAGTTAACTCACTTCTCTCAGGGAGACGTGTAAGCTTTCCTTCAAGCTTGGTCTTATCAAATTCGACATAAGGAACACGAGTAGTAGCCTTCTCCAAAGCTTCCTTAACAATCTTTAAGCTCTTGGAAGAATCTTTCAAAGTGACTACTTCTCCTACTTGGGTAAGGTAAGAAGGAATATCTACCTTCTTGCCATCGACCAATACGTGTCCGTGATTGACCAATTGTCTAGCTTGACGACGAGTGGTAGCAAAGCCTAATCTGTAGACGATGTTGTCCAAACGTTGCTCACAGACTTGCATAAATGCGAGTCCGGTGATGCCCTTAGACTTCTTGGCGATACCAAAGTATCTACGGAATTGACGCTCAGAGATACCATAGGTAAAACGAAGCTTTTGCTTTTCAAGAAGCTGTCTTCCGTATTCTGAAGGCTTCTTCTTACGGTCTTGACCGTGTTGACCAGGTCCATAAGGACGCTTGGCAAGTTCTTCTCCAGTTCCGAGAATGGAGTAACCGAGATGTCTGGAAACCTTCCAGACAGGTCCTGTGTAACGTGACATATTTTAATTTGTCCTTTCTAAAGCTGTTAGACAAGTCGATGTTTCCCCATCCCCGGATGAATGATGTTCCCCTTTTTGGCAAAAGGATACTTTTTTGATCAATCATCAGGCGAGATGATAAACATCGTGCCAACAAGCCTAGGAAGTATATACTCTAGGTGCACTTTTTTCAAGTGTTTTTTCAATCTTTTTGATTTTTTTATTAGAAAGGAAGTGCAGAATTATCTTTCTTCAATACTGCAGTTCCTTCAACTCGTCCATTACTTCTTTAACAGTCTTGTAATCGGATGTGTACTTATTAGAGCTGGCATCTGTTTCGTAAGAGGTAGTACCCAAAGCAGAATCAACTGTACCTCTTCCTATGTTGGCAATTCCGTATTCGATTCTTTTTGATAAGCATATTTGCTCCCTTTAATTTTTCCTCTTATTAAATTGAACAAACTTTAAAATAACTATAGAACCAATCCTTTGAAAGATTTTAATAATTAGAAAATTATTTCCTAAAATTTATGAACACATATTGTCAAACAAAAAAGGGCGGGCTTTTTTAAGCCCGTCCTCAATTACTTATTTACTTTCCTTCTATACTTATCTGCCCATCCTTCAAAACAAGTTTAGCTTCCTTAATAACTTTTCCTTCTAACATTGCAATAGCTAAAGGTGTTTCAATCTTATCCTGAATATATCTTCTAATAGGACGAGCGCCATAGCTTGGAGTATAAGAATCTTTATGTATCTTCTTGACTACATCATCATCATAAGTCAACTCGATAGGTCCTTGTTCTCTATTGCTCAATCTATTCTTAAGTATATTAAGAAACTTCTCTACTATCTTATCTATGACATCATCAGTCAAACTATTGAACATAACCGTTTCATCAATTCTATTTAGGAATTCAGGACGGAATGTGCTCTTAAGTAATTCAGTTACTTTTGCTTTATTCTCGGAAGTATTTCCTTCTAGCAAGTATTGGCTTCCAAGGTTTGAAGTCATGATGATGACCGTATTTCTAAAATCGACAGTTCTTCCTTTTCCATCTGTCAATCTTCCATCATCCAAGACTTGAAGAAGAATATTGAATACATCGGGGTGAGCTTTCTCTATTTCATCTAATAGAATAACTGAATATGGCTTACGTCTTACAGCCTCAGTCAACTGACCACCTTCCTCATATCCAACATAGCCAGGAGCGGCTCCAATCAATCTTGAGACCGAGTATTTTTCCATGTACTCGCTCATATCGATTCTGATCATCTGACCTTCGCCATCGAACAAATCATCAGCCAAAGCTTTAGCAACTTCAGTTTTTCCTACACCTGTGGGGCCTAAAAACAAGAAGCTACCCAAAGGTCTATTGTTATCTTGAATTCCGGCTCTACTTCTCAAAATACAATCGTAAATCTTTTGTATAGCTTCATCTTGACCTATGACACGATCTTCCAATTCCTTCTTCAATCCTAAAACTTTTTGTTCGTCGGATTTATTCATTCTATCGACAGGAATCCCAGTCCATTGGCTGACAACTTGGGCGATGGATTCCTCTGTGACAACATCAGAGAATCCTTCTTTTGCAGTCTTTTCCTTAGACATAGCTAATTTCTTCTTCAATTCAGGGATAAGGCCATTTTGAATTTTAGCGGCAGTCTCATAATCAGCATTTTGCATTGCTCTTTCCAAATCCAAATTTGCTTTATCGAGTTGTTTTTGGGCATCTTTTGCGGTGTCTAGTTGCTTCTTCTCATTCTGCCACTTTAATGTTAAAGAATCTCTTTGACTTGAAAGTTCAGCTATCTCTTTAGTCATATCGGCTAATCTCTTCTTTGCCGATTCGGAATCATCATTCTTCAAAGAGACCTTTTCTATTTGAAGCTGAAGTATTTTTCTATTTACTTCATCCAAATCCTCAGGCATAGAATCTATTTGCATTCTAGTTCTAGCACAGGCTTCATCGACCAAGTCGATAGCTTTATCAGGCAAAAATCTATCTGTTATATACCTATTAGATAAGGTAACGGCAGCGATAAGAGCATCATCAGTTATTTGAACACCATGATGACTTTCATAAGCATTCTTTAAGCCTCTCAATATTGCGATAGTATCTGGAATGGTAGGTTCATCCACCATTACAAGCTGCATACGTCTAGCAAATGCAGGATCCTTTTCGATATACTTTCTATATTCATTCAATGTCGTAGCACCAATACAATGCAATTCACCTCTAGCCAAAGCAGGCTTTAAAATGTTTGCTGCATCCATCGAGCCTTCACCAGTTGCACCAGCACCGATCAATGTATGAATTTCATCGATGAAAAGTATGATCTTTCCATTGCTCTTAGAGACTTCCTTCATTACAGCTTTCAATCTATCTTCAAACTGACCTCTATATTGAGCACCGGCAATTAAGGATCCGACATCTAAACTCCAAATAGTCTTATCCTTCAATGATTCGGGAACATCACCCTTGAATATTCTCCACGCCAATCCTTCAACAATAGCCGTCTTTCCTACGCCAGGATCACCGACAAGAATAGGGTTATTTTTTGTCTTTCTAGCTAGAATAGTCATAACCCTTCTGATTTCATCATCTCTTCCTATGACAGGATCTATTTTTCCATTAGCCACTTCGCTCACCAAATCTTTTCCATATTTAGACAATGCTTCATATGTATCTTCAGGAGTGTCCGATGTAACCCTAGAAGATCCTCTTATTGAACGAATAGCCTTTTCAAAACTTTTTCTATCATAAGAAGGAATATTGGATAAATTTCTCACAATTGAAGAATTGATATCGAATTGGGAAAGCAATAGATGTTCTACTGAAAGATATTCATCATCGAACGATTTCTCGATATCTCTAGCTTTTTCAATCATCTTTTCAAGATCGGATGAAAATCCAATATCAGCTCCACCTTGGACCTTATTCACGCTGTTCATGAAGGAGTCGATCATTTGACTTACCTGTTTAGGATCTATATCGAGCTTCTCCAAAATTCTCACATAGAAAGAATCAGGTTGATCAAACAAAGCCCTTAGGACATGGACAACACCAACTTCAGGAGCTTGATATTTGCTAGCAAGTTGCTTAGCTAGTGTCAAAGCCTCAATTGTCTTCTTTGTATATTGATTAGATGTATCAGCCATAAAACACCTCCTCTGAGGTCTTTTCTCAACCTCGCAAGTATCATTTTATCTAGAAAATTAGCAATGTCAAGTAGAGAGTGCTAATTTTGATAAAACTTATTTCAAACCCACTTTAGTGTTTTATAATTTCACATATGAACGCATTAACTATTACATTAATTTCTATCTTTTCAGTAATATTTGGAATATTACTAATCTCTTCTATTTGTTCTTATATAGGTTATAAGGCTATTTGGAATGCTAGAACTTACGAAATCAACGATCCTGTAAAAATTCAGTTTGAAGATATTGAAAAATGGACTACTAGAATCCCTCTTTCTTTCAAAATCAAAAAAAAATTGCCGGATTTTGATAAAGAAGTGAGAGGGTTCATCTATTCGCCAAAAGATAATTCCATAAAAAAGAAACCGATTGTAATAATGTCAGCAGGCTATGGGAGAACGCACCTTTCTTATTTGTTAGATATAGGCATTCTAACTAAAGATGGATTTGAAGTCTTCGCTTTCGATCAATTCGGTACTGGAATGTCTGGTGGGAGTAAGCAAAGAGGCATTCATTTTGGACGTATCACCTTGGATAGTGTGCTCAATTCAATAAAAGAATCAAAAGTATTCGAAGGAAGACCTATATACCTCTATGGGCATTCATGGGGTGGATATAGTGTCTTGTCAGTATTAGGGAAGCATAAAGAAATTAGCAAGGTAATAGCAAGGAGTCCAGCAGGCAAGCCTGTTCTTTCCACCTATGTCTTAGGTCAATCAATATTAGGAAAATTCTTAACTAGCTTCTTATATATTGTCGGTATACCAATGATATTTCTATTTCAAGGTCCATCTGCCTTTGTCAGTGCTGCAAATCAGGTCAAGAAAAACAAGAATACAAAAGTATTGATTACTTCATGTAAAGAAGATCCAACAGTTTTAACAATAGCCTCTCCAATACCAAAATTAATAAAGAATTCCCAGGAAAACGTCGAATTCTACATAAGAAATGATTTAAATATCCATAATGACTTGTTAACTAAAGAAGGATACGATTACTTCAAAGAAAAACAAGCTGAATTTTATTCAATAATGAATACAATTGATTCCTCATATGAAGAAAGAATGAATGATTTCCTTTCAGCATTGGATAGAACCAAGATTACTTCAGATTCAAATGAGAAAGAAAAAATATTAAACTTCTTAAATAAATAAAAAAATGTTATAATTGTTTCTAGAAGAAAAGGAAATGTAATTATGAAAAAATTATTAAAAGCAGGTTTTATTGCATTGATGATGGTAGGAAGTCTTGCAAGTTGTACAGATGGAGTTAGCGGAACAACAGTTGCAACCGGACAAGGTTCAACCACACCTACTCCAAACCAGCCAAAAGAAGATGGTAAAATGACTGTTGAAGATGCTAAAGCATACGCAGATGCTCATTATTCACAAGACAAGGTAGCAGAGAAATACAATCAAGGCGAAGCTGTAATAAATTATGACCTCAAAGAATTTGAGGGTCCTATATTGACTCAGCTCGGCCTAAAAGTTGGGAAGGATTCCACAACACAAACATTAAAAGAAGAAGATTTAGTCGTTTTGACATCCAAAGACATTGATTCTATGGCAAAAACTATTGATTCATATGAAGGTAAAGATAAGGCTGAATTAAATTTTTCAGTGACTGAGAATATTATGAAAATCGAATTCGATTTTCCTGCCTCAGTACTTACAGCTGCATTAGAAGCATTATTGACAAAGATTCAGACCAGCGGTGGTGCAGGAACAGGGGATACTAATACCCCAGCTATTACATTTGAAGACTTCGTAGGAAGTGGTGCAGGAATCTCAGGATACATAACTGTCAACGAATTAGGTTTAACAAGCGGAGTTGATGCCACCATCGATTACACCTTAACCTTCAATTATGTCTATGACTATACACTTCCAAATACAACAACAACAAATACAAAAGTACCTGATACAGAGTCGATTAAAGGTGATGCCACTGCAACAATCACTTATTCAATGGGCGAGACAACAAAAGAAGCTTAATTGTTATTGTTTTTGAATAAAAAAAGGATTGGAATTAGATTCCCAATCCTTTTTACGTTAGCTTTTTAACATTATTTCAAAATGATAGCAGCATTATTCTTCTTTCCGCGTTTTAAGAAGAAAACTTTTCCATCTAAAGCGTTAGATCCATCTAATATCATATTTGGATCGACCACCTTTTCTCCATTCAAACTTACAGCATTTCCCTTTAAGAATTCCCTAGCCTCACGCTTAGAAGAAGCTAATTTTGTAGCTATCAAAGCATCGACTAAATTCATACCAGGCTCAACTTCAATAGCATCTAAAGAACTAGCTAAGTCCAACAAGGACTGCTCTTTTAAATTCTTGAAATCACCACTAAAGATAGCTTCAGTCATCTTCACACACTCATCGGCAGCTTCTTTTCCATGTACGAGAGAAGTGACCGAATAGGCCAAAGTTTTTTGACCCATTCTCTTTTCTGGAGCTTGCATGTGTTCAGCAACAATAGCATCGAGTTCTTCCAAAGGACGATCATCAAAAATATAGAGATATCTTCCGACATCGTTATCAGCTACATTGATGAAGTATTGATAGATGTTGAAAGGAGAAGTCATAGAAGGATCGAGGAACAAAGCACCTTTTTCGCTCTTTCCAAACTTCTTTCCGTTAGAATCACAAATTAATTTTACAGAGAAGACCTGACAAGGGCATTTCTCACCTTCCTTCTTTTTAACAAAATCCAATGCAGTAGTTAGATTACCCCATTGATCACCACCACCGATTTGCATTACGCAACCATATTTTGATCTCAAATTCCAGAAATCACCAGCTTGAAGGATCATATATGAGAATTCTGTATATGAAATTCCAACTTCCAAACGAGATTTGACTATTTCTTTTGCCAACATATAGTTGATAGGCATCATTTTTCCAAAATCACGTAAGTAAGTGAGAACGTTTGTAGTTGACCACCAATCATAATTATTGACACAAATACCTTTGTTAGGATCAGAGAAGTCCAAATATTTTGAAAGCTGTTTTTTCAAGCACTCAACATTGTAGTTTACTTGTTCGGGTTCCAAAAAGCTTCTCTCGGATTTCTTTCCCGAAGGGTCTCCAATCATACCAGTTGCACCGCCGACGACAGCAATGATTCTATGACCAGCTTTTTGAAGCTTGGACAAAATATGAATCATGATGAAGTTTCCTAATTGCATCGACTTATTAGAAGGATCAAATCCACAATAGATTGTTTGTGGAGTCTTGAGCAATTCTCTAATCTTTTCTTTATCTGAATAACTATCCAATAATCCACGCTTGTTCAAATCATCAAAAATATCTATCATAAATTTTCTCCTTTATTCTTTTAAATAAATAGCATACATATTTTATGCTTCTTTTATTTATGTTCAAGTCTAAGAAGGTTGAAACAAATAATCTTTCAAATAAACAACATATGTTTTTTCTATTTTTCTCTTTCCGAGCAAACAAAAATGAACTGTCTTTTCGATTTTAAACTCTACCAACCCATCTTTTAAATAATATTCGCTTATAAACATATCATTATTTAAATTAACATCATTTATATTTTTCCCACTTCTTATATGATTTTGAATTTTATAATAGCTTTGAAAGAAATCTAATTCCAAACAATTGATTTGCATACCATCGATAGAAGCTAGAAAAGAAAAGACGATCAAGAAAGAATACAAAAGAAATAAAGCTTTGCTTTTCATTGTTTGAATATAAAAATGGCTACAAAAACTAAAATCATCTCTATGAATAAGAAAGCCAATCCTAAATATCCGAGTTCTTTTCTGGATTTGACCTCATTATCTTTAGTTTTTCCCTGAATAATGCTGCCAACGATCGTCAAATTCTTCTCATTTTTATTTTCTTTTACCAAATCAAAACAATCCTTGTATTTGGAATTATTAATAAACCCTGTCCCATCTTCCAAATAGTTATTTATCACATCCAAAACTTGGGGATCTAATGATTCAGTTGCTTCGACTAAAGATGATCCACATTCAAGTTTAGATCCCATAATTTTCAACGCTTCTTTGATTTGCACATCGCTTATAGAGCCTTTCCCTTTTTCTTTCTTATCGAAGTACCAATAACCTAAAAGCCCGAATAATAAAAATATAGAGAAAATTCCCAATGCCAAAAAATTGGAGCATTCAAAATATAGCTTCAAAACAACTATCAATATCAATCCCATCACCAATAAAGATAATGAAGAATATTTCAATACTTTGTTTTTGTTTTTAAGATTCAAATTATTGTATTTCATTTTACAAGTTTCCTTTTCTTTTCATGGAGGTTGTTCCCATACAACTCGACTATCTCAAAAAATATAATTGATATCAGTTCCAAAACTAAACCTAGCCATTCGACATTAGAAAGAGTTTCATTGATCAATGTTATTACAGGGAAAAACATCAAAGGTATCGATATACATAAAGACATTATCAATCCTGTACTACGCATATCTTCTGTAGTTTTAAAGGTTTGTTCTTTTTGATTCTCGATATCGATTAACTTGGTTATATTTAATCTTATTCCATCATTATTTTTATTGTTGTGGCATTCGATCATGTCTTTAGTAATTTCACCTATTTCCTTATAAGAAATCAACGAATCAAATTCTTTATTTATTATGGTTTGATAAATCAAACTAGAAGACTGACATTCTTTGCCAAACTCCTTAATAGCATCATCGATATCATCTGCCTTAGATAATATCAAGCCAAATCTTATTGCTACTGAGCAATCAATCATATTATCTTTACTGCTATCCATCTTCTTTAGTCTATAAAAGCCCATAGAGATCGATGTAACTATTGAAATAGTTAGAAACAATAAAAACATCGCTATTGAATTGTCGAAGACAAAAAGAGAAAAACTGACTATTAATCCACACAACAAATCTTTCCAACAACACTTGATAAGCCAAATCAGTTTTTTTTCATTTTTATTCATAGTTTAATCCTTTCCCACCCATAAACGTTGAGTGAAACTATAAAAAGCTTCTTCTTTTAAAAAAGAAAAATAATCTATCTTTATCTCTTTATTTTCAAATACATTAAAGAAGAAAGAATACTTATATCCATCTTTTAAATCAGAAATGTAATTATTCATAAGTAACTCAAATCTATTGTGATTAATTTCAAAAGATTGATTACTCTTATTGAAATCCAGGGATTCAATAAAGCATTTTTCACCTATTGATTTGAGATTTAAATTTATTCTTTTATATTCATATTCGTTATTTTTAATATTGTATATAGTCATAAAAGATAATAAATATATACAAGAAGAAACAAAGACAAAAAACTTACTTTTCATATAAATTAAACCTTCCTTCTATTCCAAACAAAGTATATGGTTTAAATATAAAATCAGCTTCTATGTCGATTATTCCTTCAATAAATAACTTGCCTGGTGCGTCTCTTATCGATTCTTTGAATTTGATTGAAGAATCAAAATCAAAGTTGCTATCATCTTGATTTATTATATCGAGTAAAACTCCACCTTTACTCATATCAAATCTACCACCTTCAACTTTATTATTTGAAATTCCTAATAAAACATATTTATTACTCCAAGCATCAATGAATCTATCATTTACTTTATAATTTAAATAGAACAAACTATCATTAATATCTAAACAATAATCATTTGAAAAAGACAATATCAATTTTTCCTTGATTATGGGTTTATCATCATTGCTGAGCAAGTCATTTTCATAGAATCCTTCACTACCGATTGAAATCAACGGATTCAATATATAGTTAATTCTACCGGCTAATGAATCTATATAAAAGTTAATACTCGAATCTTGAAATTTCCATTTTTGAATCGTTATTTCAATCCATTCATTTGCTTTTAATTCTACAGAATTCATCTCACTAAAAATCAAATTTGAATCTAAAGTGGTCTTAACACTCAATAAAACACCATCAATATTCCGTGTAGCATCGAAAAAGATTCTATTTTGTGGAATAGGATTGACTTCTATCAATCCCAAAGAGACAGATAACAATATTATTTTTCTCATAAAAAAGCCTCCAATCAATATGAGTATTGGAGGTGGATAATAATGAGTGAATTCAATTAGAAATTCAATAAATCTACTAGAATTGAATCTAATACATATAATTTTTCAGGTTTAACCTTTACAGTCTTATCTTGTATTATGAATTCATCTTTTAGTAAGTCGATCTTATCTTTATAAGCTACTAAGAAATCCTTACCAAATCTTTTCTTAAACTCATCGAGTTTAAATCCTCTGGTCAATCTAAGATTTAGCATTAAAAAGTCAAATTCAAGATCATGGCTGTCTTCTTTTTCTTCTTTCCAATAATATTGACCATTCAAATACTTTTCAATAGATCTAGTCCTTGTTATTCTAGTGTTATCTTCAAAAGATGTAGCACCCATTCCAATGGCACCATAAGGGTTTGATAACCAATAACAAAGATTATGCTTGCTTTCATATGATGGCTTTGCAAAATTACTAATCTCATATCTATAAAGACCAGCCTTTTCTAGCCTTTTTACTATATGATCATAATAATCAGCCAACAAATCACCATCCGGTTCATTTTTGTGTTTGATTGCAAACATGGTGTTCGGTTCTATTTGCAATGAATAAAAAGAAACATGTGGAATATTCAATGCGATAACATTATCGATATCGTTATCGATATCATCTATTTTTTGACCTTCAAAACCATAGATAAAATCTAGGCTGACATTATTAATTCCATTGCTTTGAAGTAATTTAACACTCCTTATAACATCACTAAACCTATGTGTTCTTCCCAAATCTTTTAAAAGATTGTCATCTGTGCTTTGAGCACCTAAACTAACTCTATTTATTCCACATTCCTTAATTAATTTAGCAAAGGAATCATCTACATCTTCCGGATTGCATTCAATTGTAAATTCTTTAGGTTGACCATGTCTTAAGACAAGTTCATTCAAAAGATATTTCAATTCTTCCCTTTGAATACATGAAGGTGTACCACCACCTAAATAAATAGTATCAAAACTCAATCCAGCATATCTTTTGTCTTCTTCTAAAAGGGCAGCAGTATATTTCTTAGAAAAGCCAGTACCCAACAATACTTTGGGAAAATCGCAATACGCACAAAAATGTCTACAAAAAGGAATATGAACATATAAGCTTTTTGGCTTATCCATCATTTAGAATTCCTTGCTATCAAATTCGACAAGCTGAAGAATTATATAAGGCAATTCCTTGTCGTCAAAGATTATATTCTTATCTGATTCAAGCTTTTCCAAGTAATCTAAAGCTTTCTTTACTTTCTCATCTTCCATATCTTTCTTAGAATCACCAATTTGCTGCTTCACACTTGTCACAATCATATTATTAACTTCTTTTTCTGCGATTTCCTGAACAGTTTCTTTTTTTCCTTTATCTCTGTTTCTAATAGATGGCACAAGAAAATAAACACAAGCAACTACTAACACGATTACAAAGACAACGCACAATATAATAATTAAAGCTGAATTCATAGATTAAATCACTCCTTTAGGGATCGGTGAATAGATGAACTTCTTGGCAGTTTTGCTCTTTTTATAGAATCCGAGATTAGCCAATAAATCCATCGAAGTTCTAGCAGTCTCATAAGCGACATTTTCGAATATTTTAAATTGACTGATCGTATAAAAGCTGCCTATAGTTCTATGGGTTACATAGAAATGAGCAGTAGCCCATTTCAAAACCGGATGCTTTTCCATAAGTTTAACAATCTCATCATTCAATGGAGAATTGCTATTTTTGCTTTCTTTAGGATATTTACTAGTAGAATAAGAAGAAACACTAGCCATAGTAATGTTATTTTCACCCATGTGATAAACTTCATCATCATTGAAATTCTCAGCTTTAGGAGCCATGGAATCATATTTCTTATATCCGATCGAGCCTTCCTTAATCAAGAAACTAGAAGAATTGACATTCTTCAAATTTTCTTCTTCAGCTATTTTATCTGAGACATCATTTTCTTCAATATCATTCAAGCTTCTCTCAATATTGTTTAGATTCATATCAAGCAAATCTAGGCTAGAGATGACAAAATAAGTCAAATCACCAGTCTTCAATGAAAGCTTAGCTCTATCTAACATATTTCCACTAAAAGAAAAGTACAGGCTTTCCGTTGGAAACCATTGGCCGGAATTTGGAAATATTGTTGAAGATAAATAACACTTGGTCAACAAACTTCCAGTCTCTTGATTGAAATAAGAGCATGGGCATAAGTAAGTATACTGATATAAGAAAGCTATAACCTTCAAGATAAATGAAATAGATTCATTACCATTTAAAAAAATTAATAAATCATTCAATTCACCCTGAAGCAAATCTTTATTCGAAAGAAAATCATTGCCTTTCTCATCTATATTTCTATATTGAAGCCTAGTCTGATCTAAATATCCTAATAGATAATTGTTTATATTATTCAAAAGATTAGAATAATCTAAGGAACATATATTATTTAATCCTTCGGACATCTTCAAATAATTCTTTAATATTTTTAGCTTAGGTTCATCTGAATTATACTGACCATTAACAATGGAAGAGATGTCGATGTTAGAAAGTCCAAGTCTATAATTATCGCTAATCCATCTCAATCCAAGTTTTAATGATTCATTGTTAAATTTCTTCTGGCCTTTCTTTGATAGTCCAGAAAATTTAGCGCATATCAAAAAGAACTTTCTTTCCAATGAAGAAACTTTATTCAACACCAATCTATTCAATGTTATATAGTAAGGATTCTTCTCGGGAGTTTTTATTGCTAAATCATATCTAAATAATGAACGGTATTCCTTAACCTTCTCCCATGTAGGAGTAATATCAGGCAAATTAAAACGTGCCTTGAGTTCATCAAGGGACAAATATTCTTTGTCACTAAAAATACTGGCACGTTTCAATTCTTCATACATGTTTAAATCCTCTACATTCCATTAACTAACTACTATTTTACTACTAATTTTAAATTTGTGTGTGTAACTTAGATAAACCGAGAAATTACTTCTTTACATCAGTAGGATCGACTGAAAGAACAGCGATAAAGGCTTCCTGAGGAACATAAACCTTACCGAATTCCTTCATTCGCTTCTTTCCTTCTTTTTGCTTTTCCAAAAGCTTCTTCTTTCTTGAGATATCGCCACCATAACATTTTGCGAGAACATCTTTTCTAACAGCCTTGATATCGCTTCTGGCGATGACTTTAGAATCTATAGCAGCTTGGACTGGAATTTCAAATTGCTGACGAGGGATGACATCCTTCAACTTGTCGACTATAGCTCTAGCCTTAGGATATGCTGTATCCCTAAACACAACCGTCGTCAAAGCATCTATTTTTTCATTGTTGAGAAGAATATCCATTCTAGCCAATTTCGAATCTCTATATCCAATAGGCTGATAATCCAAAGAAGCATAACCGGCAGATAATGATTTCAATCTATCGAAGAATGAAAAGATGACTTCGCTCAAAGGAAGAATATATTTCAACGATACACGTTTAGTGTCGATATAATCCATTCCTTGATATTCTCCACGTCTAGATTCACATAGCTGCATCAAAGGTCCTACATAGTCTTGGGGAGTCATGATTTCAGCTTTCACAAAAGGCTCACTAGCTTTCTTTATCAAAGAAGGATCAGATGGGAAGTCGGATGGATTTTGTATCAACATTTGTTTACCATTAGTCAAAGTGATGTCATAAACGACGGAAGGAGCAGTGCAAATCAAATCCAGATCATAATCTTCTTCTAATCTTTCCTGAACGACAGACATATGAAGGAGTCCTAAAAAGCCACAACGGAATCCACTTCCCAAAGCCACAGATGTTTCAGGTTCATATACGAGAGCCGCATCGTTCAATGATAATTTCTCCAATGCTTCCCTCAACTTTTCAAAGTTTTTATTATCAGTCGGATACAAACCGGAATAAACCATAGGCATCATAGGTCTAAATCCATCCAATGGTTTTTCAGCAGGGACATCAGCATTGGTCAAAGTATCACCGACTTTCACTTTCTTAATATCCTTTATCTGAGCACAAAGATATCCGACCTCTCCTGCCGAAAGGACATTTCTCTTTTGCTCCTTAGGTGTTCTAAAGCCAAGCTCTTGAACAACATAAGTCTCATCTGGACTTGACATCATCTTAACCTTATCGCCAAGTTTAACAGTGCCTTCCTCAATCTTTAAAAGGATAACAACTCCACGATAAGGATCAAATTTGGAATCGAATATCATTGCCTTCAAGGGTTTATTTCTATCACCTTTGGGTGCAGGAAGTCTCTGGACTATCGCTTCTAACAAGTCTCCAACACCAAGACCAGTTTTAGCGGAAACCATCATGCAATCATCAGGATCTATATTCAAAGTCTCGATCAAATCCTCTTTGCACATCTCAGGATCAGCAGTTGCCAAATCTACTTTGTTGATAACTGGAAGTAGCTTCAAATTATCATCCAAAGCCAAATAGGCATTAGCCAAAGTTTGAGCCTGAACACCTTGAGTAGCGTCAACCAATAAAATTGCACCTTCACAACAAGAAAGAGAGCGTGATACTTCATAAGTGAAATCGACATGTCCCGGAGTATCGATCAGGTTGAACAAATAATGCTCCCCGTTCTTAGCTTTGTAATCCAAGTTAACTGCGTTCAGCTTGACTGTGATTCCACGTCTTTGCTCCAAAGGAAGATCATCTAGCATTTGGGTGGACAATTCTCTTTCTTGAACTGCTCCAGTCATCTCCAAAATACGATCTGAAAGTGTAGTCTTTCCATGATCTATATGAGCAGTGATAGCAAAATTTCTGATGTGATCTTGTGGGTAATCCATATTCAGCTCCTCTCTTTCCAAAACTTCATTGTCTCTTCTCTAACCTCTTGTGGAGAACTTACATATATTCTATCAGGATAGACTTCATCGAGTAGTTTTCTATAGTTAGAATGACCAAATCGCCTATCTATAAAGAGTATAACACCCTTATCATCTACATTCCTTATCACTCTTCCTGCAGCTTGTATTACTTTGTTGAATCCTGGATAGGTATAGGCATAGTCAAATCCGTTCAATCCCTTACCTGCATAATATTGTTTCAATCTATCATTGTCATATCCTATACCAGGAATACCAGTAGATACTATAACAACTCCATTCAAGGCATGGGGCTTTAATTCTATACCTTCTCCAAATACGCCACCTAGGACTAAGAATCCTAGATGAGTTCTCAAGGGATCTTCCTCAAATTCATCTAAGAATCTAATTCTTTCACTAGGCGCCATGTTTCGTTCTTGCTTGATACAAACAAATTCACCTAATCCTTCAAACCTCTCATAAGCCATCAGCATATATTCATACGATGGAAAATAAAGGAAATAGTTTCCGTTCTTTTCTCTGACCATCTGATAAATAGAATTCAGCACTCTAGGAAGCGAGATGTTCCTATCGGCATAGCGAAGAGATGGAATAGAATCTACCATAACCAATCTATTCCTTCTTTCAAAAGGAGATGGGAGATTTAGTAACTTGTTCACTTCGTCATCTTTTGTTCCACCCAACAGACTGATGTAATAATCTACCGGAGACAAAGTAGCAGAGAAGAATAAAGTGGCATTGAATCTATCGCTTATATCTCTGATATATTCCGAAGCATCCAAGCAGAATATATGAATAGCATCGGCTTTCCCATTGTAATAGGTTATATCGTAAGAATAGTTTTCCTTTCCTTTCAAAGGTAATTTAAGAAAACCTTTAACAGCTGATTTCAATGAGACATAGCTATCTGGATATTTGGCATCAGGCTTCTTTTCCAAATTCAAACCCTCTTCCTGGAATCCTTTCAACAAAGTGATGAAATCATCAGGAACTTCGTTCAATATCTCGATATCCTTATCAGATTTTCGCATATCAAACCAACTTATGATGTCGACTATGGCTGATTTTAACTTTGAAGTCTTTCTTCCAGTCAATTCAGTATAAACATTCATAAAGAATTCTCTATCCAACTTAGCAGAATACATTTCTCTAGCTCTAGAAGGAAGATTATGAGCTTCATCGACTAACAAAGTATAAGGTAAAGGTAAATTCGAATCCATAATTTCTGGATTGCCAACAACAGGATCAAAGACGTAGTTATAGTCGTAAATGCAAATGTCGGAATTGACGGCTAAATCCAACGACAACTGGAAAGGGCAAATCATATTCTTCATAGCTATTTCTTTGATGTCATCTTCATCAAAGATGTTTTTCTCACTCAAAGCTTGCCTTATGACTTTGTATATCTTTGAATAATAATCCTTGGCAAAAGGGCATTCATCAGGGTTGCAGTGTTTTTTGAAACCCTCATCATTCATGCAAATAGTCTCTTTTGCAGTAATGGCAACACATCTTAGATCAGCACCTTCCTTTACCAAAGCATCAACAGTCTTCAATGCTTGTCTCTTTATGGAGTTCTTAGAAGTCAAATAGAATATTTTAGAAGTCTTCCCTTCCTTAAAGTTTTTTATGAAAGGATATAAAACACAGACAGTCTTTCCTATTCCTGTAGGTGCTTCGACATAACCTTTTGATTCTTCTAAAAGAATTCGATCAGAAAAAGCTATCAAGTCTTGCTGACCAGGTCTATATTCTTTATATGGGAACTCTAGGAAATCGATGGATTTGTTTCTAGACAAGTTATGTTGACCTTTTTCTTTGAGTCTAGCTATAAATTCATGAATTAAATCGTTGGCAAACCTATCTAATTCATCAAATGTAAAATCTTCTTCCACTATAAGTTTATCCTTGATATGGCCTTGCTTATAGTAAGAGACACGAACTTTTATCGATTTAGTATGATCGTTGCTGTTTCTAAGAATCATCCACGCATACATTTTTGCCTGACCTTGATGCCAAACTATATTTTCGTCCTTGAACTTTTCTAAATCTTCGACAGTGGTTTTTATTTCATCAGCTGTTAAAGAACCGTCGATGTTATGAATTATGCCGTCAGCTCTGCCTTGAATATCAAGAACGATATCACCATTATCAAATGTGGTCTCCAAAGGAACTTCTGGAATATAGTTTCCTCCAGAAGAATCTTGAATCTTCTTATGCATTCTAGTGCCTTCTTGCATAGTTTCCGAATTGAAGATTCTAGTATCTATACTCCCTTGCCTGAGTATAGAATCCACAATGTCATGAACTGAAAATGAATATAATAGATCCACATTTCTATTTTACAACATAGACCACATACTAAGTAAAAGTATTGTTAGGCACCTATCCTCTTAGTCTCTTCAAACTTAGTTAAAAACAAAGAAATATCCTGCATTCCAATCAAAGAAAAAGTTTTGGACAAATCCTTATATGCGAATGGGTTATGCTCCAATACGGCTATGTTCAAAAGTAAAAACACAGATAGCAATGAGGGATTTCCATAATCCCTTCTTACTGAGATACAAGCACAAGAACCCAAATTCTTTTTATCGAGCAATGTTTCTTGTGCTTGTTCTTCCATCTTAAGTAAAGCTTTAGTCTTTTTCATCAATTTGACCTCCTGTTTTTCTTATAAAAATTAGTGATGGATTATTTCAAAAGCAAAAAATAGAAGAAACTTGTAAATAAGCGTGATAGAATAGAAACCTAAATAAGGGGTGTTCTTTAATGAAGTTCAATCTATTCAATTATTTGTTTTACGCCATTCCAAAGCACATCGAAGACACCAGAGCTAAAAGATTCTTCGATCTTCATTCTAATTATTTAGCACTATTTCAAGAAACTCATCACTACCAAGAAGCTAGAACTAATTTTGAAGTAATTCAAGCAAACATAATAATCAAAGGTTTGATGAACAAGAAATTCTTGGAAAACAAAGCTTCTTTAGCTAAGAAGACAGGATTGACTACATTGCCATCCTACTTAAAGCATTTGACTTATATGAAAAATGGCGATGATTATATTGCTTTGCCTTTCTTCTCTAAGACCATAAACAAACATTATGTCATAGATACAAAATCTTTAGCTGATCTTCCTTATAGAGCGTTGAGAACTCAAAAGAAATTTTCATCATTCTACGAGAACCCATTTGAAAAGTATGGATATAGATTGTTCGATTCGATGTTTACGAATTGGATTCCAGTCATGAAAAGCCCAATGGGCGATTCTATGGCCTTTGTCGACTTAGAAGTCGACACAATCTATATAGTAACTGATCAGGGAACATTGGAAAGAGCAATCCCATATTTCGACCAATTCTTAGAGATTCAAAATAGAAAGCATCTTCTTGATAGAATAAAGCAATTAGTAGAGACTTATTATTCATTCGATAAAATAAAATTCATAGATTCATTATTTTCTTTGGGTTTCATATCTTTTAAATTGTATAGCTACTTGAAACAAGAAGAAATAAAGGCACAAAGAAAAGAAAACAAAGCATTGGAAAAGGCTGAAAAGGAAATAAAGAAAGAAATAGAAAAAGAGGAAGATGATGATAAAGATGACCAAAAAGACATTTAAAACGATAACTTTCGGATGCAAAGTCAATTTCTATGAAACTGAAGCTGTGAGAGAAGCATTGGAAAGGATGGGTTATATACACACGGAAGAAAATCCAGCCATATATGTTTTAAATACTTGTGCAGTAACAGCTACAGCCGAAAGAAAATGTCTTACAAGAATCCATGACATAGTCAGAGATCATCCTGATGCAACGCTGGTCATAATGGGCTGTTTCTCACAACTATCATATTCTAAGTTCAAGGAAATTCCTCAAATAAAAATAGTGGTGGGAACTGAAGGAAGAATAGACATACCAGCAAATATAGAAAAAGCTGTATCTGATCCTGACTTTCACTATTTCCAAATAGCGAAGAATACTAGAACCTTCTTCTATGAGCCTTTGATAATTCAAAATTTCTACACTGAAAGTAGGGCTTATGTCAAAATTCAGGATGGATGCGATGGATTTTGTACTTTTTGTGTCATTCCCTTCGTGAGAGGAAAATCCAGATGCAGGAATAGAGTATCTATACTTAGGGAAGTGCAAACATTAGTAAGGAACAATTTCCACGAGATAGTCATCACTGGAATCGACACGGATTGTTATGTCGATCCCGACAATCCGACATATAACTTTGTCGAATTGTTAAAAGACATAGATGATATCTGTGGAACTGATTGTAGAGTTAGAATATCTTCCATAGAACCGACCAGAGTAAGTGATGAATTCCTGGAATTCATGAAAAACTCCAAATCAATTGTTCCACATATCCATCTTCCTTTGCAATCCGGAAGTGATCAAATCCTCAAAGCTATGAGAAGAAGATACGATTCAAAGTTATATATGAACACTGTGAGAAGATTAAAGGAAAAAATCCCTAACCTTGCTTTATCTACTGATGTAATCGTGGGATTCCCTGGTGAATCCGAGGAAGATTTCCAAAACACATATGACATATGCAAAGAAGTCGAATTTATGAAGATTCATGTCTTTCCATATTCTCCTCGTCCATTCACACCAGCAGGAAAGATGAAGAATCAAATAAATGGAAATATAGCTCATGATAGAGCAAAAAGATTAATAGCATTGTCAAACGAAGAAGCAGAGAAATATAAGGAATCTATAAAAGGACAGGAGAGAACCGTTCTTTTTGAATCCAAGGATAAAAATGGATATTGGCAAGGATATACTGAAGACTACGTTCCTTATAAGATAAAAAGTGATGAAAACTTAAAGAATGTCTTCATGAAAGTGAGGATGTAAATATGGATTACATCAAATTTATAAGAAGCAAGGTCGGTCACGAAAGAATTTTTATTACCTGTGCCTCGATCTTGATTCAAAGAGAAGATGGAAAAGTCTTGGTAGAGACAAGAACAGACAATGGGATGCATGCTTTTCCTGGTGGATGCCAGGAATTAGACGAAACAATTGAGCAAACAGCTCTTAGAGAAGCTAAAGAAGAGACAGGCTTAGATGTACATATCGTTAAAAACTTGGGCTTTATAGAAAGATTCAACTTTTCTTGGCCTAACGGAGATAAAGCACACACAATAGTATTTGCCTATTTAGCATATCCGACCAAAGGACAAAAAGAAAAGATAACAGATGGTGAATCCACTTCTTTGAAGTGGATTGATTTAAAAGAAGCCTTAAATCTCTGCTTTAAATTTGAAGGAGAAGACCTCATAAAACTATATTCTTCACTTTTATAAAAATAACTCTTTTCTTTTTAAAAAGATTTGATATAATACATAGCCGTCGACAAATGGGGCTGTAGCTCAACTGGGAGAGCATCTGCTTTGCACGCAGAGGGTAGCGAGTTCGACTCTCGTCAGCTCCACCAAATTGAAATCTAAGCGAACCGGTATATGTCAACTGCTATGGTTATATGGGTATCGTTCTAATATAGCGTCCTTAACTGGACGTCTTTTTTCTTTCTAAAAAATGTGACGATCTTGATCTGGAAAATGGAATATTTTATAATTTTAAAACTGGGTTTCATCTTTCAAAAAAGAAAGGACTTTTAAAATGGCACTTCAAAATTATAGTATTCTACCAATGAGTCAATATTTATCATCTCCTTACAAAATTCCAAACTATCAAAGAGAATACGCATGGGAAGAGTATGAATTAAATGATTTTTGGAACGATTTAATTAATTTGTATGATAGCGAAGATCAAAATAGCATTCACTTTTTTGGTCAAATAGTCATCCATAATGATGCAAACAAACATGAAAAATTCATTATCGATGGTCAGCAAAGAACGATAACATCTGTCATTTTTTTAAAGGTTTTATATAATCATTTTGATGGATTATACAATTCATTGATTTCATCGGGATCTACTTTGGCAAACTTAACTAAAAGTGTACAAAGAGAGGAAATAAATATAGAAACTTTACTTTAGCAATCAGACGATGATGAGCAAAGGCAATATCGGCTTACATTGGGGGAATCGGATAACGAATATTTCCAAAAGAATATTATGGAAGCCATGCCTTGTAATAGAAAGAAAAGAAATACAAAAAAGTCCCAAGAAAGGCTTAGATACGCATATAGCTATTTGAATGATCGCATCAACGAAAAATTAAAATTCAAGAACAACGATCTCTCCGCCGAAGAGCAAAACAAAATATTAAAGAAAATTAAAAGCTTTTTTCTTGAACGTTTTAGAGTCTTATATATGGAAGCGACGGACTTAAGCGAGGCGTTTACAATATTTGAAACATTAAATGCTAGAGGAAAAGATTTAGAAACAGCGGATTTGCTTAAAAACTATCTATTCAGTAAAAGTGGTAATACCGACGCCGCACAAAAGCAATGGGATGAGATGGTAGATAATTTGTCAAATTATGATGTAACAAAATATATCAGGTATTTTTGGAATTCATCACATAAGCTTGCAAGAGATAAAGTTCTATATAGAGAAATTAGTCATTCGATTTCTACGCCAAGAGAAGTCATGGACATGTTAGAAAACATGAATGCCATTTCAATATGTTTTCATGATTTAGCTTTTCCCGAAGAAAGCAACTTCTTCTCAAACAAAAGCGTAAAGAAAGTTTTGAAAAATCTTTCCTTACTTAAGACAACCACGTTCTATCCGGTCATTCTTGCCATGGAACAATCAAAAAATAAAGATATGCAGGATGAAGGCAATATTTTGAAAGTGTTGCAAACGATTGAAACGTTCATATTTAGAAATTTCATTATTTCAAAAGCAAATCCAAATTCTGCTGAAGTTGCATTCGCTTCATTAGCAAAACAAATTTTTGATGGAGATTGTTCTGATGTTAACCAAGTAGTAGAGAGAATCAAACTTCAAATAACTGCAAACTCCATTTTTGAAGAAGACTTTAGTAATTGGTCAGGAACATCGAACTCAAAAGAAACAATACGATATATTTTTAGAAAAATACACACTTATAAATGCGCAAATCGGGAAATAAACATAGATAATTGTGACGTTCAAATTGAACATATAATGCCTCAAGATAAAACATTATGGCCTCAAATCAATGATCAAGATCATCAAGAATATCTATGGAAATTAGGAAATTTATGTTTATTAGACGGGTCTCTTAATTCAATAAACTCCAATAAGCCATTTGATGAGAAAAAAGACGCTTACAAAGATTCAATGATTGAACCGAATAGTAAGATTGCGGATTTTCTGTCTTGGGGAATTCCCGAAATTAAGCAAAGGCAAAAATCTCTTGCAAAAGACGCATTAGAAATTTGGAAAATATAAATACACATCCGATTTTAAACTGATTTACGGCCATTTGTCTAAAAAACAAATGGTTTTTTAACAAACATAGAACGTAAGCCGGGTATCCGGGTTACAAGATAGAGATTAGTCAAAAAACTGCCTTATGGCAGGATTATGGCTAATCTTATCTTGTTTTCTAAAGTATATATTCTAGTCTTTAAATAATTACAAAAGTGTTATATAATTAAAGTGTAAGGAAGCGTGAATATGAACTGGCCAAAAATTATCAAAACCATAAGAGAAAAGCTGTTTATCACCCAAACCGAGTTAGCTGAAATGATTGACGTCTCTTTTGCGTCCGTGAATAGATGGGAACAGGGACATCATGAGCCGACTATGAAGGCAAAAAGAAAGCTTGCCGAGATTTGCAGGAAAAACAACATCGATATGGAGGCCTTATAAATGCATCCGTTTGTCAAATGGGCCGGTGGGAAGACTCAGCTTTTGAATAAGCTTGTGTCTTTGATGCCTAAGGAATACAACCATTATTTCGAGCCTTTTATTGGCGGAGGTGCCTTGCTTTTCCATGTCGCACCGAAGGAGTTCACCATCAATGATTTCAATTCCGAGTTGGTGCAGGCATATAGATGCTTTTCAAATCCTGATGATACCGAGAAACTTATTGAAAGACTCAAATTCCATCAAGAGAACCACTCCGAGGAGCATTACTACGAAGTCCGTTCTATGGATAGAAATCAAGACTTTCTTTCTTTACCTATATATGAAAGAGCAGCACGGATGATTTATCTCAACAAGTCTTGCTTCAACGGGCTTTATAGAGTCAACAGCAAAGGCTTTTTCAATGTTCCTTCTGGAAAAAAGAAGAGCGTTGTCTGCTATGAAGAAAAGAACATCCAAGAAATCATGGAGTTCTTCAAAAAATCCAAGTTTGAAATACTGAACGGCGATTTTGAAATAGCCATTGCCAACGCAAAGAAGGGCGATTTCGTTTATTTCGACCCTCCATACGACACATGGGAAGACAAAGATTCCTTCACTTCATACGCCAAGAATCCCTTCGGAAAAGACGAGCAAAGAAGGCTTGCCGAATGCTTCAAATCTCTTTCCGACAAGGGTGTTTTCGTTATGCTCAGCAATCACAATACGGAATTTATCCGTGAATTATATAAAGATTTCAACATCCACATCGTAGAGGCAAAGAGAATGATTAATTCCAAAGCTAACGGTCGTGGAAACGTCGAGGAGGTGATTATCACCAACTATGAAGATTAAGCCTTATTTCCAAGAGGATAACTTCACGCTTTATCTCAGCGATTGCAATAAGGTGCTGAAATCCATTCCTGAAAAATCGATAGACGTCATCTTTGCGGATCCGCCGTACTTTCTTTCAAGTGGAGGAGTTTCCTGCCATTCGGGAAAACAGGTATCCGTCAACAAAGGCAATTGGGATAAGACATTGACCCCTCAAGAAAAGATGAATTTCAACAGGAAATGGCTTAAGTCGTGCCGACGTGTCCTTAAGGATAACGGAACGATATGGATAAGCGGAACATTCCACAGCATCTATTCCGTGGGCGTTGCCTTGGAATTGGAAGGATATTCCATCATCAACAATATCACATGGCAAAAGCCGAATCCTGCGCCTAATCTAGCCTGTAGATGCTTCACAAATTCCACTGAAACCATCATTTGGGCAAGGAAAATCAACCAAAGAGGCAAGAAAGGAAAGCATTTCTTCAATTACCCATTGATGAAGGAAATCAATGGCGGAAAGCAAATGAAAGATGTTTGGCTGTTGAATCTACCTAAGAAGGATGAAAAGAAGTTTGGAAAGCATCCAACCCAGAAACCTTTATCGGTCCTGGAGAGAATCCTTCAGGCATCAACAAATGAAGGCGACCTTGTCCTTGATCCGTTCAATGGAAGTGGAACAACCGGAATTGCCTGCAAGATGATGAATAGAAAATATATAGGAATAGATACGGATCAATCCTATCTAGACCTGACGATAAATAGATACAAAGGAACGATGGAGGAAAAACAATGAAACGAAACTTTGAATCATGGCTGTTGACGATGAAGGACAGCATCGCCACATGGCATTACTACACTGACTTTCCGAAAGTCTATGGCAACGTAAGCAAACTTAAGATAGAACTTAACATACTGAACTCCTTAATAGGCTCCAAGAACATCGAAGAGGAATTCAAATCGTTGCTCACGAAATATCCGGAAATCATCAAGGCCATCCCTATTCTCTTGGCAAAAAGGGAGAGGGAAATCAAAATCATCGATCCGAAAGAAACATATGTTTTCAATTTTGCCAAGATGAACTACTCCGTTGACCAATATGCCCTTTTCATGAAGAATTGCGGTCTCTTTGAGCTTCTTCAAAACCACATCATCAATAATCTTATCGACTACGTGCTTGGTGTTGAGGTCGGCATGGATACCAATGGAAGGAAAAACAGAACCGGTGATGCGATGGAAGACCTTGTCGAATCCTACCTCATCAAGGCAGGCTTGATCAAAGGCAAGACCTATTTCAAAGAATTGAACAAGTCGGATGTTGAACAAATGTTCCATTTGGATTTTTCCGGAATCAGTAATCAGGACAAGACCGAGAAGAGATTTGACTTTGTTTTCAAAGGGCCTTTCGGTGAAATCTATGCATGCGAATGCAACTTTTATAGTGGAGGTGGATCTAAGCTGAACGAAACCGCAAGAAGCTATAAGACACTCACTTTGGAAGCAAAAGACATCCCGGGATTCACATTTGTTTGGTTCACTGACGGCATAGGATGGACAAGCGCAAGACACAATCTTGAAGAGACTTTCGATGTTTTGGACACACTTTACAACATCAAAGATCTTGAAGACGGAATTATTGAAAAATTGTTAGATGCTAACCAAATGGTTAGAGACATGTAATATAGGAGGAAATTTCAATGGAAGAATGGGTCGTAAATTTAATTGTAGGTTTAGCTAGTGCTGTATGTGGCCTGATTGGTGGTTTCTTTGGTGGATTTGCTTTTAAATGTCATTGTGTAAAAACGAAGCAAAAAATAAAAGGAAATGGCAATATTCAATTTAACGGAGGATTTAATAATGGAGAACAAGACCAACCAAAGCATTAAAGGTGATAAAAATGTCCAGCAGCAAGTCAATACTCAAGTTAATAATTACTATTTGACTGGCGTTACAAAGGAAGAAGCCGAATCTATCGCAAAAACTCAAGCAGAACAAATTGCAACTTATTATTTTGAGCAATCACAAAATCTCGCAATGCAAAGGATGAACGAATTCTCTGAAATAATGATGAACGTTTTTATTCGCTGTCATCAATCTCTAGATGTTTTTTCTGACCCTAGTTTTGTTTATCAGTTTAGAGAAGCTCAATTGAACGCAGCGCAAACAGGAAAGGAAAATGATTATGACCTTCTAACTCAACTTCTTTTGCGTCGATGTCAAAAAAGAAACATAAAATATATTCAAACGGGTATCTCCGGTGCTATCAAAATTATAAATGAGGTATCAGATGATTCTCTCATTGCTTTGACAATTTTAATGTGTGTTATACAAATAACGCCTGTTTCAACCGATGTTGATGTTGGACTAAAAACACTCGATAATCTTTATAAAAGTATTATGCAAAACATAAAACTTCCAACGGATTATTCGTGGTTTGATCAATTGGATGTATTGAAAGCAATCCGAATAAATACATTGTCTTCATTCAAAAAATTCGATGATTTAATGCTCCAAAAACTTGCAGGTTATGCTGAATTAGGCATTGAAATTGACACGCCACAATACAAAGAAGCGTTACAAATTGAAAACGATTTCCATTTTACTTTTCATAAAAAGAACCATTTTATGTCAAATTATATTGTTATACCTTATAGCGAGAAAGATTACGAAAACATAACAATTCAAAATTCTAATGACGAAAGTTTCTATTTAAAACAATTTGTATCAAAAGAAAATTATGTATCAACAATTACAAAGTTTCGTAATTTATATGTCAAAGATGATGTCTTGGAAAAGAAAATCAAAGATGAATTTATCAAAAAATTAAATTCATATGACACAATTTCTAAAGTCCGAGAATGGTGGAATCAATTACCCCATCATTGCGAAATAACTAGTATTGGGAAAGCTCTTGCACATGCATATGCTCAAATTCTTGTACCTGATTTTCCCCCATTAGACTAATTTTTATAAAAAAGATAAGACGGGCCACAATCTGCCACACATTGCAGTCTTACGTCATTGCCCGTCATGGCCTTGGAACCGGCTACCCGGCTTCCGCTTCGACGAAAGGGAGGAGAAACGACATGGAAAAGAAACTGACCGAATACACCGCTTATGACTTTGTGGGGATATTCGCCAATGACATCAACACGTATTTAGAAAAAGGTGGTTCCATCGATAACCTTTCTGCCACAAACGTCTTCAACATCATTAACGACGAGAGCGAGGAAGATCGATTTACTTTCACGAAGAACGTAGTGATGTCCGCTTTGGATTTTCGCACTGGGTCGATGGCCATCTCTTATCTAATGAAGCACATTTCTCTCCAGGAAGGAAACTTCGCCTTAAACAAGGAGTCAATTCCATTGCTAAGGAATCAAATCGCAGACGAAAAGAACTACTACAGATGGGACGTCATCGAGTACATCCACTATTTCGCTTTGATTTCCAACATCATGAGCTATAGGCACATGTTCGAGAAGATGGGGGATGTCTCCAAATGGCAAGGATGTTTATATGATGATTGATTTGTGGAGAGGAGGGGCTGCAAATGGCGAAGAAGCAAGAAAGTAAGATAGCCGTAATCTATGCGAGGTATTCCTCCGAAAGACAAAATGAGCAATCCATTAAAGGACAGCTTAGGGTCACAAACCAATTTGCGGAAAAGGAAGGATACAACGTCATAGACGCCTACATCGATAGAGCTATGACCGGAAGGAACGACGACAGGGCATCCTTCCAGAAGATGATATCTGACAGTTCAAACAAGACTTCTCAGTATGTGTTGGTCTACAAACTCGATAGGTTCTCGAGGAATAGATATGTTTCCGCGGTCTACAAGAAGAAGCTTAGGGATAATGGGGTAAAGGTTATTTCAGCCACCGAGAACATCAGCGATTCCCCAAAAGGAATCATTCTTGAATCCATCCTTGAAGGATATAGCGAATATTTTTCCAAGGAACTCGCTTAGAAAATCGCCTGCGGCAATTACGAGTCCAGAGCCAAAGGGAAATTCACGGGCGGGCCGATTATCTACGGATACCGCATAAACGAGGACAAAAGATACGTCATCAACAAAGACGAGTCGAAAATCGTCAAATGAATTTTCGGATCCATCATCAACCACAAACAAATCAAAGACGTCGTTTCCTCGCTCAACGAAAAAGGAATCCTTTGCAAAGGCAAGGTGTGGAAGACAAACGCCGTTTCCAGGTTGCTGAGGAATGAAAAATACACCGGTGTCGCCAGATATGGCGAATACGTCTTCGACAACATTGTTCCTCAAATCATCACGGAAGAAGTCTTCAAGGAAGCCAAAAAAGAGCTCGACAAGCATAGGCACAAAAATAAGGCCAAGCTCGTGGACTACAAGTTCCTTTTGAGCGAGAAGCTCTATTGTGGGGAATGCGGTTCTTTAATCCATGGGCATACGGGAACCTCACATGCGGGAAAGACCTACCACTATTACAAATGCAAGAATGCGGTGAACCATGAATGTTCCGCAAAGCCAATCAAGAAGGATGAGCTTGAGGATTTCGTCATCAAATCCGCTATGGACTTCATACTTTCGCCTGATATCGTGGAGAAAACGGCTGAACGCATGGCCGAATTCTTAAACCTTCTCTCCAGCAACGGAAATGAGATAAAAATCCTCGAGGATATGGAAAAGGAAATTGAGAGAAAACTCAAAAATTGTCTTAATGCGGTCGCGAACGGAATGGCGAACAAATCAATTGCCAATATGATTTCTTCTCTCGAGGAGGACAAGGCTAAAGTCGAAGATAGCTTATAGAAAGCTAGGAACAAGAAGAGAAAGCAAATCACCGTGGATCAATGCTATCAGTTCCTCATTTCTCTTGCTTTCTTGGACATCAGCAAAGAAAGAAACAAGGAGATACTCATCAATTCCCTTATCAAAAAAGTTTATCTCTATAAAGACAAGATTAAAATCGTCTTCTATCCGACGAATGACGTAGAAGATAGGTCTTTTGATGACGGCAATGGCGGAAACACTGACAATAACGAAAATAATAGCGGTTCGCTTACGGCATCGTTTTGTCAACCACAGATGAAAAAAAACGAACTCTGGTATTAAAACAGAGTTCGCTTTTTCTTTTCAAGAGACTTTTTTGGCGTTAGATTTAAGTTTTAATCGCCGATAAAACCGGATATTAAACGTAAAGGCAGGTATTGATTTCACGATGCCCGCTTTTTCTATACCGTGTTATTCTTTGTTTTTACCGCTAAACTCGCAAGGATTTTGCGACTTTGGCGATTAGGCGTGGCGCTATATTGTACAAAATAAGTATTAATCTTGTTTCAAACTTGTTTCAACTCGAATCTATATGCCTGCGCAATGAATATTTTGTTGAATTGAAACGTTTGCATTAATTACCAATCATCAAAGACAGCACAGGAGAATTGCCGCATCGAATCATCGGTTTTGTCTTTTACAATTAACGCGATCGGTGTTCGGTCGGGGCGCGTTTTGTGTGTTGTGATTGTTGATTAGGCTTGTCGAGGGGCATTATTTTTTTCGGCTGGGCTTTTGCGCAGAAAGTTCGTTGTAAATGGCGGCAAACAATCCCGTCAAAAATTCTTTGTCGTCCACTTCGTCCACAAACAGCATTGCTTATGCTCCGTCGTAGGGCGGTCGCAGTTCGGCGTCGGGCATATATTCCTTTGCGGACTTCGTCGGTTTAACCAGCAGCATGTCGTCGTAAATTCCTCCCAAAATTATTCCGTTGCGGTACAGTAGGTATTCGCCCATCATTTGACTGTACGTTATGCCGTCCAAATCGATTTGTCCCAAAACAAACTCCAAATATTCTTTGCGCGATGCCATTGTTTTCTCCTTTGTTATTTTGTTGCAAACGCATGCCGGTTTGCTTCTCGTTCGTTTCAGTATAGTATTTTCGCCTGCAAAACGCAACCGCTCGGCAAGAGAGGTTCCGTGTAAAACGTTTGAGCAAACCGATCGTGTATGCGTTATCCGTCGGCAGTTCAAAAATCGCATACGTTTGTTGCTTGCCGGTTGTGCAATCCGAATTGTTTTTCGTTACAAAATGGTAACGAGCGGCAACTTTCGTCGCAGTTTTATTACAAAGTTTTTACTTGACGATTACTTTGCCTAAATGGTATAATCAAAACGCAAAAGCGATATTATTTATTATTTGCTTAAATTGCAATTTTGCGGCTTTTGTGTCAGCGGCGTATTTTGCCGCAAATTAACTGTCAAACCCCGAGGCACGGAGCTTCGGTAAACTATAGAAAGGAG
>ENA-ORMR01000388-ORMR01000388.1-human-gut-metagenome-genome-assembly--contig:-NODE-388-length-46135-cov-4.617101_pt1 | contig 46135 bp, 41 predicted proteins | sample MGYA00242107_ERZ509003 | MGnify/ENA primary metagenome ERZ509003 (study PRJEB26280, sample SAMEA2338699) | human gut metagenome | biome: human gut; feature: human-associated habitat; material: faeces...
CTTATCAAGGCGGGGATTGGTGATGTAAAAGATTTGCAAGTACAAGTTAATTCTTTGGAAATTACAAACATTGCTTTGCAGGCGGGTTATGACGATGCTGAAAATGATAGGCTTTATTGGGTAAATAAATATAAGGAGGCAGAACATAGAGCAGAGAAAGCAGAACAATTAAAGAATCAATATTGTAGAGCCTTACTTAACCTTGCAAGAAGATATGTTGTTAAAACTAATATGACTTTGCCTCATGGCAATGAACCCCATTCTCGTAGTACAGATATAGAAATGTTGGCACTTTACATTATTGCTAATGAATGTGAACAAGCCGAAAAAGAACTCGCGGAGGAAAACAGTGGAAAGAAAAAGATTTAGCGCAAAAGTTCGACAGCAAGTATATGACAAATGCAACGGGCATTGCGCGTATTGCGGCTGTGAACTCGATATTAAGGATATGCAGATAGACCACGTTCAATCGCTGTATTGGCACAATGGTTCAAACGAAATGGATAATTTGTTACCCGCGTGTAGAAGTTGCAATCATTATAAAGGCTCATCAACATTAGAAAATTTCCGCAAAAATCTTGAACATATGCCGCAGGTTCTTATGCGCGATTGTGTAACATACAGAATCGCTAATCGCTACTGGCTGGTTATTCCAAACGAACAAAAAGTTATTTTTTATTTTGAAAAACTCGCGGAGGAAAGGAAAGAATGAATGTTAAAGATAGATTGACAGCACATAATAAAGCAGGACAAGGGATAATCAACATGGACGGCGTGAGTGATGTATTAGAGGCAAGCGCAAGAATACGAACATTTTCTCCGCTTATAATCTCAAAACTTACAGAATATGAGGACACAGGATTATCTCCTAATGAGATTGAACGCCTCAAATCTGAAAACGCCGCCCTGCGCGAGAGGTTGGACAAGGCGGTGGAGCTTCCGTGCAAAATAGGCGATAGATTTTATGTTGTCAATGATTGTCCTTCTGAAATTAAAGAGCACGAGTGTTGGGCTTTTACATTTACGGAAGCTGGTCAAGTTTTAATAATTGACGGACTCGATTGTCATTATAGTTTAAAAATTGTTTATTTATCAAAAGAAGACGCTGAAGCTCGTCTTAAAGAACTTAAAGGAGAATAGACCAATGATACCTTTTGAAAAAGAACTGGAACTTATTCACAATGACAAAATTCGTCAGACAACATCACGAATACTTTGTCACATGCCCAAATGGTTTATGAAAGAAGGAGCATCAAGCACCGGCAAATATCATCCACAATATGCACAAGGTGAAGGCGGCTTGTATCGTCATACTTGTGCGGCTGTGAAAATATTTGCTGACTTGATAGAGCTCGAATGTAACAAAGATATTTACTGGACACACGACTGGGGTATTGCAGCACTTATATTACATGATATGTGCAAATACGGCTACGATGATACTCCTACAAAGTACACACAATTTAAGCATCCTATTCTTGTAAGAGAATGGCTTGAACATCTGCAACTTGAAGACGAAAATATTGTAGACGGAGAATACATTGATAGTGTTTGTATCTTGATTGAAACTCACATGGGTCAATGGAATACGAGTAAGTATGAACCGGATGTAATATTACCAAAACCTGAACGTAAAAGTCAGCAACTCGTACATATTGCAGACTATCTTGCAAGCAGAAAATATTTGGAGGTAAAGTTCGATGAATGAAATAGGCAATAAAGATTTCAAAAACGAAGTTGCAGACGTATATACAAATCCGGAAAAATTCAAAGAAGTAAGAGATGACTACGGTAAGCATGGAGTTATGATAGATAAACGAGTTCTTCCTATACTTGACGTCTTGGATGTTGAAAAATGCACAGGACCAAAAGTCCCGGACGACAGAGAACTTGCAAGCTCACCGTATGATATGGTTAACCACCCTCAACATTACAAGACAGGAAAGATTGAATGTATTGACTGTATCTCTGCTATTGTAAATATGTACGACGGCGAACAAGCGTATGATGTAGGTCAAGTCATTAAGTATTTGTATAGAGCACCGACAAAACAAAACTTTATGCAAGACTTAAAGAAAGCACAGTGGTATCTCAATAGGCTTATAGATACAGCATCTAAAACTAATGAATGATTTTAAGATATAATAATATCGGCCTGAATATTCTATCGAAAGATTAGGTTTTAGGCCGATATTATATCTTAAAATTATTTTGGTGGCCATTATATCAATAATTTATAATTGAAATTATGGTCGAAAAAGAAGGTAACATTTTTAGAAAATATGAATATATTATAATATATGAATAATTAAATTACACAATAACGAGGTTATAAAATGGAAAACAACGATGTTCAATATGAAACAAAAACTATTATTTGTATAACTTGCGATGACAAAAGTTATACAGTAAAAGCCGACCAAGGTGTTTCTGTACCGGAAATGGCATTTGCTACAATGGTTCTTATCCGTACTCTTATCAATGGTAAATACATTGACAGCAAAGATGACTTCATTAAAATGGTTAACAAATATTTTGATGACCCTCAATATGAGGAGGTAGAAGATGGAACTGACAGCAAACGAGAAAGCAATAGCTAAGGCAGTTATATTGCCACTTGGGAGAAGGCTTAAATCTAAAAAATGTACTGACAAATTATGTCAGATACTTAATGTAAACATAGACCTTATTCCAAATTCTCCATACTTAAATTTGGGAAATATTCGTACTACAAAATATGACTATTTGTATAATGAATTGCAATGGTATTTGTCGCAAGATTTGCATATAACAAATCATCAGGGCATTGAAAAGAACCCTATATGGAGTAAGATATGTGCAAAAGACGGTCATATAAATTCCAATTATGGATATCTTGTATTTGACAAAGGTAACTATAATCAGTATGAGCATGCATTGGCTCAAATGGCAAAGAGCAAACATACAAAGCATGCAGTCATGATTTACAATAGGCCTGAAATTGTAATACAATGGAACGACAATATCCATGCAAAAAGCGATTTCATTTGCACATATGCTACATCATTCATGGTACAAGATGATGAACTGCATATGATGGTAAACATGAGGTCTAACGATTTAACCACCGGCTTCTTTAATGATTTTGGTTGGCAAGTATTTGTATATAAAAAATTCCTTGCTGATACAAAGAAGTTATATCCAGAAGTACAAATGGGGTTAATTCATTGGCACACAGATAACATGCATGTGTATGAACGAGATTATGAATTGATGTTGCAACTGTATGACTATTATAAAGGGGTGAGATGAATGGTATATCTTGTATCTATACTTGATAAATCATATGCACATCGTGAAATGGAATACACAAGATGCTTCTTAAATAAAGTTTGTAGAAAAGAAGTAGCGAGATGTATAACAAACATAAATGAGTTTCCTAAAACATTTACACCAACGGATTGGCTTATAGTAGCTGATTATAAATGTCATCCATTGTACAACAATTTAAGCCGATATGAACAATTGCAATGGGAAGATATGATTGAAACACTTCCTTGGCAACAACAGGTAATATGGCTTGGAGATGCACGGTTCAAATGCGAATATACAACGCCGATGTTTGCAATAGGCAGTTATATGTCCATTTGGGAAAAGCCAAACAAAGAACGATATAAAGGCTTTTTGAGCTGTTTCAAACAGGAAGCAATTATTCCAGTAACATGGAAAATGCTTATACCTGAATTGCCATTTGATTATTCATTGTCTGAAACACAATGTTGCTGGGACCCATTCATTTTACGAGAAAAAGAAATAGACTTAACTTATATAATGCATGGAACTATAAAACATCGTATATCACAACTTGAATGGTTGAATGGTTTAACAGGTACAATAATGGTAGGAGATTGGCTTAACAGAACAGAAGAGCCTGTAAAAGAGTTTGTTAAACAAAATCCTAACTTTATTTATCAGCAGCAAAAGATGTTTGGACCAGATTGGCTATCACTTATAAGTAAAGCACGTTATACAATTATTGCAGATGACGACAACAAAGATTTTCCGGCGATGTTATCAGCAAGATTTTGGGAAGCAGTAAGGGCAGATTGTATTCCTTTAATACATGAACCTAAGGATAAACAAAGGAAGATATTTGAAGGATTTGACAATCTGCAAACAGTAGCATATTTTAATAGTCATGATGACCTTCAACGTATTATAACATTGAAACCGTCATATAAAGAATGTTTAATTGAACTCAAACGTTTTGAATATAAGTATGTTGGAGGAGCATTATGATAACATATTTTGAAGGTGTAGACGGAAGTGGTAAAACAACATTAGTAAATTATTTGTATGAACATTACAATTACCAAATTGCAAAAGCACCGGATAGAATGGACGATAAATATGCAGAACTTGCAGCATGGTATGACTTTGATTTAGTTCATAGTAATAGTGTTAACAATTGGATAGTAGATAGGGGTCCTCTTACAGAATTTGTATATCGTTTTGTAAGACAAGATGCTCCAAGCTATTTGCAATTAAGAGATTTGCAGGATTTACTGAGTGGTCATAAAGTTGTATTGTGTACAACAAATTATTCTTGGAACCGTTCAATGCAACGTGGTGAAGATAATATAGTAGATAAAGATTTGCACTTTGCAATTAAACAAGAATATATAAGGTCTTGTAAAATGATTGAACAATTTGCAAATTGCAAAGTATTTTATTATTCAACAGATGGCCCCGGTTTTAATACCGAGCTAATAAACTTTTTAGAAAGGAGGTAGGATATGGAATTTGATAGTTTTGTTACACATCAAATTGACCTGTATATGGGTAAACCGAAATCTGGTAAGACACTCATTGCAGGCTCATATCCAAAGCCGATGCTATATGTGTCGGTAGGTGATGACGGCGGTGGACGAGTTCTTGCTATGGCATATAAGGATGACATTGAAAAAGGTCTTATTAAAACAAAGAACCTTCGTAATGACCAACCTGTTAATGGCAAAATCAAGAAAACGTCAATCGACAAATTAGCAGATTTGCTGTGGGAGCTTAAACAACCTGGTGCACCTAAATTCAAAACGATTGTAATTGATACAATTGGTGCATTGCAGGATGACTATAAAGCTTACATGGAATATGCTAAAAACGGTAAACAACTTTCCACAAATGAATGGGGAGATGTTTCAAAGATGGTCCTTGGCATAAAGGATATCATGAAACGTTTTTCCGAAGATATGCAGGTACAATTCGTATGGGTTTCCCACGTTAAGGAAATGGAAATGTATGAAACAAGCGGCTTGAACAAAGAGCTTCGTATCATACCTGACTTAACCAAGAATTCCGGTACAAAATATATGAAAGATGCTTCCAATATTTTCTATTGCTGTAGGAAAACGGTGTTAGATAATAAAGGACAGAAGACGGTAAAGTTTCTTGTCTATGTTGGACCGCATCCATTGATTGATACCGGGACTCGGGATATAGCCCTTAAAGTAGGTGATTTCGTAGAAGATTTCACCTACGATAAGTGGCAACAATTAGTCAAGGCTGGAAGACTGGACCATTTGGAAATTGTAGTACCAGAGGTCGAAGAAAGCGAAGAAGAAAATAAATCGGAGGAGTAACAACAATGAAAGAAAAGTTCGCAGATTATGAAGGTGGTCAGTTCCTTGAACAGGAAGGAGAATTTGTGTTTAAGGTTGATGAGGCAGAGCTTACTGAAAGTAAAGCGGGTGACCCGATGTGGAAGTTCAGCATGAAATCTGATGCTGGTACAGGCATTGTATATCATTCCCTCGCAAAGAATGCAAGATGGTCGCTCAATAAACTCATTGCAGCTTGTCTCAATCTTACGCCTGAACAGAAAGCAACATTTGAACTCGATTATGAAACGGTCGGAAATGACCTTATCGGACATCAGTTCATTGCAACTGTTAAACGCGACACTTACATTAAAGAAAGCAAACGTCCTACAGCAGATGGCCGTTTTGAGGATGTGACCGAAGAAAAGGTGTCTTACAAAATTGACACTTCTTCTTACAAACCCGTTGAAGACTGACATGAGCGGGCTCTATAATGAGCCCTCTTATGGGGCCTAAATGGCATTGTTCGGTGCTGCAGCTATCACCGTTCGTCGTTCAATTCGACAGGCCCCACCAAAAGCCAAGAGAAACAAAATAAAAATAAAACAACCGCCCTTTACACAGTCTCTTCAACGGTAGTTTCTCTTGGCCCTTATCCTCTCCGAAGACCGGTGGGCGGATAGCGTCATGAACTATCTGGCGAGGTTCGACTCCTCGGGAGAGGGCCATAATTGCGGGTTAGCACAATGGTAGTGCATCAGACTTTGACTCTGACTATACAAGTTCAATTCTTGTACCCGTAGCCACCGCAGGCCGCATTCGTCCTATCTGTGATGCGCAGTTAAGCGGCTCGATATAAATTAGGACCCCACTCTCGTTGCACAGCGCTGGTGGTGATAACGAGAACAAGACCGCGACGGACGGCAGCTTATAAAAGCCAATCTAAACGCATCCTATCTGGAGCGATTGGTAAGCAAAATCTGTTACTTGTTGGCCGGTGCAAATAGAGTTAAATGCGGGCTATGATTAGAGTTCCCAGCCGGCAAAGGAGATTATAATGGAAAGTTTACATAGATGTCCACTTTGTGGAAGTAACAATATTGTGTTGGATGTACACAATTACAGAACAGACAAAGTATTGTATATGATACATTGCAAAAGTTGTGGTACAGCATTGACAAGAAAAAGTAGCGAACAAGCAATTAAAGATTGGAACCAAAAATGTAAGGAGTATGAGTATGGCACAAACTGAACGTGAAAGCAAAGTACAAAGAAAAACCATGAACATACTTCGTAAATATGGTTGTTATGTTTATAAGAATGCACAAAACGTTTTTACAGAAAAGGGACGGCCTGATTTGACGGCTTGTATTCCCGTCAAATTATCTACATTGCAAAAGTTGTACGGCGAAGATTACAAGGTAGGAATATTTGTAGGAATAGAACTTAAACGAGACGGTCACCTTGGCGAAGTATCTGATGCACAACAAGTGGTGAGCAGACAGATTAAAAGAGCGGGAGGCATGTGGTTCGCAATAGACGACCCACTTATTATAGAAGCATTATTACAACGATTGGAGGTAGACAATGGAATATCAGGAGTATCTAACGAAGAAACGTGATTACCAATATTTGGGTCATGAATTTCTGCTTGAAATAAAGCATGGATGCCTTAACTATAAGCCGGGCAAAGGTAAAACATACCCTTGCATTGATGCCATACGTGATATTGATAAATCACTTGATGGTCATGCGAGGGTACTTATTTTATCTACCGCAACATCAGTTAAAAAGATGTGGGATGAAGAAATTGTACCGCAGAATATATTGCCGGCAAATACAGTTATTTTAAGTTATAACGCTGCTGTGATGGATAATACAAGACAACAATTATTGAAGGTAAAATGGGATGTAATTGTTGCAGACGAATGTCATAAGATAAAGTCGCATAATACAAAGTCATCTAAACTTGTATATCAATTAACAAAGAAGTGCAAATATGTATTTGGCTTGACAGGTACTCCTCGCGGCAACAGTGATGTAGATATATTTTGTCAGTTCCATAATCTAAATGTTGGCGATTGGGGCAAGATTTCATACACTCAATTTGTAGACCAGGTTTGTGACATAGACCAAAAGTTCTTTCATGGAGCTATGATTAAAGTGCCAATTGGTATCAATGCAAAATACAGAGCTGGTTGGGAAAGAAATATTGCAATGTATACACAACGAGTAGATTATGACGAAGATGACAATATGCCGGAACTTAATACAACTGTTCATAAGATACCGTTTGTACCAAGCAAAGAATATTTGTCGGCTGAGAAGGGGGTATTAGCTTGTAGTGATTATGAAACTACATTGACAAAGTTAGCAGTTATCAGTAAATTACAACAGGCGGCAAATGGGTTTATGTATATACCGGACGACGATGATTGTAATAAAATCGTAAGATTTCAGCATAACAATAAGTTAGATTGGCTAACAAATAATTTGACAAATGAACCGACTGTTATTGTATACAAATTTCAAGCAGACCTTGCTGATATACAACAGCTGTTAAATATAAAAGGCATTAGTAATACTGACGACATCACAAATTTTAAGACTGGCAAATATAATGTATTACTTTTGCAATGTTCGCAATGTGATAGTTATAATCTCCAAATGTGTAATAGAATAATCTTTTATACAATGGACTATTCGTTTATAAACTTTGACCAGATGTGCAAGCGAGTTTGGCGAATGGGTCAAACAAAGCCAGTGCAAGTAGATATTCTAATTGCAGATAACACAATGGAAGAAAACGTTTGGAAGATTGTTAACAATAAACAAAAATTGGCAGACTTATTCTTTGCAATAAAAAGTGGGGTATAACAATTATGGATGAAATGCTGGCAAGATTAAACAGAATTTATCCTAACGGTAAATTCGCATTGATACCAAAGTACAGAGATGAGCAGTGGACCAATAAAGAATACGACAGTCACCTTGATTATAAGGCCGCTATTAACAAATGGCGGTCTAATCCTATGTCTTATGCAGAAGCGCAAGAGGCAGTGGAAGATGGTTTTAGAATTGGCTGGATAGTTCCAAAAGGCTATGTTGTTGTAGATATAGACAATGTAGAAGATGAACTTGCGCAAGAGTATATTGAAAGACTGCTTGAAAAATTTGAAGTAGAATATTCTTGCAATTATACTTCTCGCGGTATTCATATATTGTTAAAAGACCCTACAAACAGTATCAAAAGCGGGGCTAAAATGAAATGCGGCCTTAATATTGTAATTGATACAAGAGCAAATGAAACCGGCTATATTATACTTCCTCCAAATGACCCTCATCGTAAATGGGGCAAATGGCATGATTATGTAGAAGATATCCCATACTTCTTAAAGCCAATTTGTAATGACAGCACTCCTTCGTTTATAGGTATGACTGATGGCGACGGTCGTAATGATGCACTATTCAAATGGCGTTCAAAGTTAGAGATGTCGCATAAGTTAACTGACGAAGAAGTAGAAAAGTGTATCAAAATTATAAATGAAAACTTGTTTGATACAGCTATTACAAATGCAGAATTATACAAAACAGTATTAAGAAAGCATGAGAGAGCTGAAAAACAAAATATTGCCACACGAAATAATATACTCAATCAAATGGCTGATGAGTTGTTATCTCGTTATGATATAATTGCGTATGGCGATAAAGTATTTAAGTTCAATGGTGTATATTATAAGCCTATATCAATGATTGAACTTGAACAAATTATCCATACAGAATTAAGTCAAAATTTTAATCACGCACAACGAGTAGAAATAATTAACTTCATAAGGGTTAAAGCACAAGTTAAAAGTGAAGATTTTAATAAAGAATGGTATAAATTAGCAGCAAGAAATGGAATTATAAATCTTGTAACCGGTGAATTGCAGGTTCCAAATAAAGCAGAATATAACACAATTTATATTCCGTGGTCATACAATACAGACCCTGTTTATTCACCTCGGATTGACCAGTTTATGAAAGACATTAGCAATGGTGACCCTATTAAAATGCAATTCTTGTATCAAATAGCAGGTTATACATTGTTAAAGAAAAATCTATTTGCAAAGTTTTTTATTTTCAAAGGAGAAGGCGGCACAGGCAAATCTACATTTACAAATATTATAGCAATGATGCTTGGTGAACAAAATTGTAGTCATATATCACTTACCGACTTTGACAAAGATTACCATTTGGCTACAATGATGGATAAACTTTGTAATATAGACGACGATGTGGTGGACGGTAAAACATTACAATATACAGGCCGTTTCAAGTCAATTATATCTGGCGACAGAATTACAGTACGACAGATATATGCAGAACCTGTTGAGTATGTATCTTATGCAACATGTATGTTTTCGTGTAATAGGCTGCCAATGATTATGGACAAAACATCTGGCTTGTATCGTCGAATGATTTTGATTGAACTTAATCACAAAGTAGAGAAACCTGACCCTTTGTTTATTGAACGTTTAACAGAAGCAGATATGGAGTATTTCATTTTCAAATGTGTACAAGCAATAAAGACAGCACTTGAAGAAGGAAGATTTCGTATCAGTCAATCTGAACAACATTTGCTGGAATTGTTTAAACGTAGACAAAGTCCTTTGCATGAATGGCTGTATGATTGTGATTATCGTGTAAAAGATTTTGTTGGTAAACGTTGTATGACAATGTACAAAGTATACAGAGCGTGGGCAGAAGAAAATGGATACAACAAATTGTTGGCAATGTATACGTTTAAGGAAGATATTTGTGCATTGTACGATTTGGAAACTGACTTAATAAAAACAGAAGGAGCATCTGCAGCCACACAAGTATTTGTAAAATATGGCGAAAGTTATGACCCGGAATATAAACCGTTTTAAGGAGGTAGTATATGAAGTTAAGATTTTTTGACTTTGAGGTTTATCCTCATTGGTGGTGCTGTACATTTGGCGATTATCCGGATGATGGAAATTTGAATGAAACAATAAAAGATACATTTGTAACAGTGCGGTCTGATGAACAAAATGCTCGTGACCGTCTTTTGCGTTATTTGCGTGAAGAAGATTATGTTCTTACAGGTTACAATATTAAAGGTTATGACTTGATAATAGCAAATGCAATATATCAAGGGTTCACACCTGAACAAGTAAGATGTATCAATGATATTATAATTGTACCTCGCGACCAGTTCAAATCAAAAGAACATATGAGGTTAGCACCTTTTGCTAAAAAGAAAATAAGATTGGCTGCTTATAATGAATTGATGGACGATGCAAATGGTGGCAGTCTTAAAGATTGTGAAGCAATAATGGGACTGGACATTCGCGAAACAGAAGTTCCATTTGACAAAGAAGATTTGACAGAAGAAGATATAGAGAGTATTATTTATTACAATAAACACGATGTATATGCTTCAATGTATTATCATAAAAATATAAAGTATGATTATACACAAGGTAAACTTGCTCTGGGTCGTGTATTTGGTATACCTGAAGCAGATTGTTATAAAAATACAAATGCAAATCTTTGTGCAAAAGTTTTGGATGCACATTATACAACATTTGCAGATGAGAATTGTTCTACTGTAATATTGCCAGACAGTATAAAAGAATATGTATATGATAGTATACCAAATAAAATTGTAGACCAAATACTCACAAATCCATACACATTTGATAAAGATGGTAATCCAAAAGCACAGACACTGACATTCAAGCTGTTTGGTGAAGATGTTACATTTGGTAATGGTGGTTTGCATTCTATATATTGTAACAACTTATATGTAGAAAGTAACGAAGAATGGGCTTTGATAAATGCAGATGTCGGTTCATTCTATCCTGCAATAATGCTTAATTTTAATTGTTTGTCACGAGCAATTAAAGATAAAGAAAAATATCGTTGGATAAGAGATACTCGTATTGCTCTCAAACATAAAGAAAATAAAACACGAGATGAAAAAGAACAAGTATCAGTGTTTAAACTTGTTCTTAATACTGTATTCGGTGCATCCGGTAATAGATATCTGCCTTTGTATGACAAATATATGTGTCTTACAACTTGCAGATTAGGACAAATTATATTGGCATCATTAGGTTGTCAGTTGCATAAGCATATACCTGAACTTAAAGTTATACAAACAAATACTGATGGTATCATGTTTTATATTCGTCGCAAATATCTTGATGTTATGCACAAAGTATGCGATGAATTTATGAAGGTTATGAACATGGAACTGGAGTTTGATGAAGAACATCGCATATGGCAGCGTGACGTCAACAATTATTTATTGACAAAAGAAAGTTGGGACGGTGTACTTGACTGGTCTAAAAACTTGAGGTATGGTGACCATATTAAGCTATGCGGTGAATGGTTACAATATACATGGAAACGTCCTGGCTATCCAAACATTGGTACACTTGGTGGATATGCAGCATCAAAGGCGGCCATTGAACATTTGCTGTTAGGGTCAGATATTGTAACATCTATTGTACAAAATAATAATGTGGAAGATTTTTGTATCTTTTGTAAAAAAGGTCCGACATTCAGAACAGTAGTACAACGATTTGCTGATGGTACAGAAGTAGAACTTACAAGAGCCAATCGTGTAGTAGCTACAACAAATACAATGTATGGTAAGTTGTATAAGATAAAATATCGCAATGGTGTACCATCTTATAATAGTTTTCCCAATCTGCCAGATAATTGCAAAGTTATAAATGAAGATTTAAGTACTGTTAATTTGATAGAGCTTAAAAAGGAAATTGATTTTATGCATTATATAAATGATGCTGCTGAATTGTTGGAAATTGATTGGGTGGATGTTTTTGGCAATAAATTAAATCAATTTCATTTTGATGATTAAGACCACACCAGAATAATTTTAATATATAATATAGACCTGAAAACAATCTTCTCGATTAAATATATGGCCTAAAAATATTATATCTTAAAATCAATCAAAAGGAGGACCTATAATGGTAACAATTCATAGCAATACATTTATTCCTTATGAATTTGATATGCATCAAGCTTATCGTTATATAACGGAACGATGCAGATATATAAAAGGCTCATTGCGATTTCTTGAAATGACAAACGAGCACCTCTATGTGAGATGCCCGTTTGCCGGAGACTATTTAGAAATAGTTGCTCCAATTGAGGAGTTACAGTGGTTGAACGATAGATTGTTAAGAAACAAATGGTATCGGTCTAATTAAAGCCTTTTAATTTACTTGTTTCTCTAAACACATTTTTGACTATACCAGCTGCTCTCAATTCAGAGTATTCAGTTGGTGTAGCATAATATTTGCCACCGTTATTGGTATAAACAAATATCTTTGCAAGTTTAGCGTTATCAGTCATTATTGACTCGATAGCGCTTTTTTTCTGCTCCGATGTCATTTGACTATACCGCAGTTCAACATACTTACCATTGGTGTCTTTAACTCGTACAACAATTTGGTTGTTATACAATTTCTTTAAGTCTTGACTATTCATTTGACCATAAATTGTATTTAACAACTGTTTGTCTTTATTGCTAAGTTCGCCAATGTCTTTGTATTTGCCAGTGAGTTCAGTCTTTTGTACACCCTGTGCAATGGCTTCTTCTTGTACATCGCTTACACTGTATGGCTTAAAGTCAACAGGTCCAAGGCGATTTACAAAGTCAAATATAAATGGTACATTATATTTTTGTTTAAGTTCACCAGTGTAAGGGTCTACTTTTTTAGGGAATGCATATGCAACTCCAGGTATAGCTTGTATGACAAAATTTTCAAGACCATACATTATGCCGCTACTGTATTTTATTTTGTGATTATACAACAAGCCATTGAATGTTTTCAAAATGTTAGGAACAAATGTATTAGCCCAACTCATAGGTTGTTCTAACAACCAATCAGCAAATGTATCACTATATTCAAATTCATTGAACAAGTCGCTGAATGTGCTTTCCATAAACAACTGGTCCAAAGTTTGTGTAATGCAATCCCAGAACTTGTCGCTCCAAGAGGTATCACTATTTTTCCAAGGATTTGTTATGGCTGCACCAATCAATATACTGCTTGTTCCAAACAAGTCGGATATATCAATATACAAATCACCAATTTTGAGTTTCAATTTATCGTCATCTTCGTCTACGCCTACAACGCCAAATGCACCAAGCATTATTCCTGTAATTAGGCCTACTGTACCAATTATACCTTTACCAATTGTACGTTTAGCAAGATATTCAGCAAATCTGCTGGAAGGCATCTGGTCACCTTTGCGTCTTGCAGTATCCATTTTGTCAATGGTATTTTCAAGTCTTGCAAACTGTATAATGCCTCGTGCCAAACCGATAGGGGTATAATTAAGTCCTTCAATAAACCAGTTCCATCCTGCTGATGCAAATGGCATTATTTGTTTCCACAAGAAATAACCTGCATCACCAGCTCTTTGTCTTATGCCTTGCTCTATACTTGTAAAGAAGTTAGGTTTATGCATATAGTCCCAAGCGGCCAATGTATAAGCTTCGGCATATGCTTGCATTACTTCTTCTGTTAAACCTTTTGACAAATCAGTGCCATCTTCTTGTAACATTTTGCCGAGATAGCTTATTGTACGACGATTTATCCAAGGGTCATCGGACAATATTGTGAATAATGCTTTACCAACATTGTTCATGAATTTTGTATCAAACTGATTTTGATTGAATATCTTTGTAGTAACAGTGTTTACAATAAGGTCGGTAAGAATATCTGCACCTGTTTGTTTTGTTTTATCCATCTTACGGATGTCGTATTTGTTAAGACCTTCGGTAGTTAAGTTCATCAAACCATTATCAATAATGTTATCTTTAATAAATCTTGCTACTTTATTGTCTACAACAACTTTGCCAAAGTACCGCCATTCTTTACCTACTCGTTCACTTTTAAGTTTTATTACATCTTTGCCTGTAAGTTTATACTGACCGGCTCTGTGCTTTTTAACAAAAAGGTTACCGAGAACTGTACTTACGTTGTTACCGATAGACACAAGAGTGTTAGATACAATATTACGTATCCATGTACCAGGTGATGACAACATGGCCATACGTTGAAATTTCCAAAGTTTATCAAGGAATGATTTCTTGCTGCCGGTGTACAATTTCAAGCCATTCTCATACATTTTTGTCATGGCTTTTTCGATTTGTTTTACATCACCGCTTTTAATAGCTTTTGTTACACCTTCAACATCTTCTTCGCGGAAGTCAATACCAGCGGTTCTTGCAATACTTTGTATAAGAGCTTTGTTAGGATTAAGTACTTTAAGAACAGACCTAAATACTGCCAAATCTGTACCTGCACTTGTAGCAGTTGCTCTTAACAATTCATCAATTTGCGTAAGCTGTTCAGCAGTTACATGTATGTCGCCATCTGTACCAAGCCTATGCAAATAGCCAAGTACATATATCTTAACCGCGTTAAACTTACGAATTGCTTCTTCACTTACTTTACCTACAAGTAATGCATGCTGATAATAATTGATTATATCGGCGACATCCTGTTCAGTAAGTTGCATGAAACGTTGGATGTTAGCATCTTGGAATTTTTGCAATTGCATTTTGATATGCACTTCACCTTCGCCTGTAAGATACTGCACATTCGTCTTTGCAAAAGTTTCAAATGTAGTATCAAGCATATGCTTTAACGGAACAGGTATTTCAGCAGTGCTGTCAATTGTGTATTCCAATTCGCTAAATTTAAGTGTTTGTTCAGTCTTATAATTTGCTTTACCTTTTGCTTGGTCACGATATTGTTGAACTGTTTTTGATTTAGCACGTTTACGCCAATATTCAAGCGACTTCAATATTTTAGCAGTTGTTTGCGACTCATATTTACCGGCTCTTACATCAGCGCTAATCTTTTTAAGTTCAGCCCTTAACGCTTCTACTTCTTCATAAGGCTTATCCTTATACAATTCGGGCTTGACTTTAATGTCTTCGGTAAACATGTCGCCGTGAGCTTCAAGGAACTTCTTCTTTTCGTTAGGACTCAAATTATTTCTTATTGAAGCGGATGTCTGATACAATGATTGCAACAAATTTTTACGAGGTTTTACAATAGGTTTTGCTTCACCTTCCAATTCTTGTTGCATTTCATCTTTCGACAATTTACGAGCTGTAATGTCACTTATTTCAAGTTTTGTATAGAAGTCTCTAAGCTGGTCGTCTGTCAAATTCTTAACAGCTTGTATCATTGCTTCTTTTGACAACTTAATACCTTGTGACCTTACTTGTTCAGCATAATAATTTAATATTTCCTGCTGAATAGCTTTACGTTCAGATGCTTCAAGTTTGTCACCAATAGCATCAAATGCTTCTTCGGCGGTCACATCAGCAGTGGACTCCTCAATACTGAAGTCCAAGTCTTCTTGGTGACGTTTCGTTTGAGCTTTTTTATCACCAGCAGTGGTCTTAACTTCACCGGCCACATCCCAACCGTTTACGGCAATATATTTTACAATGGAGGCTATTTTAGCAAGGGAGTTGACCGAGCCATCATAGTACTTCATGAATGTAATTCTTGCAGCATTACGATTTATTTCAATAGGCTGACCTTTGTAAGAACTGTATCTTAAACGAATGCTATCATACAACTTTTTAATGTCTGGAATTTTTAGCCAATCTTTTGTTATAGCTACAATAGCATCTTTGCTCAATGACCACATAGCTTCTTCTGCCAAACCGACCTTACGCATTATTGCTCTTAATGCATAATAATCAGCCATAGCGGTGCCTTCGGTAAAGTTGATAACCTGCTTATAAGACTTTGCATAATCGTTATGGAAGAACGCTTCATTTATTAGTTCAAATGTGTTAGGGCTCATTTCATCAGCAGTACGCCAATAGTCCATTACGTCTTGTCTTACAAGAGTTCCCTTTTCAATTTTTGTCCAAATATTTTCGGGAACATTGTATTTGTTTGCATTTATTACAAAGTATTGCATATCTTGTCCCATTTGTATAGGACGATTTTTGCGAATGAAGTATTTCAAATTAGTCTTTTGAGCATCTGCATTTGATACATAAGTATTATGTTCATATTTATACTTATATACGGTTTGTCCATGCTTATTTTGACCGGCTTCTTCCTTTGACAAATACTTTGTATTTTGTCGTTTAGGACGTGTCTGCTTTTTGCCAGCATCTGGAGCAAGTTCTTTTACTGCATAATCCTTAACGTCTTTATTTTCAGGTTCTTTAACCTTAGGTTCTTCAGCTTTAGGTTCTTCTACCTTTGGAGGTTCTTCAATTTTAGGTTCTTCAATTTTAGGTTCTTCAATTTTAGGTTGTTCAATAGGCTTAGCTGTTTCAGTTGCAACTTCTGCTTTCTCTTTGACTGACTCAGTCTTTGTACTAACTCTGTCAACAGGAACATTAGTTGTTTTACCACTAGCTGCATTTACATATCTACGAAGCTCATTCATAACCTGACGTCCTGACATTGACTCGTCAGCAGTGATATAAACAGCAGTAGGACGATGCTCAATTTCGATATTTGCATGATGCATAAGTGCTTCATCAATAAGATTTGTAAGTGACTCTTGCATATCAATATTCATGCTGCCATTGATACGAATACTTATGCTATCTTGGAACCCATTGCCAAATCTGCCATTCAAAGCAATTTCAACACTGTGTTTTACAAATTTGTCAATTTTTACATCTTTACCTTCCGGAGCAAAATGTGTAGCTGCTGCTCTTTCAACTTCAAGATGTGTCCAATATTTAGAAGTATATGCAATAGTACCGTCTGGCAAAATCATACCGCACAACGAATTAGGTTGCATTTCTCGGTCGGGCATTGCCTCTTTGTACCATTCATTTATTTCGCGATAAACGGGATAATCAAGCAAACGCTTTTTATTATCGTTGGCCATTAACTGAGGATTATAATAACTTTCTTGTTTTATATTGAGTTCTTGCAATATGCCATAGCCGTCATATTGAAAATCATCAATACGCTCAGTATGATGGTCGCCATCTATCTTTGCTACTGTTACAATATAACCGCGATTTTGTAATTCAGTTATCAGTTCCGCAGTTTCCATATATTGAGCTTTTTGCATTTTGCTATTAACGTCAATAAAATATTCGGGGAAACCGCTTTTTGTTAATGACTTATCGAAAAAATGAACTGTTACAATATTGCCAACACCGAAGTCAATATTGACTTTTTTCTGAACCGGTCCATGTACATCACCTACACCATTGGGTGCACTGTACAATGTTCCGTCTTCAAGTACAAATCCTCCACCACCTTGATAATTTTTAGCCGATGTAGCAACCAATCTAAATTTAGTACCATCATCAGCTGTATATTCATTTGTGCTCAATGCTGTCTTAACATCCCTACTTACAATAGATTGTTTAGTAGTAAAGTTATAAGTCAGGTCATATGTGGAGCCCCAAGGCAATACTAATTGTAATGTACCATTGCCGCGGTCTTTTACAAGTGTAGGATAAAAGTCAATGACATCCCATTCTCCGCCCATGCCATATGCATAAGCCTCACCTGTTGTGTCATATACAAATTGTTCGGCAATAGTCTGATGCCGTTCTTTGGGTATACCTTTAAACAATTCAGGCCTATGCTTTGCAATGTCGGATACAATTTTCTGTTTAAGAGATTTGCTTATATTGGACGAAGACAGCCAATTGACAGTAATACCACCAAGCAATCCTTCTTCTGTTTGAATAGCATGTTGGAACTCATGAAGTAATGTAAACTGCTTCATATCCAAACTATCGTCTGGAATGTATATTGTATTTGTATCGCTATCGTAATAACCGAGGTTGCCACCTATTACAACTTTCGTATCTTTAAGTCGTCCTTCAATAAAATCCTTTTTAATAAACTTGGACAATTTGTATTTGCCATTTGCCAAATCTTTTGCAGTAAGATTTTGTTTTGACAATACATTCTTCATATTTTGTACATTTATAAAAGTAAATGTACCATCATCACGCATTACGATAGATGTTTCTCCATTGCTTCTGTCAAGGAACATATCGCGTAAGTACAAGAATGTAGTCTGAGGTGTAACTTTGCCATATTTTTTAAGTATTGACTCGAGTGTATTTTTACTCAATTTGCTGGGGTCGTATACAACATCGGATATTTTTATATTGGCACGGCTGACATTGTCCAGCTTAGGATTAAGATAAGGAGCAATAAGGTTTCTGGCAACATTTGCCGTCTTTACAAATGACTGCCTATCACTACGATATTTACCAGAATATATACTTGTAACATTTTCATCAAATGTGCCGTAGCCAAATTGTCTTTCCTTATCAAGTTCAACTACAACAATATGACCGTCTATAACAGTGAAATCATATCCATTATTTGTGAACATCTGGAATTGGTCACGATAAAACGACAATGTTGTTTCTTGGTCAACCCTACCTTTATCATACTGTATTTGTTCATATATAGGAGTATTTTTAGGCGGCGCATACATTATAGACTGTAAATCAAGTCCGAGTTCTTGCATAAATATATTCATCATGTTGTTAGGGATACTATTATTAGGCAAATATTTTGTGCCGTCATAAGGTGAAGTCCATGCATGATTATATATTGTATCAAGTTCTCTTAAACCGGAAAGCCTAATGTTCTTATTATTGCTATTGATTTTTATAAGTATATCTTGTTTACGTTGTTCATTTATAGGTGCTGCATTTACACGACTACGAAGTGCATCCAAATCAGTCTTTGTACCATTGCTATTCAATACCCTCATGAACATATCTTTGTTCCAACGATTGTCATGAATGTATTGCTTCATTTCAGGTGTTAAAATTGTAAGACTATCAAAGTCAGCATTCGTTTGATTTATACAATATATAATGAGTTCACGTTGCATATCTGCAAGAACTTTCTTAACACGCTGTGTTAACTTTGCATCGCCCTTTGTACCTTTACGAGCAGCTGTAATAGTTTCATTTAAGTTGCTCATGAACTTGTACAAATCTTGATTAGCCACACCCCAAATAACTGCTCTGAACTCTGGATTGAACAAGGCATTATATACTGCAATTATTCTGCTATTACTATCATCAATGCCATATGTTTGCTTATACAAATCGGTGATGTTATCAATCGCTACTTCCAGCACAGGCGCATTAAGCATATTCATTACCATAGCACTTTCAGTAGCACTTTTCAATATACCATCGGCGTCAAATGTTTCAGTCATAGCAACTGGCGCCAACACTGTATCGCCAACTTTAATAGCAGTAGCGCCTTTATTCACATATACAACTTTTTTAACATCATTGTCCTTTGCAATAATATCTTTTGCAATTTGTACTGCTGTTGCTTTAACATCATCCGACAAATCTGCTACTTCTGTATCAGCAGTTATTTCGCCAATCGGCTCTTGCATGTGAGCATTTTTAATAACTTCTTCTACAACTTTTTGAGCATACTGTTGAGGCATAGTTTGTACTTCTTGCATGAGGTCTTTTGCAAACATTGTCATTGCAACATCAGACAATTCCGGCTCATTGCTTATACGTTCAAGCAAATTTACAGCTTGATTAAATTTATCCTTGCCAATAGCACTATACAATGAAGCAATAGCCCTATAATTAACATACATCTGACCCATAACAGCACGTTTCGTATCAAGGTCAACATTGGGGTTATTGACTATGGTATCATATTGCTGAGCCATGTCTTGCATAGTCTGTTTAAACGACCATGACTTAAACAAATTCCTTGTTATTTGTGCTTTACCTTTTCTCCAAGATATGAAATCAGCGGTACCACTTGCAGCAACACTAAGCGAAGATGCGCCAATAGAACCAAGTGCGCCTAATACAAATGACATTACTATTGTCTCGGCAGATATATCAGTGGCATACTTAAAATCAGTATATTTGATAGCAAATGCTTGGTCAACAATCCAATCACCATACTGCTGAAACATTTCTTCAATGCCTTCATGAAAAGCATCAAAACCAATTTTCTTAAGTGCACCCCATGTGCTTATTTTTGTAGCACCTTTTACAGCTGAGCCTTTGAGACCAAATATAAGACTATCAAGTGTAGAAGGACCAAGTACTTTGTTTAATCCTCGTTGTACAAGATATTCCACCGCACCTTTTGCAGCTGCATTAGTTACAATAGCCCATGTAGGAACAGAAGCATACGCCGGATTACTTGCATATTCTCTTAAATTTGCAACAGACAATCCTGTATAATATAAACCTTGCGACATTCCCGATGCTACTTTTGCAGATGCACCTAACCCGCCAGCAATCTTACCAACACCCATCGGTAATGCATATTGCCCAACCATGCGAGTTAATTGACCCCATACACCAGCCAAGTTGCTATTAAAATTGCCATCCAAATCACGAATGTCAGTATTATCTATATTCCATTGTATAATAGCATCTGTCCAGCCGGCATTGTCAAATATACGCCAATCTGCAGAACCTCCTTCGCCTGTATTAAAAGCGTTTCTGAATGCCTCGTCAAAACTGCCGCCATTAGCAAGCGCTACAAATCCGTCTGTTACACCTTCTGCTAAACTAAAAATATCATCAACAAATTCCATTGTGCCAATAGCTAATTCACCAAATCCGCCTAACAGATTTGTAAAGAAATTGCTATTTTCTTCTTTTTGCTGTTGTGCAATGCGACGTGCTTCAGCTTTAACTAATGCATCTGACTTTTCTTTAAGCAGCTTTTTAGTGTAATCATAGTCAGACATTTTGTATTCATTTGTGCCTGTCACATTACCCTGTTCATCATACACATCCTCTTTACGAACAGTGTCTGTGTTTGTTCTATCGCCATACAATTCATTTGCAAGAATAGTAAACCTTGTGCTTGTGTCCATGAGGTCCATACGATACTCTTTTTGCAAGGTATCATATGACGGCAACTTATCAGAGTCATGCAGTATACTTGCATACAAATCAAGGTCACCACGACGAGACATTGTGTCCCAATCTTCTTGATTGAAGAACGGGTTGTCTTGATACAAGTCATGTGCTTGTTCATAACGGTTGAGATAACTTCCTTCAAATTTAAGTGCCATAAATACTCCTTTGTCGTTCTTCACGACCATTTTTAGAATATCATTATTATATATCAAATAAACCATCACCTGGCCATTTTTAATATATAATAGAAATCAATAATACAATTTATAGATATAATATTCAGGTCATATTATAGACCCGAATATTATATCTTAAAATCATTTATCTGCCCATCTTATTGGCAAAATCAATATCAGCCTGACGTTTACCAGCCAGCGATTGATTTATAGTATTATTTAACATTTGCATATACTCAGTTTTTAATTGGTCAGTTACTTCTTTGTTATGAGCTTCTACTTCTTTCTTATATATTTCAGCTTCAATATGACCGCCTACAAGTCCTAAAACTCCACCCAGTAATGCTCCAGGCCCTGCTCCTACACCTGCAAAAAACGAACCGCCGATAGTACCAGCAGCCGCACCAAATGCAACATCTTTTGACACAATAATTGCATATTCCGCCGCTACTTCGCTTCCGCTCTTCACGCCTGTTCTAACATCCAACAGCCATTGTTCTGTCTGTTGCCTTGTTATACCAAGCTCTTCCATATCGCCATCTAAACCAAGGTCTTCGGCCATATCCCACAGGTCATTGTTTATATTTGATATACCTTCAATGACTTTGTCAGGGTCTTTTGCACCATCTATACTATTGAGTTCTTCCAAATGCTGTTTGAACGGCTCATACATTTCATTTATTTCTGCTTCACTTAAACCGCCATAACGTTCAGCAAATGAATACAAATTATCAGTAGAAGCCATACCTACCATTGTTCGGAATGTACCAGCATTTGTACCTTCAAATGTATAATTGTAAGGGTTATAACTTGTAGCCCATTTATACAAATCTTCATTCTCTTGTGCAAGATAATCGCCCCAACTCATACCTGTTCCGCCTTGAGCAACTGCATTCTCAATTTGGTCATAGAAGTCTACACCTTGCATAGTTAGATTGCCATTTGCATCATACAACTTATTGGCCAATTCATCACGAGTCATAATCCGTTTTTCTGTTACAGGATTACCTTGCTCATCATACGTTGGATTGCCTTCTGCATCAAGCACTGGCTCATCTACAAGATACTTGCTCCATAGACTGCTGTCAAATATAGTGTTCTCACCTTGGCTATAATCATAATACAACTGTTCAAGATAGTCCCAATGCAAATTGGCATAGTCAGCAGTATATTGTGCTTGCTCTTCAAGTGCTTTATTTATAGCTGCTTCACCTTCAGCTACTGCTCCGGATATTTGCGCAGAACCTTCAGTCAAACTATTACGATAACTATTGTAGGCTTCTTGTAATGCCAAATCATTTTGCGATATAAGCTCATCTTTGCTTTCACCTGCAACTGCTGAATTTTGAAGTGCATTCTTATTTTTCAAATATGACACATACGCTTCGTTAGTAGCAGTATTGTATTGCCTTTCAAGGTCAGCCAATGCAGTAGAACCTTGTGCAGTGTTTTCTGCCAAAGCGGTGTGCCATGTTTGACGATTGTTGTAATCACGATTTTGTTCATACAACTGATTTGCAACATTCTTACTTGTCCAAACTGCTCCAGATTGTGCCATTATCGTACCCTCTCTGTAATTCTAAATTGAATTGCAATATCCGATGTAGCAAAAGCTGTTGGATTAGGATTTGTCTTATCATTAGATATTGCAAACTGAAACGCATTAAGTTTCATAAATGTAACTCTTTTTATGAGAGTATTTAATTGGTCAATGTCATATTCAACCGTATCACTATCTACAAGATTTTGTATATTGTGATAATTCTTAAACGTTAATTTATAACGCAGTTCTGTACCCGGTTGAGTTGTTATTATGCTTAATTGTTTTACAACTTTATAATAATTAGGAGCATTGAAATGTAACTTTTGACTTATTACATACCAATCAAATGGCTCTGTTTCATCGTCATACACCGTAAATGTATCAAAGTCAAATTGATACAATGTATTGTTCATTATGAACTGTAATTCTTCGTCTACTGTTACGCAAGCTTGAATAGGATACAACAATTCCCATTTCCACCATGAAGAATTGCGTACATCATACACATACAATATTGTATTATCTTGCTGATATACAAATAGCCAATCCTTATATTGATACAACTTTATAGGGCCAGTTGCCCACTTATAAAACTCATTCATTATGCTGTCTGTCAAATAACTGAATACCTGTTCAGTAGATTGAACGAAGTCTTGATATGTTAATACCGTAAGTCCTTTTATATTTGTTAACAATATCTGTGAACTGCTATATGCAATTATGATACTCGAGCCTTTCTTACAACCCATTTGCAATTTTGTAGGTGTAAGTATATAACTGTTTTGTTCAAGGCTATTTGTAAGTGTTTCACTGTATTGAAATTCATACACAGAGTTGGATAAAAACACACCCAACGATGTTTGTGAAAATGTTATCAAATTAGTTATTATATCTTCAAACTCATTTACATTCTGTGAAGATACATATAATAATTGATTGCCATATGTTTCAGAATTTGGATTGTCATCCATTCTTGCACTTGTCCAATACAATGCATTAGACCATGCCAGAACTTTATCAATTAAGTCTGCACTAAACTCTGGCACATAATAATTATAAGTACCGCCTTCATTGTAATCTACATATACGTGGCCTTCATAATTATTTGTGTATATAGTATTGTTGCTATAATATCCAAAGTTCTGTCCATCATCACTTACATATATGGGTATTATGTCGTACTTTGTATCACTATCAGTGGGTCGTTGAAACAATTCCAATATAGAAGTGGTATAACCCATTGTACCAAATACAAAATACTTATCAGTTAACAAATGATATGTGCTGCCATATGACAACTTAAAACGATTGGATGTTACTCCTGCATTTGTACGCTTAGTACTCTGACCTCTGCTTATAACAACAGGATATGTGCCACGTTTACCAGCATTATAATTTGTATCAGTAAACACATATTTGTATACATAATCTGCTGCATCATAATGTGCTATTAGACTTGTGTTTGTAATTTTATAGTCCCAAATTATATCTTCATTTGTAACATAATTAGCATGACCATTGCACGCAAAATAATAATCTAACACTCCATCTCTATATGCATCAACTACATCATAGCCATAAGGTTCGCTACTTGTAAATGTTACATGATAATTTATATTAAAGTCCATTAGTATGGGTATAACAAAACCATATGCATCTACATACTGAATAGAAAAATATGGAGTATAATCGCTCTTCAATATTACTGTGTATGGAGTTATACTATTGCCATCAGCACCGCTATCCATAAACAATGTTATAAATGAACGATTATCATTAGTCATAGTATATCTAACTTGATGCCATTCATATCCTCCATTAGGTGAAGATACAAACCTATATAATGGATATGCCTCTACTTGCCAACCCGACCATGAGCCGCTGCCAGTGTAATTACAAATGACCAAGGCTTTAACATTTTCGTCATAACCGTGATTGTGTGTACCTGCACTCCCAGACAACTCAGGGTCTATCCACTGTAACCCTTCGTTTTCAAGGTCCCAATATTCAATTCTTGCTCCACATACAAAGACAACATGTTCGCTTGTAGGAGCATGCGCAGTAGAATATATACGACCCCGTGTCAATGTCATTGTAAAACGAGTACTATGCTCTTGACCAGATGCAGCCGCATTTAATTCAAATGTAAATTTGCCTGAATTACCGGCACCGCCCCATATATGAACCCACTGTGTTGTAGGAATATCAGTAGCAGTACTTGGAATATCATAATACCATAGACCGTCCCATTGATATCCGGTTATTTCAGTATTAAATGCTAATATTCGCAAACCATCTTCTGACAGCACCGGGGTACAATTTGTATATCCTTCAAACACTGGAAGTTCTATAAATAGATTTCCATCTAAACTTATATAGAAATCATTATAACCAGAACTGCCATTCACGTTGTATGCAAAATATCTATAACTGCCTTCATTTCCACGAGGAGATTTGGCAAATATTCTATTGCATACAACTGACCCAAGCGGTTTCGTAAATACGACTTCCATATTTTGTTTCCACTGGACGTTTTCAAAAACTTCATCACCGATAGTTATATTTACTGTTTTACCTTCCAACCCATCAGTCATTGTTATTTTGCCACTCTCAAAATCGTAGCGAATAATACGACCGCTTGTAAAAATGTTGTCCGACTCAACATCTGTTACAACACTACCACTTATAATCTGTGAAACCGGAGTATATATTATTTGAGAAGTAACATACCATTTTATAGTTTTAGTATCGTAATTATATGACCATGCTTCCAGATTGTTCTCTGTAAAAAGAATGTATTTGTCTTTGTACCAAGTTACATGAAACTTTTCTGTTACTTCTCGTTCATACCACTTGTCTATATAAAAGCGTATCCAATATTTACCCTCATCGTCAAGTGTCTGATATATTACAAGATTGTTAACTTTTACAACAGATATTACTTTTTCATCTGCCGGCAATATATCAATACGCTTACTTGTAGGTCTTGTTGCCAATTGACCATCTTGGTCAACGTACATATTTTTAGCATCGACAAAAGTTTGTTGGTCAATACCAACATAATTCTTATTACTGTTTATACCTTTGAACTCACTAAAATTAAAGTATTGTTCATTGAGGTCATAATTATCAGTATCTACTGACAATGGGTTGCGATGTATTGTTCTTCTTGCCATTACCAATTACCTCCAATGTCAATTACTTTATTGGTACTGTAATCGTTTTCATCAATTCTTGCCAGTGCCATTTCATATTCATTGCGAAGTATAGCCGATTTTGTTTCATCGTCTATCTTATACAATTGGCTTGCAATGTATGAAGGGAGAGCTTCAAGAATATCATCTGGAGCATCGAGTTCTGTTTCATCAGATGTAGTAGGCAATATCTTAAACCACTTTGCAAGATAAGATATACGATAATCGCCTGGACGCTTAAATATTATTTGTTTACTACCATAAGTAGTATAATCAAAATCGCTTGTACCAGTCCAATGACCACATTCCCAACGATAACAAATATCACTGGACCATGCAAAGAAATCATTCGGGAAGTTAGTAGGTTCTTCTGTAAATGTATAAGCATGGTAAATATTCCAAGCATCTATCTGCTCTTGTGTCCAGCCATCTTTATTACAAGTTGGAATATACAGAAAGTCTATATTATCAAAGTGATACTTATTTGCAATTACTCGTATCACTTCAAGCCTATCTCTTACTTGAAATTCAACATATTTCCTGTTTGCTTTTATGCTGCTTGTAATTTGAGTAATTGCTTCATTTGCATAAAATGGCATTTTGTTAATCAAGCCCATATCTATTGCTTGATTAACAGTCAAATCCATCTTTGCAAGAGTAGCTTCTTTAATATAGCCCCATGTGTACATTTTATCACCTCATAATTATATTATTGATATAGAATGGTACTTTAATCAATTTTAAGATATAATATGATTGAATTATATAATCGGTCGATAATTTATATGACCTAAAAATATTATATCTTAAAATTGATTAAAGTCTAAATAAGAAAAAGAGCCAGCCGGCAGATTGCCGACCGGCCCTTGTTCTTATCAGGCTCAGTGTAAACCTTACTCTGTAGTAGTTGTAACTGTACCGACAACACTGACGGGTCTTACAACAGTCTCGGAAGGTGTCAGCTTCGTGAATGTAGCCGGGTCATTCCACTTGCCACTTCCACCGGCCGGAACGCCGAGATAACAATATGCAATGCCGCGCCATGTCGCAACGTTGATGTCAAATCTCTGACGACCATCGTAGATGATACCCTCAGGCCTCTGCTGTTCAATGACCTTGAGTGTGAGAGCGATACGCTCAGTCATTTCAAGGCCGTGGTTTTCAGCATTGTAGCTCTTGTCTATGATGAAGAAGCCAAGGCCGTCTTTGCACTGAGGAATGTCGTTCAGGTACGGTGTAACCTTAAGTGTTGCTCTCTTATATGCCGGGTTAAGCTGAAGCGATTCGCCCTGCTTAAACATATCCATTTCAAGAGCTGTCTGAATAGCAGCTTTGATATGAGGATTGTTCGAGGTGACAATTGTTTTTGCACCCATGACACCAGCATACTTGTTATTATCATCCTTCAGGTTTTCCATATAGGTAATAACCTGATTGATATAATCGCCAAGTTTAGCAATACGAGCCGGGTCGTCGCTGGTCACATTGATGTCGGCATAGAACTTATTAGACTGATACGCAGCTTGAACATCGGCAGCTGTCATATCATCCCTCTTTACAACTGTATGCTTATTGGTAAAGAGCGGGTTCTTGACGCCGTCCAGAGTTCCGTCAACCGTATCGGCGGATGTGAGTTTGAGTTTGGACTTGCCATCTTTGACAGTGCCCCATACAACTTCTTCGCCGAAACCGGAAGAAATCGCCGCCATAGCATACTCAACAATGTCACCGTGCCAGCGTTTGATGAACTGTGTCGCTGTATCCTTGATGCGATTAAGTTCCTGGTCTTCAAGTACCTGCTGAGTAATAATGAAGGAACCCTGGAACGTTCTGGTACGATATGTCGCCGAGAAACCTTCTTCGGTATTAAAGATAGGCCCGATAGCGTAATCGTTTGTTTCAGCAAACGCATGAGCAAAACCGATGCTCGAAACGAAAGTTTCCTGGAACTTGCCGATAGAGTTACGAACATACAGCATGTCAATCGGGTTCTCACGTTCCCAAGCTTCCTGCTGGTTCTTAATCATATCGTTCAGCGGTTCACGAAGGATGTTATAATCAGAACGCTGTTCAAGTGCTCTGTCGATATTGATAATTACACCCATTGTTCTTTACCTCCTTATGCCGACACATCGTTGCCGTCAGGGTCAAGGACAACGTCGTCTTTGTTAATAATCTTGTACAGAGCTACATGTTTCCATGTTGTCGTCTTACCCGTAGGAGCTGTACCGACAGTCTGTTTAACTGTCGGGTCATAACGATAATCTCTGTTTTCAACGGGAACATGCCCGTAAGCCAGTGTCTGGTCAGACTGTGCTACAATATGGGTTGCATTTGCAAAAGAGGACTTCTGCATATAACCCTGCACTGTAGCAGTTTCAGCTGTAACCTTGACACAGTCGCCAACTTTGCAATCACCTACAACATCAAGGTCAAGCCAGACCTCGCGCTGCAGATAAGCTGTCTTAAAACCTGCCATAATGGTACTCCTTATTTTTTATACATTTTCTTGTCGAGCTCTTCGTCTTTGACACCTGGGTTAAAGAATTTGTAAATTGCTTTTTCTTTATCCGTCATTGGACGAGTATCTGTGGGTGTAGGAGCTGTTCCAGCTGTTTCTTGCAAATGACTTGTTCCGCCCTTTGTTTGAGCTTTTCTTGCTTTGATAATGAGCTCTTCGCCATGCAATTTAATATAGGAGGATTTAAGAGAACCCGTTTTTCGCCAATCATCAATAACATCCTGAGGTAATTGATTTAATGACGTATATTGTTCGCCGGTGAGATTTGAAATTTCCTTAAGCTCTTTCTCTGCAAATTCTTTAACTCGTTGCTCTTTAAGAGCTTCAAGTTCTTTCATGCGAGGGTCATTGTCAAGTCGCTGTTTAACCAACTCTTCTACAATGGGATTGACTTGCTCAGGGTCAAGCCCTTTATCTTCAAGCAGCTTGTTTTCTTTTTCTTTTTGCAAAGCTTCGAAAGACTCATACCCGAGTGCAGCTGCTATCTCATCACGAGCTTCTTTACGAGCTTTCTCCTTTTCCTCTTTAAGGCGATGTGCAAATGCTTGTGTTTTTGTTACATCATCCTTTTCTTCTGTTGCCGGAGGAGTTGCCGGGGACCCTGTATTACTTCCTGCAGGCGGTGTTTCCTGCGTCCCTTCTTCCTTGAACAGATTGTCCAGTTCCTCAAGGGAGAATTCGTTAGCACCATTTGGCATATGATTTGTCCTTTGGCCATGTTTTGTACGAGTTTCGGAGGCCACCCGTTTTGCTGTACAATTATATTCTATTATAAAAAATTAAAAATGTTACCTATGTGTTATGTCAATTCTATAACACTTGTCGTATGAGATGAATTGTCACTAACAGCAGTCTGTACGACTGACTTGTTATCTTCAATACTTACACCAGCATCTAATATAACCACTGACTCTGTATAAGGCTCTTCCTTAGGCGGCTGCTTACGCCACTCTTCAAGAAGTTCGCTTATTTGTTCAGCGGTAGACAATTTTGTTTTTGCACCTTTAATTCCGGCAAGTGCACCAAAGAAAAGACTACTAAATAAAATTACGACATTGAGTAATAGTGTAAGAAATGCACTTGTCAAGTCACCTTGTACAAAATTGACTGCAAGAGATGCTGCAAGAAATGTAGATAACAATGAAGTTAACAATTTTTGAATACGTCCTACGGTATGTTGATGTTCTGACTTTTTAATGTTAATTCTCATACCATCACTGCCACTTACATTAAGTACGGATAATACTTCACGAGAACGTCTTAAACCTGACTTAGGATATTTGTGATGTTTGACTTTCCAAATGAGCAACTTATGGTCATGTCCTTTATAAGGCTCATTTACAATTTCTTCAATTGTGCGACCTGTTTCATCGACAACATCATCAAGCCATGCTTGTACATAGTCCTTGTTGTATTGACGAATATATGCTTGAACTTCTGTTTGTTTAAGACCTTTTCTTGCAAAATAGTAACGACGATGAATACTGTATTTCTCATTAATAATATCAGCAGTCATCACTTTATCGTAGTCTGCTTTGTAACGACTATCCCAAATAATGTAATTTAATACAAGTGCTACAAGAGCAACAACCGTAATATTACGTATACTCGGATTAAGTTCAATATTTGTTACAAAAGACAAATATGCCATGACGCCAAGTGCAGCGAGGAACAACAATGTTGTTCCCCACGCCATAATCTTGGTCATTAACTTTTGAGTACTAAAATTAGTTATTTTCCGCATCGGAGTTGTCCTCCTCTACTTCTTCAAACTCTGCACCTAAATAAGTGAAGGCCTTGAATATCATACCTGCTAATACAAAAAGCAAAATAAATAGTATTGCACCTTTGAAAGCAATTAGTCCATCTACAAGAGCCGTTACAAAAAGATATACAAGAGCCATTGCAAGAAGTACCATTATTGCATTGTAAATGTAAACTACAAGATTAAGATGTTTCCACTCTTGTTTTGCAAGAGCTTCATCACCAATATTCAAAGAATAGTCGTGTTCAATTTGCAATATCTCGGCTTTTGCTTTTTTAATCTTCTCATTGATTATAAACTTACGTATCACAATATAAGAAATTAAGATAGCACCAATACTTGCAAATGACCACTTAAACACTGTACTGTGCGACTGAAATAACTCTATACAAGTTATTACAATTGGGGCAACCCCGACAAGAGCCAGATAAACTAGCTCTTGCCATAAGGGTTGTTTCAACTTCTTAGCTTTTACTTTCTTTTTAGCCATTGAAGTCACCTCACAGTTTTACTTCCTCAGTAACCTCTTCATTTACAATATCCGATATTGCTTCTTGGTCCTCTTCGGAAAGTTTCTTCACATGAGTGAATTGACTCATTACTTTGAGAATAAGCACGTTCTCTCTGTGAATTTGTTCGAGTTGTTCTTTATTAAGTTCTTCAATTCTCGTCATGCCTTCTTTAATAGGCCGTTCAATTTTGGAACTTATATCAAGCTTAATTGTCTTTGGAAGAATAGCATCTTTGAATGCTTGTTCCACATATTGTTTTGTTATTGCAACTTCCTTCTTTGCTGCTTGAGCTTCCTTGCGGTTTTTACGAATTGCTTTCACGCAATATATTACAACTGCAAGAACAGTTCCGAGAGACACACCGCCTATTGAAAGGCCAAGTATACTGAGTATAACTTCTTGAAGTCCGTCCATTTACATTACTCCTTCGTCCTGCAAGGACTTAACATCTTTTTTGAGTTGTTCAATTTGTTCATTTACATCACTTATTACAAGAGTTTTACTTTCAAGAGCTTTCATGGACTTTACAATTTCAATTTGATTGTTCATTATAGCTTCTTGATTTCCTTCTATTCGTATAAGCTTTGTCATCAAAGCATCATACTGTTTAGCAGTTATCATTCTTCTTTCACCGCCTTGTTGTATTCATCTGCTTTGGGTTCCTTTGCGCCGATTATAATAGCAGCCGCTTTATTAAACGACTCGATGTGATTTTGTTCATCGGCAATGATGTTGTCTACCATCTTTGCAATTACCGCAGCTTTACACTCGTCTTCTGCCCACAATTTAATCAATGCCTGTTTAGCATATTGATATTGCATAACAGTATCAGACTCAGCCATAAGCATAGCATTCAGTATGCCGTTGGTGGCTGCAAGTTTACAGCCACCGTTATTCACGGCACACATTTGTTCGTCTACAATCCATTTGACATCCATTTTATATTACCTCCATTAAATTTCAGTTACGAAATCCTCAAATCCTAAATCAGATGTATTTGCTGATTTTTGTACATATTCATTTGCACCTGTTGTTAATTTATAATGTACTCGTACACGTGTTGCAGATACACCAATACCTGTACAAGGATAAGCAATTCCACCACTGTTAACCATTCCACTGGCCGGATACTTATTAGTTACTCCAACAACTGAATTAAATATCGCTCTGACCAAGGTTGTAATAGATGTATATGTTGTCGAATCATCACTTACAATTTGAACGCCTATTTCAAAGCTACTATCTTGTGCCCACAAATCTATATTGTGTAAATACTTTTTAGACGGAATAGCAAATTGTAAATGTATATCTGTAACATTTACAGTTACCATCGTAGAACCTATGTTGGTTATATATCCTCTTAAACGATAATAATTACCTGCTCCAACACCACCTAACGATACCGAGTCGCCTTCCGAAAGAAATCCACCTAAACCATCCGGCAATTCTACAGCTACACTTCCGGTATTACCGCTGAATGGTGTATAACAATCAAGTTCTGCATTTATTACTTTGCATTTATCTTGTGCCACAATACTACAATTGCTATCACCTGCCATAGTAACATAAAATGGTCCAATCAACTGAAAAGATGCTGCATCATTGATATTTATAGTTACAATACCAAATACATAATCTCCATACTTGGGCTTTCTCAAAAATGCTGAAGTAGGAACATTAAATGATACATTTTTACCTACGGGCAACATTAAATCAACGGCTGCGGTTACATAATTTGGCCCAGCACTATCTAAACCTATCCTTACTGCATCATTTATAGTTGCATTTGATGTGGTATTCGTACAAGTAGCTGTGCAGAACCATACCTCATCAGAAGCAGTGTTCTTATAGATGCAGTTAAACACATCACCTGTGGCCGCCGCGGTATTATCTGACCAGTTGCTCGCCGTACCCCATGAACCTACAGTTATGCTTGTAGGTTTTGTACCGGCAGGCTCAAAAGCCGATGCGAGTACAGGTATGTAAAACTTAGCGTCTTTACCTTTTATGTTACCTTCCAGTCTCCATTGACTACCAATCCACTGATACACATTACCATTGTTATTTTCACCTGTAGTCAAGAATTGGTCGCCAACTTGTTGCGTACCATCGGGTTGAGGTATCTCATCAGCAGTTTCCCAAGTACTGCCTCTTACACCTTGTTCACCAGTATTGCCTTTCAAATTATGGAAAGCAAAATCAAAAGTCCTAGCCGAACTTGTTCCACCTACTGTCACATCTACATCCGGTGTACCAGTGTTATTATCTACACTCGCCGTTACAGAAGTAATAGTAGCATTTGTACCAGGGTCACCTTTATCGCCTTTATCACCTTTTGCGCCTTGTGATACGAATATCTGCCAATTGGAAGTATTCGTAGGAGCTACACCGACAGAACTATCTACGATACAAATATAAGCATCGCCTTGATAATTTACCAAGTCATTCCTTACATATGTTGTAGTACTAATATACTCGCCACGAGCATTTATATCAGCTACTGCCGTAGGACCTACGGGTCCCTGTTCACCTTGAGGACCAGGGTCGCCTTGAAGTCCTTGAGGACCCTGAGGCCCACGTTCACCTTGAGGACCTTGTATGCCTTGTTCACCCTTAGGACCTGTTTCGCCTTGAGGACCTTGTTTACCAGTTGTTTCTACTGCTCCGCTTACAATAGTAGCTGTAACAGTACTGCCGCTAACGGTAGTTACTGTAAAAGGAACAATCCAACTGCGACCAGCAATGGAACTTGTACCACTTACAACCCCATTGAATGTTTCAGATTGTACTGGCGTCCTATTGAACAAAGTTGCTGTTAATTGTACAGTTGCATCTTCTGCCGGAACAGTACTCATTTGTATAATTTCACTGTATACAAGAGCAGATGCACCTGTAGCACCTTGAGCACCGGTATTACCTGTATCACCTTTATCGCCTTTGAGTGCCCATGCTGCATCAATAAGCAATGTTACATTGCCACCTGCAACAGCTTGAACAGTACATCCAACGCCGTACAACTGAGCAGGATTGCCATATTGTGCAAAAGCCATTACAATATCGTCTATGGCCGGAGTGCGAGTAAATTGTGTTGTAGGAACCGTGAACGTATTACCGATAGAAGGCAGTGCTGACAACTGGGCATATCCTATAAGTGCAAGAGCCACTTCACCTGCAGGACCTTGAGCGCCAGTGTCACCTTTTGGACCTTGAGGACCAGTAGGACCTTCTGGACCTTGTGCACCAGTGTCACCTTTCAAACCTTGCAAACCTTGTGGACCTTGTTCACCTTGCAGTCCTTGAGGCCCTTGTTCACCAGGTTCACCAGGGTCGCCTTTGTCACCTTTCTCACCTTGAATGCCCTGTTCACCCTGCGGTCCAGTAGGTCCAACTTCACCCTGCGGTCCTTGAGGTCCTTCAGGTCCTTGTTCACCCTGAGGTCCTTGAATAGGCCCATGATTTATCCACTCGTAAGAACTGTTATGCATCTCACAAATGTAAATATCGTACGGCTCAGTAGCACCAACAGATGCTGCTTGACCAAGATAAGTTGCTCCTGCAGTAGGCAAACTTGTAGGTGCGTCATAATGTGTTTCAATACTGAATGACTGACCATCAGTACCTGGCTCACCCTTGGGTCCTTGTATACCTTGAGGGCCTTGTGCACCAGTAGGACCGGCAGGTCCTTGTACACCTTGCACACCTTGTGGCCCTTGCGGTCCAGTTGCACCTGTATCGCCCTTATCTCCTTTGGGTCCCTGCGGTCCTTGAACACCTTGAGCACCTGTGGCACCAGCAACACCTTGGGCACCCGTCGGGCCAGCAGGACCTGTGGCGCCGGTAGGACCAGCTACACCAGCAGGACCTTGTTCACCTTGAGGACCCTGTTCGCCACGAGGACCTTGTTCACCTGTAGCACCTTTTGCGCCAGTTGTTTCAGAAATGAAATCGACTGTGAACAACACTTCTGTTTTGTTTGTTCCAGTGACTGTCGCACCGATTACAAAAGATTGAAGTGTCTCACTATTACGCCAAGCGGATATGAATTTGTCATTTGCTTCTGCAGCACGACTGAACGACGATATTGCTGCGGACGACGCTGCTTGAAGAACAGGATTTGCAGTCTTCACAATACCGGCACAAACAAGTGCATCACGACCGTTCGCACCAGATGTACCATTTGCGCCGGCAGGACCCTGAGGACCAGTAGCACCAGTTGCACCTTGAGGACCGGTCGCACCCTGAGGACCAGCCACACCCTGGGGACCAGTTGCGCCTTGTATACCTTGAACGCCTTGAGGACCTCTTATACCCTGAGGACCTTGAGCTCCCTGAGGACCTTGAGGACCAACAGGACCAGTTGCGCCTTGTTGTACAAAAAGACCCCAGTTGCTATTATTGCCTGGAGTTATACCTGTTGTACCATCAAGTTTGCAAATATAAGCACTGCCATCATAGTTTACGAGGTCATTTGTATTATATACTTCTGCAGTGTCATATGGACCACGATAGTTGATATTTGCAACACCAGACTCACCTTGGGGACCTTGAGGACCTTGAGCTTGAACACCAGTATTGACTCCTCCTACGTACCAGTTTCCGTCAGAGCCGATATATGGAGTATTACCAGGGTCACCCTTCTGACCTTGAGGACCCGTATCGCCTTGTACACCTTGCAAACCTCTTTGACCTTGAGGACCTTGAGGACCAATCTCGCCTTGAGGACCAACAGGGCCTTGAGGACCGGTGTCACCTGTATCACCTTTGGGACCTTGGGGACCTGCGGGACCAGTTTCACCAACATCACCCTGAGGACCGCGAATATTGCCAACGGGCGTAAGAGAAGAACGAATGGTTGTTCCTTCAATTTGACTTACACGATACAAATTACCGTTTGTATCATCTTCACTGATACACAATATGATGTCGTTCAGCTCAACATCAACCGGTTCTTTTGTACCACCGCTGAGCAACGTCCATACATAGCCGTCTTCGTATGTACGCAAAATTTGACCGATGTATTGAATTGCACCGGCCTTTTTGAGGGATTTTACATAACCTGCATCGTCTACTGTAAAATCATTCGGGTCAAATTGAGCAAGACCTGGAGCCTGTGTTCCTGCAATAGGAAAACGTTCTACACCGTCTTGACTATCCATTGCCACTACTTTCTCGACTACGTCGATTTCTGCCATGAGTTACCTCCTTAACAATTTGGTTTAATTATTAACAGTTCCGGCCTTTGCAAAATATCTTCTGTGAAAAAGTTTGCCAACGGTGCGGACCAACGTATATTTTTAACAAGGTCAGGACGACACTTCTTCACCTCTTCATACAATGTACGAGCATCTGACGGCACCCACATTCTGTTAGGATAAATGCTCTTATACATATCAAGAAGTAAAGACTGTGTCTTCTGACCGCCTACAAGTCTAAATTCATACTGATATTGGCTTTCAATCCAATCTCTCGTATGAACGTTCAAGAACTGTTTGTGGAATACAAAAGAGTAATCTTTGTACTCCGTTCCTGTCCAATAGTAATAATATTTTGTACCTGCCGTATCTTGCGTGTAATATATACAACCTTCTCCATCATTGTCCGGAGCTTCAGGTGCAACATTATCAGTAATATCTTCACTGGACTTATATTCCGGTGTCTGTCTACGAAACGAAGGATACGTCGACAAATCAAGCCAACTATTCAGACGATATTTACCATCTACCCGAAAAGTATTAGAAGATATAGTTATAATAATGTATGGATTTGTTACAGATTTTGAGAGTACAAAAGGTGTAACACCATCATCCTTAAACACTTTACGTGTCAGTATAAATGTTTCACCTCTATGTACAATTATCTTACGACCGAGAGTTCTCACGATACTGCACCTCCTGTCTGGGTACTGCCGAGACCTTCGGTTACTTGTTGCTCGGCCGCTCTATTACGAGCATTTGTTCGTTGAACATTGGCTGCATGAGTTGCACCATTGCCCTCGGGACCACTATTTTCCCTCGCCCCACCTCTTGTTTCACCGCCGTTCATGAGACCAGCCTGTTGCATAGTTTGCAATACTTGTTTCAATATTTCAGGCTGCTGCAACAGCAACTGTTCTATTTCTTGCGGCAAATGCTGTGCGTTTTCTTTTATACCGGCGAGTACAAGTTTAGCCAATGGATACTGATACTCATTCATCATGTTCCAGAACAATTCCAATGTACGAGGGTCTGCAGGAGTACCCATACAACCTTGAATGAACTGACTTTGAATTTCTTGCCACATTGCAACTCTGTTTGTTTCAAGTGTAGCTGCAGGGTCAGAACTAAATTGGAAGTCATCCCTGTAAAATATAGTGCCGTCCGGTGTTTTGTCAAGGAACATGTATTTGTTCCATTCTTCCTCAGTCACAGAACCATCTGGCAACACTTTTGCAAATTTACGAGGTTCGTCACTGAAAGCCAATAAGTATTTAAGTACAACTTCATATACTCCGCTAAATGCGGCTGCTTTCATAATACGCAGCGACTCAATACGACCAGCTGTTTGCATTGCTGCAAATTCTTTTGCTTTGCCGGATGTAGCACTTGCGTCATACTTGCCTTGGTAAGAGTCTGTTACACCAGACGATGCCTTAGCACTCTCATATACCATGTTAGCAGCTACAATATCCTGCGAAGTGTCAGCCATAATTTGTTTGAGCTGTACCATGGCTGCTTCTTCTGCTGTACGAACATCTACAACTTTGATGCCTTCGTCAGTGTTCTTGATATTTAATCTTGCGGGTTTTGTTACAATAGCAGATGAGGACAATGTTTTATCTGACATCTTTGTATACATTTTATTTATCATGTCTTGCATTTCAAGTATCATTGCGGCTTCGCTCATGCCATACAATGAACTAATACTTGAAATAGCCGGACGCGGTATAAACGGCAACATCCTTACATGATAGAAAGGTATCTCTGTCCCTTTACTTAAAAACAACTTTTTCTGATAGTGGTCTCGCTCATTAGGGTCAGTTGTCTCACCTGCTTCGTATGGATTGTATATGACATACAAATCTTCATCCAATACATCCTTCTCGGGTATCTTATACTTGAACGACTTGCTGCCACAAACAGGACAAACTTCAGCCTGAGGTACAACTTGACCGCATTTTGTACAAGTACGAAGTTTGCGTATCTGCCAATCCTCATCGTTGAATATAACCTGTCTTGTATGTTCAGCCCATGCAAAGCGTCCTACAATACGTTTATCGTTGAGATAATAGCATGTTATCATTGTAATGCTACTATTATCGACGGTGTTACTTGTAGGATTAGACAACTCGCTTGTGTCACTTGCAACAGGTGTAATACGTCGACCTGTTAAGTCCCATATGCGCTTGAGTGTTACTTGCTCTTTCTCAAATATATACTCAAGCTTACGCCAATCAGTTATGCCGGGCTGAGGAATAATTTGGTCTGCAAGACAAATATCCACTTTTACCTGACCACTTGACTCGTTACTGTTATCAAGACTATCCCACCATACCTTGTACCATGATGTACCATCAACGTATGTGGAACGTTCTGAGCGGTCATTAAGATACTTTGTGAAAATACAATCGATATTGTACTTCAAATAGTCTTCTGTTACTTGTACAAGAGGCAGGTCAGACTTGTATTTAGGCGACATTTTAGGAAGCGGAATATTATTATCCACTTTGCTTTCGATAAACTCGTATACAACTTTACGAAGTTGACGAGAACGCTTATCGCTTACTTTGCCGTCTTTTGTCAAAGCACCTAATGTACCATCATATGCCTTGCGCCACTTAGCAATATTTTTGCTATTGCAAAGTTCATTGTTCTCTTTTGCACCAAGTGCAATACTGTACAAAGCGGAGAACTTAGTAACTAAATCCTCCTCTTCGGATGTATTGACATATGCTGGAATAGGTATAGCCCATTGCAAATACCAATCTACTGATTTAAGTTTCTGTTCCATATAAGTGTACCTATTATAATTCTATTCAATATTTATAAATATGTGACATATTAGTTAAGAAGCATCTTGCCACTCCTCTGGATATCCCATGACTTTGCAATATTGCTCGCGTTCTTCATCAGTATGCAACTGATTAAAATCTTCCCACATATCGTCATGCCAACAGGTATATCGTTTAGAAGCAGCATGTTGCGGCTTTATAATCTCGCCAGTTATTATTTTAATTATGCGACTGATGCCTTGTGTCTGACTATCGACCATGTCGTCGCGTTTGCCATATGGAAATGTGCTATGCTGTTTTATGAATTTAGCCTTAGCTGTTAACAATTCTTTGCTATCCCACTCTACGTCCAATGCTTCTTCTTCGGTAAAGTCGTCTGGCAATTTCACATGTCCCGTGGCCACAAAGTTTGATGTGGCTTTGGCTCTTGCAAACTTTCCACCAAGCGGGGTAACCGCAACAACTGGAGGCACATCTTTCTCATAATGTAGTACGTCAATAATAGCACTTCCATTTGCCTTGTCCTCTATAACTAACTCATCAATGTCAGGGAACTCTTTTACAATAGACTTAATCTTATCTACTGTTTCAAGGAACCCCATACGCTTGTTAACAAGCTTCCACAAATAGACATCTGCACCTTTAAGGCCCCACAGTTCCAATGCAACATAGTCGCTTGTTTCTGTGTTCTTGAATGTAGCATCGACTGACAATTGCAAATACTCAAGGGACTGACGAAGCTCATCTGTGCGACGATATGCTCCCCACCATCCTTCTTTAAACAAGTTGCCATTCTCTGCTGTAGGACGTCCTTGATACAATGCATTCCATGTACGTTCGCCGTCGGAGCGTATGACAAGTTCCTTCTTGCTGCGCAACCACTTGTTTGTGTTGGCAATCTTCTGTGGCAGCTTTGTCTCATCGTCGCCCAAGTGAGCACCCATTAGTGAGTCGCCGATGTGGCGGCCCAATGGGTCTGGACCAAGCTTAGCTGCAAACTCATCATACTCTGCCGGTAAGTTAATAGTCTTCCATATCCACTCAGCCCAGTTCTCCTGTATCCAGCCAATGACATCACCCTCAACCCAGCGGGTCTGTATTACAATAAGCTTCCCATTAGGATGAATACGAGACTGAACTGATGGACCCATCTCGTCATGTATCTTTGCAAGAACTGTCTCACTGTCAGCTTGCTCTTTGTTCTTGATGGGGTCGTCAATTATGAACAACTCTGCACCGAAGCCAGTAATACCCGCCTTGAGACCTGCTGCACGACAACGACCGCCAAGAGCTGTCTCCCACATGGCTACGCCTTGAACATTTAAGTTAGGCCGACAGTCATGTACAACATTACCATCCTGGTCATGTGTAAGGAACACATCCTGAGCTACAGTATTGAACTTGTCGCGATTGCGTCGGCTGAAGGCCTCGGCAAATGTGCTCTCATAACCAGCTATAATAACCGAGTCTGTTGGATGCTTAGCAAGGAACCATGACGGAAGTGTCTCTGTTACTGTGAACGACTTACCATGCTGCGGCGGAACTGACAACAGGAGGATGTCCATGAAGCCATTCTCGCATGTGTGTTCCAAGAACTCTTGTATCTGGTCACACAAGTAACGATGGAAGTGTGTCATGTAGAACCCTGGGTTGGCCAGTTCTACATATGTGCCATAATCCTTTCTTGCCTTACGACGAAGTAATTCGCCTTCTAATGTGTAAGGTATCATACAATTTACTCCATTACTACAATATGGGAACACCCCGAGTATGGTTAACCCGGGGCGCCCTCGGAAGAGTTGCTATTTGGAGGAGTCCTCCTCTTGCAGTCGCTTAACTGCTGCTTGTATAGCCTTTGCCACTCTGCTTGGCGAGTTACTCATGGGCATAGGCATGGATGCCAGTCGAACATCTCGCTCATGGTCATGCAACTTTTGGTGTATCTTGGCACGCTCGGTGTATACAAATGTATAACCTTCTGCCTCTTTAGCCTTCTTACAAGTAGTGTGAATAGCACCACGGTCGCATGCGATGCCATCACAAAACCAAACATTATTGACCGGATTACCGTCCTGGTCTACACCAAGAGGTCCAGGACAGCCTCTGGGTCCGCATGTCATGTTACTTACCTCCCTTGCTCGTACTGACCTTGATGGTGTTGCCGGTGCTGTCGGCTGTCACCTTGACAATTTTTGTACCTTTCATACTGTTACCTCCTTTATGTGTTTATATCGTCTGTATCTACAATGTGGGGCAATGAGGCCGAAGGCTCGGGGTCTGCCTCGGGGTCTGTGGCCTGGGCCTTGCGACGTGCTGCAAGCAGCTCAAGCTCCTCGTCGCTGAGCGTCTCGTACTGGTTATGGACCGTCACGTCGCTCTTGCTCTCATCGATGGGCTTGGCACCAAGCGTGTCGCGTATGAACTGAGCACTGGCTGGGTTGTGTCTGGCATGGACCATCTGGCACTGAAGTATCATTTCGAGCTCTGTGGGCTTGTAGCCACCACCTATGGCCTCTATGTCAGCTGCCAGCTTGTCGTAGCTATAGCGCACAATGAGCGAGTCTCGCGTCTCGTTACCTTCCTTGTCGTACATCGCTGGGGTCACAATGGCCGGCCTCTGTAGCAGAGCCATGCCCACAGCTTGCCACGCCTTGCGGCTGAACCGTGGGTCGTTGAATAGGTTCTGCATCTCCTTCCTTTGTCGTTCCTGTACGTTTGACATGTATCTTACCTCGTATGCTTAAGGGAGTTATTATAGTAGCCATCTCATCTTCCTCCGTTCTACAATGTGGTTAATTAGGCGACGCAGCGGGCGGGCGATAGCGAAGGTTATAGCCAACTGTATGGGTATAGCTGGAGTAAATGGCCCAGCCCAGAACAATATGTATGCAGTAGCCCAGGTAACGTTTGCAGGATTTGCGCCACAACAGACCATTATGTAGCCTATTATAGCTGGACTGAAAAACAATATTACTACTACAATGTATACAATTATGTTCAATGGGTCTTTTAGCTCTTTAAATAGCCACTTAATAAACCTTTTTAACTTATTAAACAACTTCACATTATTATTCTATTCAAATAAAATAAAAATGTTACTTAATAGTTATTTTCTGCAAATTTTATAAAATTTTTGTAATACAATGTGGGATAATATGGCGTAGCCACGAGGAAGCTAATATGGTTCAATGTGACATTTGATTGATTTTAAGATATAATATTATATGGCATGATTGATTTATCGAGAGATTGGGTGAGATGGTCGCATTATATCTTAAAATGATGATGGGATATATTATATAATGATTATAGAATAAGATTAGAATTTGGAAATTTGGCAGGGAAACTCGTAGTTTTACTATATATACCGAAATAGAAATCGGGACCCGAATCTTTTTGCTAATATATTTCAAAAATATTATATTAGAAGGACGGGAGGTCCTCCAAGGACCACGAATCCCAAAGTCCTCCAAAACCCATCACACCCATCCCGACACTCGGCAGCCAGCTGGACTCTCAGCCCCGATAAGGTCAGGCCGGTGAAAAAGATGGACGGACTTGCCCCAAGTGGGTGGTGCATCTGGAACAGCCCCCAGCCGGATATCGTGGACAGGATACCGCGACCCGCGACCGCATAGACCACAGTTTCATGTGAAACATAATGCGGCAACTTAATGGTGGTCAAGCGCGTGATACAGGGCCGCGCTATCAATAGTCCTATCGTATTCCCTGACAAGGATAGTCGATGTAAACCGGGTGACCGTTCAGCAATGGACGGTCTTTTGGGCCAATTGGTCGGCAAAATTAAGGGTTCAAGTCCCTGAGGCCCATCGGGAGATTACCTATGCGTATCTACATCACTAAGCAAGAGGGCAATTACTACCTCAATCGTGAAGGCCAGGAGCCTATCAAATGCGAGGTCAAACAGCCCAAAGGGTGGGACGAAACTGTTTTCCTCCCGGAGAATGAAACCAACCGCAAGCTCATCAACAAGGCCAAGTTGGACAAAGCTCTGGAAAAGGCGAATGAGTTCGAGCTCACCGTCAAGACGCCGGTTACAATCGGACAGCGGTCCACCGCACCGAAAAAACCGGACATCGAATACCTGGACGACAACGACAAAATCCTTTACCAGGAGCTCATGGACAAGATTGCGAAGGCCAAGGCTGATGAAAAGGCCAAGGCCAAGGACCCCAAGGAAATACTGCGTCAGAAAATCGCTCGGTATAAGGCTCAGCTGGAAGCGATGGAAAATGAGTAAGGTGCACCACTTCACGACGAGGTCCCAAGGTTACAATACCTGGGGACTCTCGTTTAACCGGCAGCACGGCTACTATACACCGTTGGTCAACTATGATAAGTTGCCTAAACAGCAGCACGGCTATCATAGACCGACGGTTAAACAAATCGAGATACTTTCGCCGGGTGTATGTGAAAAATGTCATTGCACATTGCCATTAAACGGCAAATGCGATTGCGAATAAGGAGGTGCAAAATGAGCAAGCTGGATAAAGGCCAGGTGCCGACTCTTGAAGAGTTCGAGCTCTGGTGCACGTTCCAAGAGGCATATGACCCGGCAAGTTTTCATCTGGCAGTAGCCGCATGGTGGACGACGTACCACGAATTCACGATGTAAGGAGGCTATGCAATGGATATCGTTGAGAAATCACGTTGCAAGAAGTATGTGACAAAGCAAGGTGCTCATGCACTTGTATATGTTACACTTTCTCGTTGCCGTTCAGAGGGAACGAGTTATCTGGAACCGGCCATTTACTTGTTCAATGGCAAGCGCACTCGCAAGATTAAGGAGTTCGACACCCTCGAATGGGCAGAGGAATATCTTAATGGAATGACGGCAAATTCAGACTTTTCGGATGAAGAGTTTGATAAGTTGTACGATTTGTACAAGTCTCAATAAAACGCGGTGTACAATATGGCCTTGAGGGGTACTGGCCGTGGCCGATTGATGGTTAAATGGCCGATTTCATGATGATTGTAATGAAAATCAGAATATGATTTTTTATTCATTCTTTATATTATCGCCAGAATGGGGTCCATCTTATTTGATTTTTAATCTTAAATAAGATTTTACTTTTCTTTCTAAACGTGACTTACTTACTTTAATTTTTTTTTATTATAATATAATAGAAATGACCCCATTCTGGTTATATATAAAGAGAATGAGAGAAATTTCATATTCTGATTTGAAAGACAATAATCGTGCAGAATGTCATCCAACATCAGGCCTCAGCCATGGGTACCCCACAATCCCATATTGTAAACCACAAATTTCTCATAAAGGAGCAATAAAATGGAATGGTTCACGATGACAGAACAAGACATTGACAAACTTATCCGTTACGTAATAAACTGTAAAGACAAACTTTCAGCAGACGACTCGTTTGATGTCAAAGATGTTCTCATTGCAAGCGGTATTTTCGACGCCAAATCATTAGGCCTGGAGGGTTGATATGTATTGGTATCTCATTGTAGTTCGTAACGGCCAGCATTTCTTTGCTACTCGCCATTACTTTGAACGCCCATTTGTAATAATTTTGGCCACCCAACTTCATGAACTCATGCCCGATGCAATTATTAAGTTGGAGTATGGGTGTGAAACAATAACAGAAACCACGTTGTATGGAGGCAAAGATGAGTAAGTATTATCAGATTAGCGAGGACCAATTGCAAAAGTTGGTCGACGGGCCTGTTAAAGTAGCTCTGGCTGAACATGGTGTTGCATATACCGTCGTAGAGGCTAACAACAGGAACTATATCGTTGCGGTTCATGTAAGCGTTTACAACAATTACGTTGAGTACATGAAGCAGCATGGATATAGTTGTAACGATTGCGACTATTGGCAAGTGCTCCATGTTGTGATACCCGAACGAGACCCGACATACATAACAGGCATAACAGACAGCGACGACGTCAAACTCCTTCAGGAGTTCAGTGACAACGACATATCAGATGACAAAGACTAAATAAATTAAGGGAGAAATGATAGGTAACATTTTCAAAATTCTATCATATATTATAATATGGTCAAAATTTCATATGGCCCTGGCCGCTCCGCGACCTACCGGTCATAATATCCCACATTGTAAACCGCGCATAAGCGTGAAATAAAAGGAGGAGTTACTAAATGGTAACAATCAAGAAGGTAGACGACCAGTATATAATGGACGTCGACGGCACCGAGACAGTGCTGGAAGTGAAGCAGCCCAAGGGCTGGGATGAAACTCTGTTCCTGCCCGAGAACCCCACCGGTCGCAAGCTCATTAACCGTGCAGCGTGCGACAAACGCCTTGAGGCTAACGGCGGCTCGTTCGAGCTGACAGTTAAGACAGCTCACGCAACAGGCCCTCGTGGCAAGACCATCCCCAACGCCAAGCTGGTCGAGTACCTTAAGACCCTCGACAATGGCCAAGAGCTGTACGATGAGTACATGGCCATCATCGACGAGGCGTACAAGGCGATGGACGCGGCCAAGGCCAAGCCCCTCACCGAGCGTGAGAAGCTTGAGCTTAAAATCAAGAAGGCACAGGAGGCACTGGCCAAACTCGAGGCCGCTGCAGCAGACACTGACAAGGAGGTAAAAGCATAATGGCATCCGTGGTTGATTTCATCCCTGAGGATAAGTACGAGCGTTACAACGAGCTGCTCAACATGGCCGAAGAGGCTAAGAAGAATGCACCCAAGCCCGAGCGTAAGCCCCGTGGCCCGATGACAGTTGAGCAGAAAAAGAAGCTGGCCGAAGGCCGTCTGGCCAAAGCCAAGGCTGCTCTCGAGGCCCTCATTGCGGCAGAGCAGAACTAATACAGCAGAGGCGGCTGCAGCAGCGGTCGCTTCTATTGTGCCAGATTAGCTCAGTTGGTAGAGCAGCTGCCTTGTAATCAGCAGGT
>ENA-ORMR01000395-ORMR01000395.1-human-gut-metagenome-genome-assembly--contig:-NODE-395-length-45664-cov-7.730119_pt1 | contig 45664 bp, 41 predicted proteins | sample MGYA00242107_ERZ509003 | MGnify/ENA primary metagenome ERZ509003 (study PRJEB26280, sample SAMEA2338699) | human gut metagenome | biome: human gut; feature: human-associated habitat; material: faeces...
TCTCTTACAATACCTTCATAAGCATCTTTGTAGATTGCTTTGATGTCTTCCATCAACGGATAAGCAGGGTTTGCGCCTGTACATTGATCGTCAAATGCCAATTCAACCATTTCATCCAACTTAGCGTTGAAGTCAGCTTCAGTAACACCGAAGTCTTTGATTGAATTAGGAAGATTAATAGCTTTCATTAATCTATCAATTTCCTTGATTAACAATTCAACTTTTTCATCATCGTTCTTACCGCCTAAGCCAAGTTCATCTGCAATTTGACCGTATTTAGCCTTAGCATTAGGGAACTTGTATTGAGGGAAGATACACTGTTTTTTCGGACAATCAACTGCGTTGTATTTGATTACCTGTCTGATTAACAATGCGTTTGCAACACCGTGAGGTACATTAAACATAGCACCCAATTTGTGAGCCATAGAGTGGCACAAACCTAAGAATGAGTTAGCAAATGCCATACCTGCAATTGTTGCTGCATAGTGCATTTTTTCTCTTGCGATAGGATCGTTAGCACCTTCGTGGTAAGATCTTTCGAGGTATCTGAATACTAACTTAGTTGCTTCAAGAGCATTTGAATTTGTGAAGTTAGTTGCCAATGCTGAAACATAAGCTTCTGTAGCGTGAACAAGTGCGTCAATACCTGATGCAGCTGTCAAGCCTTTTGGCATACCGTCAACAAAGTTAGGGTCAATGATAGCCATATTAGGAGTTAATGCGTAATCAGCAATAGCGTATTTTACGTGAGTTTCGTCATCTGTAATAATAGCGAAAGGTGTAACTTCTGAACCTGTGCCTGAAGTTGTAGGGATAGCAACCATTGTAGCTTTTTTACCCAATTCAGGGATTCTGCAAATTCTCTTTCTAATATCCATAAATCTCATAGAGATGTCTTCAAATACAGTGTCAGGCTGTTCATACATTAACCACATAATTTTTGCAGCATCCATTGGAGAACCACCGCCTAATGAAATGATAACATCAGGTTCATAAGGTCTGATAATTTCCATAGCCTGATTAATTGTAGATAATGTAGGATCCGGTTTAACATCAAAGAAGATTTGATGGTCAATACCAACTTCATCTAAAACTTTAACGATACTATCAACAGCACCTGAATTGAACAAGAATCTGTCAGTTACAATAAAGGCACGTTTTTTGCCTTCAAGTTCACGGAGAGCTAAATCAACAGCACCTCTCTTGAAGTAAACTTTTGGCGGAACTTTGAACCAAAGCATATTTTCTCTCCTTTCAGCAACTGTCTTGTAGTTCAATAAATTTTCAACACCGATATTACCGGATACGGCGTTTTTACCCCATGAACCGCATCCAAGTGAAAGTGACGGTTCTAATTTGAAGTTATACAAATCACCAATACCGCCTTGTGCTGATGGAGAGTTAATCAGAACTCTACATGCAGGCATTTTTTCTGCAAATCTGTCAACTCTTTCCTGGCTGCGTGTATCTGTATAAAGGTCTGCTGAGTGACCTGCTCCGCCTTTTGATACGAGCTCATAAGTCATTTCTGTAGCTTCTTCAAAGTCTTTAGCTCTGTACATAGTTAAGACAGGAGATAATTTTTCTCTAGAGAACGGATCTTCCCAGTCTACAGAAGGTCTTTCTGCCAAAATGATTTTTGCAGTCTTAGGGATTTCAAATCCTGCTAACTCTGCAATCTTCCAAGCCGGCTGACCAACAATATCAGGGTGTGCTGTACCGCGTTTAGGGTCAATGAACGGAAGGTCAATCATTTTCTTTTCTTCTTTTTCATTGATAAGGTATGCACCTCTGTAGATAAATTCTTTTTTAACTTCTTCATAAACTTTATCAACAACAACAACTGATTGTTCAGAAGCACAAATCATACCGTTATCGAAAGTTTTTGACATAAGGATTGAAGAAACAGCCATTTTAATATCAGCAGTTTCGTCAATAACAGCAGCAGCATTACCAGGTCCTACACCTAAAGCAGGGTTGCCTGATGAGTATGCAGCTTTAACCATACCAGGACCGCCTGTAGCTAAGATACAAGCAATGTCAGGGTGTTTCATTAATTGGTTAGACAAATCAATTGACGGAATATCAATCCATCCGATAATATCTTCCGGAGCGCCGGCTTTAACAGCAGCTTCCAACACGATTTTAGCAGCTTCAATTGTACATTTTGTAGCTCTAGGGTGTGGAGAGAAGATAATAGCGTTTCTTGTTTTCAAAGCGATTAAAGATTTGAAAATTGCAGTTGAAGTAGGGTTAGTTGTAGGAACAATACCTGCAATAACACCGAGAGGTTCTGCAACTGTTTTAATACCATTAGCTTTGTCTTCTTTAATAATTCCGCAAGTTTTAACATTTTTATGTTTGTTGTAGATGTATTCTGAAGCAAAATGGTTTTTGATAATTTTATCTTCAAGAACACCCATACCGGTTTCTTCTACAGCCATTCTTGCTAAAGGAATACGTGCTTTATCAGCAGCTGTAGCTGCGGCTTTAAAAATTGCATCCACTTGTTCCTGAGTGAATGTTGAATAAATCTTCTGAGCTTTTTTAACTCTTTCGATTAGCATTTCCAATTTTTCGGCGCTGTCAACCACAGAAGAGCTGTTTAAAGCTTTTTCAAGGGTTTCAACGGTCTTTTTGCTTTTTGTTGTCATAAGTTTGTTCTCCTTTATGTAACTTATTTATTTGCTATTATGTAATTCCATTCGCAAATCATTCGTGATTTATTTCACAATTACATTTTATAGCAAATAAAAACAAAAAGCAAGTGTATTTAATACAATCTTTATACAAGTTTAATATTTTGCATAGTGTAATATCTGTTTATTTTTTAGCGCGTCTTGATGCTTTATAAGCTTCCCATTCAGCATCTTCGCGTTTCTGATTGTTTGCTTTAAATTCCTGATCTACCTGACCATTGCCAGACTCATCCGCGGCAGGTCTGCTTGAAGGAGAAGCTCCTTGGGCGGAAGATGAACCTGTGCTTTGTCCTGATATATTGGTTCCTCTGTTTTCACCTGCTCCAGACTTGTATTTTGAATAATCATCATTAATTAAATAAATATCATTGCCGCTTCCTGGCTCTTGATTTGCTTTTGCATTATTATATTCAGAAATGAAAGTTTTGGAATCTACTTCCTGTCCATTTACCAGATATTTTCCGTTTTCCACAGTAAAGGTTTGCGGCTCATCCTGCCCTTCGATATACACATCTGTTGTTGAGCCAGGAGAAAATCCTGCTTGAACTACGTTTTGATCCATATTTTGAGCGGCATCATACATATCTTTATTTGTTTGATAACCATTAACAAAATAATTTCCATTATCTTCATAAACATTAGACTGGGCGCCGGAATTTATACCAGACGTATCTGTAGAACCGTCAGCAGGAGTATTTGCATCCATTTGCTGCATTTTTTGTTCACCTTGCTCAATACCTTCAGTTAATTCTTCACCTCTGGCTTCTGTAGTTTGAACCTGGGCTTCTGCAGCTTCTGTATTAGATACAGCCTGTTCCAGTCCGGCTTGCGCTTCTGTATTCTGTTGTTCTGACACCTGCACTTCCTGCTCCGAAGCAGAAACACCTTCTTGGGCTTGAGTTTCTCGTTGTTTTGCCTCATCAAGTTTCTTTTGCGCCAGTTGTTCTTCCTGTTTGGCTGTATTTAGATCACCCTGAGCTTTTGCAATTGCTGCACTATTAGGATTTTCAGGTGTTGCGGCTGCTTTTGCTGCATCAAGAGCCTGCTGTGCTGTTGCAACATTAGTTTTGGCAGTTTGCAAACCCTGCTCAGCATTTTGCACTTCGGTCTGAGCATTGTTCAGCTCCTGATTTGCACCATCTAAGCCCTGGTTAGCCTCGTCTAACCCTGCTTCAGCGGATTCTGCACCCTGCTGGGCTTTTGTTTCTTGATTTTGTGAAGTTTTTAGAGCTTTGTTGTCATTTTGAAGATTTTGTTGAACTGCCTGATTATCATTGTTTGCACTTTGTAATGCCTGATTAAGCGTTGCTTTATCCTGTGCATTTTGAATATCATTCAATGATTGTTTACCAATCTCAGAGCCATTTTTAGCTGCATCGGATTTTTTGCCGCCAAATAAATCTTTTACAAACTTAACAGCTGAATTAAAGCCTGATTTTATTTCTTCACCTATTGAACTAAATGCTTCTTTTATAACGCTGCCGGCATCTTTTAAAATATCTTTAAATGATTTATCTGCCCCCTGGGCATTTTTATCATCGTTGCCGACTGAATTAAGCATTGCATATTTGTTATCATACTGTACACCGTTAAAATTAAGCGAGCTGGTATTATTTGCAGCAAACAGATTAGGTTTTCCGGCAGTAAATATCCCCGTATTCATACTAAGCTGAGGGTTAAAACCGGATGAACGCACGCCCATGCCAAATTTAGTACGCTGCATCTGCTGGTACATTTTTACATTCATGCCAAACTGACTGTCAAATCCTACACTACACATAGCCCCTCCTTTGCGTTATTAAGGAGAAGCATAAAAATATGCTATTATCTTTTTGAATAATTCGTACCAAAATTACTCTCTTCTTTTAAATATAGTTATACGTAAATATATAAAAACATGCCATAACAATAAATTTCAGACTTTCTTATTTTTGTAACATACTTAATATTTCAACTACACAGATGACGGCATTTATATTTAAATATTGTATAGTTCTGTTATGAAAAATATTTCAGCAAAAATAAAATACTTCTTTCTTTCAGTAAAAGAAAATATATTAACGAAAATGCTGGGCAGACACCTAGATACTTCGTTTTCAAATTCTACAAGCAAAACTATAATTTCCGGCACAGAAACCGTTACATTGAGTGCGCAGACAAACCAAAATATAGAACTGGTACGCAAAAATGTTTCTGATATAATGTCAGCCTGTGCAAACAATCCTGATAAACTGCTTGAATATATAGAGGCACAGGGGACAAAAGTTTATAAGTTGAAAAATGCAGACAAAATTCTAAAATCAATAGGGGAAGAAGAAGGTTTAATAACACCATTGAAAGGATATAAAGCTTTATATCTTAACTTTTTCATAAAACACAAAATAGGCTTTACAAGTACACCTGCAATAGTTTTGAGCGAAGGTATAATTGAACCGTACTATCTGCTGCGGGAATTTTATAAATGGTACTCTCTTAATATGAAACTTCCCGGCTTCAATTTTGAAGCACAGGAAAATTTCAAAAAGTATTTAAAAAATGTTAATGATCCCTCAATAAGAAAACTTAATTACAAGTCAATGCTTGAGTTAAAAGAAGCAATAGCCCGCGACAGCGAGGCAAATGAATTTGTTATTAATGCAGTCAAACAAAAAGAAGGCGGCGCAAACGTTTTCAAAAAAATGAATAACGGCGGCGCAAACATCTAATAATCAGACGCTATTAGGTAGAAGCAAAAAGAAAGTCCTCTTTCCAAACCTTAAATCCACCTTGCAAAAGCACGCAAGGATAGCTGTAATCAGCAAGAATAAGGCACGCCTGAGCACCGAGATGACACTGGGAATTATAACAATAGACAACTGTTGTTTTTTCTTTATCAAGCTTATCAAGGTTATCAGCAAGCTCCTCTTTGGTAAGAGAAATTGCGCCCGGAATATGCGAAATATCAAAATCAGCATGGCGTCTGACATCCAGAAGATTTATATGCTCTTCATCCATCAGGTTTTTAAGTTCAAGCGGACCAATTGTATAAGCAAGGTATTCTAAGAAATAATTTCTTGCGGAATCCGCATTTTTTCGTAATTCTTTAATTTTGTCATCCATAATTTGTTATCCTTTCCTTTCTCAAGGAAAGGATAAATCAAACTATGAATTTTATACTTAGTAACATGGAGTATATTACTATCAGTAAATTGGGGGGTAAACGTAAATCTCGATACAACCGTTAATTTCAATCAGCTGAAAAATTAGCCGATGAAAGAAATTTGTTTAGGGTTGCTAACTTGATTTTTCTGTTCTGATTGAACAGCCATATTATAAGCCTTGACAAGTTTGTAAACAAAAGCTTTAGCAGGATTTGTCTGAACTGCATCAGCCTTTTTTGTCATATATAAATTACCAGCAAACTCTCTTTTTGCATCAGGAGCCTGCAAAGATAAAATACCTACGCTTGAGGTTATATTGTTTAAGTTTCCTTCGCCGAAAGAAACATATTTTTTGTTGTTAAAATTAACTGGATTAATTGTTATCATAATTGCCCTCCTCTCGTAAGGCTTTTCTTATTAAGTGTTTTTTTAACACTTCATCTTACATTTTCACTATAGACTATAAAAAATTATTTGTCAACCCCTATTGTGAACTTTTATTAAGAAGTCTGTAATTTAGAAATAATGTATATTTCGGCATAAAGTGGCAAAAGTACACTTATTATTACATCACAGAGTTTTTACTGTCAAATCAAATATACCCACATGGGTGATAATCGAAAAATTAATATAAATTTATATACCTGTTTGGTTTATCCATACGGGTAATTGTAAAAAGTACACTAATTCCGTTTAATATACTTAAATCTTTTTCATACTTCCAGCTATTCTTAATTCCAACGGAGCCTTTCGGCTCCTTTTTTTTTCAATAATTCAATCCTTCCCAGTAGCCTTTTTCAGGTTCATCAGGGCATACATCTATCATAGCGTAATATGTACATGCTCTTCCGTTGTATGATTTCGTAGAAGTTTTAGAGCAATAAACTTTATCAGTACTCCAGCTAACCAACTTATCCTGTTTAGCGTCAACAATAAAAAGAAAAACATCATAACCCGCTCTATTAGGTTTTTCTCTACCATTTATATCGACTAAAACATTCAAATTCCCGTTATTTTTTAAAACAGAAACTGCCGTCCCGTCAGCCAGTATCTTATATCCGGGTAACGCACCCAGTCCCATCGTAGAAGCATTAGTCTGATCAGGGTTGTATGAACTAAAATTCCCATTTAGGTGGCTGAATTTAATTCCTCCACCGGCTAAATATTTCAGGTACTTAAAGAATGTATCCCTGAACTCAACAGCACCGTCATATCCTGGCAGTTCGTCTTTAAACATTACATGCAAACCTTGCCCCAGTTCTTCAGATGTAAGCGTTAAAGCTTGTGATAAAATACTGTAATTTTTATTAAACCTCGATTTTAAAACGCGGTTTCTATATTTTGCAGTAATATTAGGCAGTGTCATTGCTGCAACAATACCTATTATACCAAGTGTTATAAGAACCTCAGCCAAAGTAAATCCTGATTTACAGTTTCTTTTCGCCGGTGTAATGCCGGATATGGAGCTTAAATTACCTTGCCCCCCCCCCGAAGAACCTTGCTATTTCTACACTTTCCATAACTTAACCTCCATTTATCTAACTTATACGTCAGGCAGGTCGCCTTTAACGTCTGCAACTTCATCACTTGATAATTCAAACACCTCATGAAGTGCTTTTACTGCTTTTTGTGCATCTGCTTTATTTACAAGACAGCTGATTTTAATTTCACTGGTTGAAATCATTTTTATGTTTATACCCTGTTCCGCAAGAGTTTCAAACATTGTTGAAGCTATACCAGGTCTGTCAATCATTCCGGCGCCTACTATTGAAACCTTCGCAATTTCAGGGTTAACCTGAATTTCCCCGCAATTCAGTTCTGACTTAAGCTCATTTAAAGTTTCTATAGTTTTATCAATATCAGCACTGTCTATAGTAAAGGCAATGTCATTTGTGTTAGAAACTTTTCTTGCATAAGACTGGATAATCATGTCTACAGAAATATTTTGTTTTGCAAGGTTGCTGAATAGTTTTGCAGCCTGCCCCGGAACATCAGGAACATCGCATACTACAACTCTTGCCTGTGATAAATCAGCAGCTACGCCTGCAACCGGTTTGTATATTTCCATTTTTTCAACTCCTAAAATTAATGTACCTAAATTTTCTGTTTTAAAACTGCTTCTAACCCTTAGAGGAACATTAAATTGTTTTGCAGTTTCAACACTTCGCGGATGAAGAACATTTGCCCCTGCATGGGCAAGCTCCAGCATTTCTTCATAAGAAATTTCATCAAGCCTTGATGCTGTTGGAACAACACGCGGATCTGTTGTGTAAACACCTTCAACATCAGTATAAATATCACATCTTTCAGCATTTAACGCTGCTGCCAGAGCAACCGCAGAGGTATCAGAGCCTCCGCGTCCTAGTGTTGTAATCTCGCCTTCTTCGGTTACACCCTGGAAACCTGCAACAACAATAATCTTTCCTTCATTAAGGTTTTTCTTCAGTTTTTCTGTTTTAATATCAATAATTCTTGCTTTTGAATGTACATTTTCAGTAACAATTCCGACCTGCATAGCATTAAAGCTTACAGCATCATAACCTTCTGCCTGAATAGCCATTGCCAGAAGCGCAATAGAAACACCTTCACCGGTAGAAAGAAGCATGTCCATTTCCCGGCTTGAAGGGGTTTTACTTAAGTCCTTAGCCATTTTTACAAGGTAATCAGTTGTGTGTCCCATTGCTGAAACTACTACAACAACGTCATTACCATTGTTTTTTTCCTTTATAACAACTTTTGCCACATTTTTAATTTTTTCGGTATCTGCAACAGAGGTACCGCCAAATTTTTGAACAATTATCTTTCTCAAGGTTTTCTCTTTCTTTTAGCTGTTTAAAATTTTCTCCAAATCGGCTTTTTCTTCTTCATACCTGAAGGAATCTTTGTTTATTGAGCAAATTTTTTCTGCAATTGACAAAGCTTCTTTTACATTATATTCACAAACGTTTTCTTTGACAAGTACGTAACTAACATGAAATAAAAGGTTTAGAATTTCAACATTATTTTCATCAATCTTTAGGGCGCGTCTGAGCTTTCGCTGAGCTTCCTGATATTCATTTTTGTCAATTAAGTATTGGGAATAATCAAGATAAGATATTATATGCCCTGGATTTTCTTTTAAGCTGTGTTCAAAATATTCTTTAACAAGAATATCATTTGAGAGCTCAACATAAGCTTTTGCAATATAGTAGTAGATTGAAACATCAAATGGTTCTGACTTTAAAACTGTCTTAAATTCTTCAACAGCCTCATCATAATGGTTTGTATAAAATTTTACAAAAGCCATGCCTTTAAGTGCCGGATAGCTTTGAGGATTTTTCAGAAGCAGAGGCGCAAGAACAGGTTCTGCAGCGTCTACATTTTTGCATGCTGCATCACACAGAGCTTTTGCAGCTATAGCATCATCCTCGTCAGGCGATAGTTCAAGAACTTTTTCAAACTTTTCTTTTGCTTGTTCAAATCTTTCAAACTTTTGCAGAGAAATTCCCCACTCATAGAAAAGATTAGGAGTAATCAACTCTCTCCTGTAAGCTTCTTCAAACGCGTTCATTGCATTTTCTGCATCTAACTGTATTGTATAAATTCTTCCAAGAAGGAGGTAAACAGGAAGCATGTTTTTATTAAAACCAAGAGCTTTTTTGGCATAATGTAATGCTGTTTGGTAATCTCCCCTTATAAATTTAAGATTGGCATATTCATAATTATTTGATTCATTTGGGCTGACATTTGCAAGAAAGTTCAGCTTAGCCTCTGCATCGTCATAGCGTTCCAGCCTTACTTCCATTATCGCCGCAAGCAGTATAGCCATAAAATTATATTTATTAATCTTAGATGCCTCTATAAATTTTTCATGCGCCTCGGAAAAACGCTTCTGTTTCATCAAAGTCATTCCCCAGCCGGTAAAAATATCGGTATTTGACGGGGAAATTCTGTTTGCATTTTCAAAAGATTTTTCAGCATCTTCGCAAAGATTACAGTTGAGATATGAAAAGCCGAGCATTTTCCATATATCTTTATCCTGGCTGTTGAGGGTGGCAGATTTTTTATAAGCTCTTAGCGCGTCATCAATTCTTCCTGTTTTTTCGGCAGTAATTCCAAGGTATTTGTATACAAGCGCATCCTCCTGAGGAAGCTCTAATGCCTCATTCAGGATACGTTCAGCTTCTTTATAATCTTCTTCATCAATACATGTTTTTGCTCTGTTAACATAAGCCAGAGATGGCAGTGATTGAATAATAGTATCTTTTTTATACTTATCAACCGAAAAGTTAAGACTTGCAATTTTTTCTATAATTTTTTCTAGCCAATCAAACAATCTGCCACCTCTCTAAATGCACCGCTGCCTCCGTCATTTTTCGTAATCTGTATGCCTTTAAGCTTTTTGAGCTTTTCAGGTGCATGCGGTACTGTTATCTTATACTTTGCATAATTCAAACATTCCAAATCATTTACATCATCCCCGATATAGACATATTCATTCTGTGTCAGTCCATATTTTTCGATAATAGACTGTAATACATTAATTTTTATTCTGATGTCCTGATGCACCTCATCTATTAAGAATTTTCCCGCTATCAGTTCAATTGCAGAATTTTTTTCACCTGAAATAATACCAATTTTATATCCGTTCTTTTTAAGCAGTGAAAATCCCATAATATCCTTAAAATTAAGCTTACGGCTCATGGAAAAATCATCGCTGATATAAACACAATTATCAGTCACAACTCCGTCAAAATCAGTAATAACCATTTTAATAGTATCTGGCAGTTTCAAAGTTCCCATCATACTTCCTTTAATGTATTAACATAAAAAGTGATATTTGCTATAATTGTACCATAAAATCAGATTATTTTAAAGGAGTTCGTATGCTCTGGTACATAATAAATTTCAGTATCATAATTGTTTTTCTCTGCTTATTTTTAATTACAAAACAGACAAACAAACGCTGGTCAAAAATTAACGATTATTTGGGGATGGTTACAAACACTGTTAATTCCATACGTTACGGAAATCTTTCCACAAAAATCGAAAAACTGGAACATCCTACATATCAAAACGTTACAGACAGTATTAACCGGATGGTCGAAACACTAAATGACAGAGAGAAAATGATTATCGAATACCAGGCAGAACTAATGCGCCAGAACAAACTTCTTGAATCCGTAATCAACTCGCTTTCAGATGGTATTTTAATCGTAAATGAACATTTGAATATTTTGCGTGCCACCCCGCAAATCAGCACCTGGTTTGGCGTAAAAGGACATGACGTTATAGGTAAAAATATTACAGACTTTCTTCAATTTGCAGAAGAAAATATTAATTTAGAAAGGCTTAATAATAAAGATGTCTTTATAAAGCATACTCCTACAAATAATTTTATAATCAGTTCTATCAGACTTTCACTTGATGATAACAAAAAGCGTTATGTATTAATAATAAAGGACGTCACAAACGAACGCGAAATTGAAACTTTAAAAGAAGATTTTGTAGCAACACTGACACACGATTTGAAAGTTCCTATAGTTGCGGAAGCAAATATATTGGACTTTTTAATAGAAGGCAAGTTTGGCGAAATAAATGACAAACAAAAAGTTGCACTGATGAACATGAAAATTTCAAATAAAGAATTAATCGATCTTGTTCAGATTGTACTTGAAACATACAAAATAAAAGAAAAAGGGATTAAACTATCAAAAGAAAATATAAAGCTGAATGGTTTTATATCTGAAATTGTTAACACAACAAACGCAATATCATCAATGTCCGGAATAAAAGTAAACTTTAATCCCGAACGTGATATAAAAGTGACCGCAGATCCTATGCAGCTTGAACGTGTAATTAAAAACCTTATTAATAACGCAATTGCCCACAGCAATACAAAAAAAGATATTGATATTAAAACAGGTGAAATACCGGGTTTTATAACTATTTCTGTAATTGATTACGGGCAGGGTGTTCCTCCGCAGGAGATTAAGCTAATATTTAACAAATACTACTCTGCTGCAAAAAAATTCCGCAAAATAGGTACAGGCTTGGGACTATATCTATCCCAGCAGGTAATAAGGGCACATGGAGGAGAAATTACCGTTGACAGCGAAGAAAATGTAAGAACAGAATTTTGTATAAAAATACCTTCATAGTATAATTTCATTATGAAAGATTTTTTATTATCGCTGCTGGATTGGGTTTATAAAAAAAAGTGCTATTTTTGCAAAAGCTCCAAAGATAATTCAAGAATGTGCACTAAATGCTATGACACTCTTGATTTTCAGCCTGTTAGAATTAACAGGATTATCAGCGGAAAAAAAGTCTACTGCGCAGGGGTTTATGCAAAAAATCTCCAAAAACTTATCCGCGGTTTGAAATATCACAGACAACGAGAACTTGCATACTTTCAGGCAAAATTTATGTATGAGTACTGGCAAAAAATAACAACCAGCAAAGATTTCCAGGTTGTTCCGGTGCCTATTTTTGAAAAACGTAAAAGGAAACGCAGATACAATCATATGGAACTTACGGCAATTGAATTTTGTAGACTGGGCGGATATAATTATAATCCGGATCTGATTATGCGTATCAAAGACACAAGACCGCAGTATAAACTGACAAAAGCCCAGCGTGCAGAAAACCTTTCTAATGCGTTTAAAGTTGATAAAACAAAACTTCAATCAGGAACAGTTTTGCTGCTGGATGATATTTGCACCACAGGTTCAACTTTTGAAGAGATGATAAAAGAATTAAAACAATACGGCATAGAAAACATTGTCTGCTTTGCAGCCACAACACCTTTTGAGGATTAAATGATACTATCGGAATTTTCTAAATTTATACAGCAGCATAACGACGATATTGCACAAAACAAAACAACAGCAACAAAACTTTTGTGCAGCTGGATAAAACTTGTTATAAACAAAAATCCCAAAAATCATGTTGATAAAATAGTTCATAAAGAAATCATGCTTGCAGAAAATAAAGCCGGAGATTTTTTTATAACAGGCAAATCAGAAAGCGGCAGGGTGCTGGTTAAAGCGCTCTATAATTTTGCCCTCAGTTATGAACACTACATTATGAGCCGCTGGCTTCAGGATAAAAAGCCGCATGATTTTCAAAAATAAAAATCAATCAAATGAATAGATAGTTGGATGATTTCAATTAAAAATTGTTATTCATACAATAATTTTATATAAAAGGAGAGTTTATATATGAAATCATCAATTTATCACGCACCTGTATGCCAATTAAAGGCACTGAATAATTTATTTATAGAATTAACAGAAAAAAATTGCAATCAGCGCTGCAAACATTGTTATATTGATTTTCCTCTGTCTAAAAAGGTGAAAGACTTTATCTCAATAGACACAATAAAAAAAGCACTTAATGACACTATGCAGGAACCTGTTCAATGTATCTATCTTACAGGTGCAGAGCCGATGACTCATCCTGACTTTAACAGTATACTCCGTCTTTGTCTTAAAAGATGCAATGTCTGCATATGTACAAACGGAAGTTTTATTAACGAGAAGAAAGCAAGGTTTCTCAAACGAGTTGAAGATGAAAGCGAATACGAAATAATTTTTAGATTAAGCATAGATCATTACAATGAAATTAAAAGTGATGACCTAAGAGGCAGAGGTACATACAGGCAGGTTATACATGCTGTGAAATGTCTTGTAAAATATGACTTTAATCCTATTTTATGCGTCACAAACTATTACAAAGAAGATAAAAACGTTCTTGTAGAAGAATTTAAAAGAGTTTTTAGCAAAATAGGCTTTGACGCACAAGAACACAATTTTGCCATAAATGAATTTTACGATAAAACAACCCCGCAGGACTTTGATACTATGAAATGGAACATGCTGGACTGTGAATACGGCAGAATTTTAACAGCAAAAGGCATATACACCTGTCCATTCCTGTCAAATGACCACAGAGGACGATGCGGCGGAGATTTTACAGATTATTCACATAAAACAACGCTGGAAACTCCATTCTGTTCAAGCTGTATTAAAAATAACGAGCTTATGTTCGGAATAAATTTCCAGCTGTTTAAATAATCTTAACTGATAAAAACTAAATCTTCTGAGCGTATAGTTTTAACTGCAAATTGATAATCAAAATAGTCTTATTTTTTTCATAAGGAAGAATTTCAATTTTAGCAATATCCAAAAAATGTTTATGCTTATGCAAATCTTTCAAAAAGTTTTCAAAATTTTTGTAAGTTGCAACCATCTGCATATCAAGTTTACAAACACTCAGCTTATCTCCAGCACCTTTTACAAAAAGGTCTTCCGGAGGATTGTAATTATACTGTACGGATTTTGTCTTAATTGAATTAGCCCGGAGAAGTTTTAGAATATCATTAAACTGTGATGCAACAATACTTTCTGCATCAAGTCCAGCCTCGATAGGTTTGTACATCTCCTTAACATCAGACATATTCATATCATTTGCTTTTACAGCCGCAGCCTTCAGATTATCAAGAGTTCTTTCTTTATCTGAAAGAGATGACGACTGGGTTTTATATTCTGAAGAAATTGTGCTGATACTCTGAATTTTAGGAACAATACTATTTATCATAAGGTATATTACAACAAATACCAGAAGCCCTAAAATCATAAGTGCATTTTTAAATTTCTTTAATTTTTCAGTATCTACAGCCATTATATATCCTTTTTCCTTAATTATTTACCCAGATTCAGCGGAGTATTCCCCAACAAACCGTTTCCGCCGCCTTGATTATTGTTATTATTTTGAGCATTCGGATCATTCGGGTTTGCCCCTTGTCCTGCAACAATACCAAGCAGAGCAGCCAGCTGGCTCTGATCCATATTTGTTATCTCAAATTCATAATTTGAAGGTCCTGATGATGAAACAAGATCATCAACAGATGCTGATTGCATATCCAGCTTTTGTAATCTGAGTTTTGTGTTTATCAGAGAATCCTTCATGTTTTTGAAAAATACGTAAATATCTTCAACATTTGTAGAAGCACCTTTTATGTCAACAAGACCGCTGTCCTGCGTCATAAAATAGGTAATCCAGACAGTTTCAGGAATAGATTGTCCGATTGCTGAATAATTCATCAGTTTTGCACGATTGAAACTGATAACATCTTCAACTTCTTTTTTCAGTTCAAATGCGCTGGCCTTTGATTTTTCACCTTCCATTTTTTTAAGCTGTTCATCTATATCCTGAATTTTTACATTTACATCATCAAGCTTTTGCTGTTGTTCTGATTCAACTTTAGGCAGGAACATATATCCCAAAAGCACAAGCGGAACAGCTACAACTACAGCTATAAGTACAGCCATATTCATAGCAGCAGTCGGAGTAATCTCAAAACTTTTATCTCCGAAAGAAATACTTACAGGTTCTTCTCCTGCAGCAGTAATGTTTTTATTGCCCAGGAAATTAAACTTGAGCGGATAAGATGAAATATTAGCTGTCGCACAGCCTACTGCCTGGAGTGAAATTTTAAGAACATTATCCGGAAGAATATCCAAACTTACCGGCAGAACCTCATGTTTTTTGAAGCTGTTATTTTCTAAAAAGTCGATATTACCTGCACCCTGGATTTTTTTAGATAAAAGTTCAGCACTAACCTGATCTGTTTCTGAAATAATGTACAAGTAATTTGCAGGATAACTCATCAATGTAATTTGTGCTGATGCAACAATCGCATTATAGATGTCATCACCTTCAAAAGTCTTGATAGCAAGAGGTTCTTCATAATAATCGATTACGTTTTTACCAACCAGAGATGTTAAAGAATAACCGTTAGAAGAAACTACCATCAAATTCCAGGTAACATTATCCTGCATCTGTGCAGTTGTATAGCCGGCAAAATCCAAAGCTCTCAAATAAGAAGCTAAAGACACTTCAATTCCGGCAAGTGTTGCGCCCAATGAGCCAAGAGCTGCACTGATGTTATCAATAACCGCCTGCTGAATAGCTGAATACAAGACTTTACGGTTGTCACTTCCGGCATTTGATGCTGAATTAACATCCTGCCAGGCAACAGCCGGCTCCATACGTCTGAAAATATATGTCTGTTCAACTTCTGAAATAATACCTGTAGCAATTGCGTCGTCCGCCAAAAGCAAAGGAAAGCTCATAGTTCCCAGTGATACAAGAGGCATATTAACCACAACATTACATTTTGGGTTAATCTTGAGCTCCTCAAACATTTCTGCAACCGCATTTTTAAATGCTTCGTAGTCGGTAATATCCCTTGAAGCTTCATTATAAGCCAGTTCTCTGACAGCATAAGCCTTGACAGTTCTTGTTTGCTGATCAATCTGGCACATTTCCAACCCTAAACCCGGTGTTACTGATAAATATATAGTATCTTTACTTCCTGCACCAAGCTTAGCTAAAAAATTACTTAAAAAATCTTCACTCATCTTCTTAAAAATTCTCTATTATTGTACCTATTTCCTATTTTTATTATACAATATATTTTATAGACACACCAAATTTAACAAAAATTTACACTAAATAGAGGAGAAGCCCTTAAATGAGTGCACTTGTGAGTGAAATCCGGAAGCTGAAAAAGGAAAAAAATGCAGTTATCCTGGCGCATTGTTATCAAAATATGGAAATAGATGAGGTAGCAGATTATGTTGGAGATTCTTTATATTTAAGCCAGATGGCAGCAAAAACAGATGCTGATATTATTGTTTTTGCAGGAGTTTACTTTATGGCACAGACTGCTAAAATATTAAACCCCGAAAAAAAAGTTTTATTGCCGAGATTGGAATCAGGATGCTTAATGGCTGATATGATTAACCTGCAGCAGTTAAGGGAATTTAAGGCAAAACATCCCGGAGTTCCTGTTGTATGTTATATAAATTCAACAGCAGAAGTAAAAACAGAATGCGATATATGCTGTACCAGCTCAAATGCTTTAAAGATAGTAAAAAGTTTGAATGCACCCGAAGTTCTATTCCTGCCTGATACATATTTAGGCAAATGGGTAGAAGAGCAGCTTGGTACAACAAAAGTAATTACTTATCCTGGCTTTTGCCCTACGCACCTTAGAATTAAACCGGAAGATATTACCGAAGCCAGAAAAAAATATCCTGATGCAGATGTGCTTGCCCATCCGGAATGCCATAAAGAAGTTGTAAAACTCGCAGACTACGTCGGCAGTACAACAGGGATTATGAAATATGCTGCCGAAAGCCCTAAAAAACAGTTTATAATCGCAACAGAAAAAGGTGTTGCCGACAGATTAAAAAGAGATTATCCTCAAAAAGAGTTTATTCTTATAAAAGATAATATTATCTGTCCAAACATGAAATGGCATACACTTGATGATATTTATAATGCACTTAAAAATGAGCAGCACGAAATAAATGTTGAAAAAGAAATTGCACAAAAAGCAATTAAATGTATAGACAGAATGCTTGAGGTATCCGGATAATGGAGAATATAATCTTTGGCAAAAACTCTGTAGTAGAGGCTCTGACAGCCGGTGATAGAGAAATAAACAAAATACTTATTTCAAAGAATATTCACAGTGATAACAAATTAAACAAAATAAAAGAACTTGCAAAACAAAATGGAATAGTTTTCCAATTTGTAGCAAAAGAAAAATTTGCACCTTATGCAGAATTTAATCATCAGGGTGTAATAGCAATGGTTTCACCAATAAAATACACAGATTTTGATGATTTTCTGGAGCAAAAACATGAAAATGCCTCTGTTGTAATACTGGACGGAGTAGAAGACCCGCATAATCTTGGTGCAATAATAAGAACTTGTGTTTGTGCTGGTGTGGCAGGAATAATAATTCCATCAAGGCGTAATGTGCTTGTTAACTCAATTGTTGAAAAAACAAGTGCCGGAGCTATTAACCATATTCCTGTAATAAAAGTAAATAGCCTGACTAACGTAGTTAATAAATTAAAAGATAACAACTGGTGGATAATTGCAACAGATGCTTCTGCAAAAGATAATTATTATGATGTTAATTACAACGATATGAACTTTGCAATAATTATGGGAGCCGAGCATGCAGGAGTTTCAAAATCATTGTTAAAGGCATCGGATTTTATAGTTAAAATTCCGATGGAAAATAATTTTAATTCTCTCAATGTTTCAAATGCACTTTCAGCAATTATTTTTGAAACTGTTCGCCAGCGATTAAAAAATCAGCATAAAAGTTAAGCAAAGTTAATAAACGGGCATATACTTGTAAAATACATTATAATAATATTAAACGGAGCTTTATAAAAATGAAAAAAGAAATAGAAAAATTAGGTATGCTTACAGAAGAAATCTCTGATGAAGGTGTTGATTTCTCACAATTCCAAACAGATGATGAAGAAGAGGATGTTCTTCATTCAGTTGAAGACCCAAAAATTCAAGAGAGTTTATCATCAGTAAATTCTGATGACAGCGTAAAGATCTATCTACAGCAAATAGGAAAAATCCCGCTTCTTTCAAGCGAACAGGAACTTGATCTTGCTAAACAGATTTACGAAAAGCAAAGCGAGTTTGCAAAAAATCTGCTTGTTAACGCAAACCTCAGACTTGTTGTAAGTATTGCAAAAAAATATATAGGCAGAGGACTTTCATTTCTCGATTTGATACAGGAAGGCAACTTAGGCTTAATGAAAGCTGCCGGACGTTTTGATTATACAAAAGGCTACAAATTCTCAACTTATGCCACCTGGTGGATTCAGCAGTCCATAACCCGCGCTATTGCTGATAAGGCAAGGATTATCCGTCTGCCTATACATATGATTGAATCCTTAGGTAAAATCAGACGTGCAACTATTGATTTGACAACCGAACTCGGGCATACACCAAGCAAGCAGGAAATAGCTTACAGACTGGGAATTTCTGTCAGCAAATTGAATTCTATAATCAAATCTGCCCAAACCACAATCAGCATGGAAACTCCTGCAAATTCATCTGATGATGCTTCAAAAATTGCAGATTTTATTGTTGATGATTCAACAATAACTCCGGACAGCAGGGTTTCCCAGGAGAATTTGTTTGAAGACATAAGAAGAATGCTCAACCAGCTTAGCCAGAAAGAACGCGATGTATTAATTCTACGTTACGGACTTGATAACAGCGGAACCAAAAAGACTCTTGATGAAATCGGTTCCCAGTATGGAGTTTCAAGAGAAAGAATCAGACAGATTGAAAACAGAGCGATTGCTAAGTTAAAGAAATTATGTAAAAACAAGAAACTGACAGTAGGTTTAAAAAATTACTTTGGAGAATAATTCATCACAAAGCAGACGAAAAGTTAAACGTCTGCTTTTTAAATATATTTTTGAAGCCTTGGGATAAACTCATCAAGTTTTTCTGTTAATTTAACATGTTTTTCATACAAAATATTAAGCATATAAGTCATTTTATCTACCCCCTCAGAGGCTTCGGAATTATATTCTCCAAAATCCTTCATTATTTCCATTAAAAAAGTTTCCTGTGACAATGCAACTTCTATGTCATATATTTCTGCTTTCAAATCCATTTTTTCATTTTTCATTAGCAACTCCTATTGATTTTTTATCAACTATAGTTTATAATATTTAAATAATACACGATAAAAAAATAAAATCAATTGTTTTATAATAAAAAAATGGAAAATCTCAAAACAATAATTGCAAGTAACTTAAGACAGCAAAGAGCGAAATATAAAATATCACAGGAGAAGCTGGCAGAATTAACCGGTATAAGCCAGCAGTTCATATGCAGTATTGAAACAGAAAAAGCTAATCCGAGCGTTGAAGTTATGGTTAAAATTGCAGATGCTTTGAATATTACACTTAATGATTTAGTATATTAAAAGCAGAATTATATATAGCAAAACAGCTGTCAAAAAACAGACAGCTGCTTTGTTTTGCTTGAATCAATATTATTAACTATTCAGCATCTTTGTTCATATCTTTAATGCTAAGAGCAATTCTATGTTCTTGCGGAGTGAATTTTTTGATAAGAACTTCAACGCTGTCGCCAACTTTGAATTTGTTGAACGGATTAACGTTTTCTTCTGCCATTTCTGAAACAGGAAGAAGTGCTTCAACGCCAGGGAATATATTAATAAATGCACCGAAACCGGTTACTTTATTAACAGTACCTGTGATAATCTGACCTTCTTCAAACTGACCTTCAATCTGCTGCCATGGATCTTCGCCCATTCTCTTTAATGACAAAGAAATTCTCTTTAATTCAGTATCAATTTTGATAATTTTAACTTCGATAGTTTCACCTAAAGAAATAACATCTGAAGGGTGTTTAATTCTCTGCCAAGAAATTTCAGAAATAGGAAGAAGTCCGTCGATACCGTTAATATCGATAAATGCACCGAAATCAGCGATTCTTACAACTTCACCATTAACAACCTGACCTTCTTCAAGAGTAGAAAGAATATTATCTACTACCTGATCACGCTGTTCTGCAACTGCAAGTCTTTGAGAAAGAATTAATTTATTCTTCTTAGGATCTGCTTCAAGAACCTTAACTTCGATTTTTGTATCAATAAGCCCGTCAAACGGAGTTCCTGTTCTTAATTGTGAAGAAGGGATAAAGCCTTTTAAATCAGCAACGTCAACTAAAACACCGCCTTTAACAACTGAAACGACTTTAGCAAGGATTGTATCACCCTGAACTTTAGCATCGTTAAGCTGTGCCCAGGCTTGAGCAAAAGCAAGTCTTTTCAATGAAAGAACCATACCTTCTTCATCATTTTCTTCTTTTAAAACATAAAATTCTCTTTCATCGCCGACTTCGAGATTTTCAGCACCATCAGCTGAAGATAATTCTTTTGACGGTAGGAAAGCTTCTGTTTTTGCACCGCGAACGCTTACAAGATAACCGTCATTATCTTTTTTCATAACAGTACCTTCAACAATATCAGCTACTGAATATGATTTTGAGAAAGATTCGTTTAACAATCTTTCAAATTCATCCGCACTTGTTTTTTCTAATGTTGTTGTCATTTTAATTTATTCTCCTTTTTTTAATTTGTTTATAACTTTTTCTATAATTGCCTGAGGAGTTGATGCTCCTGCTGTAATAGATATTTTATCAGCATTATCTATTAAATCCTGAAATTCATCCAGTTCTGTATCATTTTCAATATGTACAGTTTCTGTAATATCTTTAAGAATTTCTGCAAGGTGGGTTGTATTTGCGCTCTTTTTTGAACCTACAACTATAACCAGATCGCTTTCTTTTGCAAGTTCTTTGGCTTCAGACTGACGCATTGCAGTACTTGCGCAAATCGTATTTGCGATATGCAATTCTTTTGAAATAGATGTCAAATATTCAACAATACTGTTCAAAGTTGTAATCCTTTGTGTTGTTTGAACAACAACGCCTATTTTTCTGTGGGATTTCAGCTCTGCCTCGTAGTCTTTTAACTGTTCAACAGCAGCAGCAACAATAACCTTATCACTCCATAGTTTTGCATTTGCTCTGATAGCGATAACTTCAGGGTGTTCGGATTTGCCGACAATAACAAGATAATAGCCGTCTTTTGCAAGTTCTACGGCCTTTTGCTGAACTTTTTTAACGTCAGGACATGTCAAGTCAACTGTTGTAAAGCCTGCGGATTTAATTTTTTCAATAACTTCCGGACTTTCGCCATGGCTTCTGATAACACAAATTCCATCTCCATGCTCAGGAATTTCATTTAGAGTATAAATACCTAACTTCTCCAGTTCATGAATAACTTCTGTATTATGGATAAGTTCGCCAAGAACAAACACATCTTTATCAGGGTTTTCTAATTTCAACTTTTTAACAGTTTCAACGGCTCTTTTAACACCGTAGCAAAAACCTGCGTATTTAGCTAATTTAATTTCTTTCGGCAATTTTAAATTGTCTTCTTTCTATTGAACTCGCAGACCGGAAACCTGCTGTAAGAATATTACACTACAAACAAGCGGGAAAATCAAGAACTAAAAAGCCTGCTTAAATTAGCAGGCTTTTTAATCTACAAATTTTGTACCTATGCTTTAAAGAACAGCTCTTTCTTACCCGGATACACTGCACTCATTCCCGGCTTGAGTGCGCTTTTCATAAATCCATAAGGATTTGATATATATTTTTGAGTTTCAGAATCTGGCAGCGAAGTTATATCTTCATGTCCAAGTATTTCATTTGCTTTTACAATAGTGTCATCTGAGAAGTGAGTTATAGATTGTTTTGCAACAACATATTCAGATGCACATTTTGCGTCTTTGCCGCCTTTTTTCATCATAATATCAACTGTCATATAGAGAACATCCGGAGATTTTCCGATTGTCTGAAGTACGTAACTGCCGAGCCCTTGTGAAACAAGACCTTTTATCACGCTTGAGTTTGCTTTACAAAGTATGCCTATAACAGCTTTCAACTGGTCTTTAGATAATTTGCTCAACATTCTGTATTGTTCAGCAGGAGTACTCTTTTTAAAGCTTTCGTAAAGACGCTGTGCTTTTGTACTATCAGATAAACCTTTAAATTCTTCAGGTTCGGTAAGATTATTTGTTATTTTATTATTCTCAATTACAGCATTTGCATAATTGTCAGATGCTTCAGAAATAATCCTTTGTACAGTTTGTTCTACAGAAGCTTCAACAATCTCGCGTCCTACTTTTTGGACAGCTTCCGGAGAACACTGCTCAATCTGCCCGTTGCAAGCATCAATAGCCTTTGTATTGTTAGTTTCGTATGTATATTTAATAGCATCTGCCTGCGCAGACTCATCATACTTGTAGATATTTGAAGCTGCATGTTCAAGAACTTCATCATACTTGGAATTCATAAATACTTTATGAATTTCAGCCTGATTTTCTGCAGCACATCTTGTATTTGTATCAGCAGCGATTTTTAATACTTCGATTGCTTCTTTTTCCGGCAGAATAGTTTCTGCGTTTTCAAGAATTTTTTGTGCAGAATATACTTCAAAATCCTTGCCGAAAGTATCATAGTTAGCTGCTGTCGCTTTTATTGTTCTTTCATTTTCTGTTGCTTTGTCAATTAAGCCTTTACGACCTTCAACTGTACTGTAGCCGATTGTTTCGACAACTTTGCTCTGAACTGACTGTTCATATTTATCGTTATTTTTTTTATCTAAAACTATGTTGTTAACATCAGTAACCTGCTCGGCTGAAATCTTGCCTTCTTGTACGCCTTTTTTATAACCGTCTGCGCCGCCAATAGTTAAACCTTCAGTAATAGATTCTGTGGCAACTTTTTTATCTTTTATAATTCGGTTAATATTTTCAATGGACTTGTCAAGAACTTTGTTCTGACCTTCTTTTTTTGCCTTTAATCTTGCCTGTTGTAAAGCAGTTTTAGTAACATTATCATCACCGTTTGCTGCGGCAACACCAACGTTTTGAATCCGCTGTGAAAGGTCTAAATTAATCTTTTCCTGAACATCCTGCGGCAACTTCTGGAAAATTTCAATCATCATCATTCTGTCAAGAGGATTGCCGTTTTCCATTAAAGCTTTGAACTGAGAGCTTTCACCTGTCCAATAACTAGTATCACCGTTTTCAAAATCCTGCATTATACGGTTTTTGAAAGCTTCTTTATATTCATCTGAATATTTTGCATGGAATACCAGATCAGCTTTCAACATATCATTCGTATCGCTGATTATGCGGTCAAACTCACCTTCTTTACCATAACTGCCCCAGTTTTTTAAATCGCCGTTTGGTGATAAGGATTTTCCAACTTCGAGTTGTTTATATAATTTACGTTCAAAATTATTTAAATTATTAATATTTCCATCATTTTTTTCCAGCTTTTCTTCTAAGTAAGCCAGCATTATATTATTATATTCACCGCTTTCATTTAATTCTTCGCGTGTTTTGCCGGCATATTTAGGATTTGCTTCTATATATGCAGAAACTTCTTTACCAAATGCTTTATGAGCATTTTTCAGTTCATCTTCTTCGTTTCGTTTTGAAACAATAAAGCCTGCAAGCTCTTCTAATTGAGTATCCAAAGATTGTTTTGCAACTTCGATATTTTTGTTGATTTTAGCTTCAAACTCTGGAGCACCCATAACGAAGAACTTTGCAAGTTCAGCTTTGCCATCTGCTTGTAACTCGTTCCAGGAAGGAACTTTTTCAGCGAGTTGTGCATCAATATCCTGCATTGCTTGAAGCTGCTGTTCTTTACTCATTGCAGACCATTTTTCATCTCCGAGTTGATTTTTTGTTAATTCCTGTAATAGAAAGTCACTTGCCTTTTTAACCGGCATTTCATCAATGTCACAGCCAAATACGCCTGTTTTAGAAGGATCCAGGGCAAATAGTCTGCTTTTTTCACTATTATAATCAATTTTAATATCTTCTTTTGAATATACAACAGAAGAAGTCTTTGTCTGCTGAGCCTGAACATTTTCTTGCTGCTGAGTATTTTGTACATTGCCGGAGGCTTCTGATTGCGGAGAAGAAGTTTGTACTGTTTCGGCATTATTTTCATCAATAGCAGGCTGAACCGGTGCTTCTTGTGTATTTTTCTGACTTGAAGCAGGATTTGTTTTTGGAGCTGGAATTACATTCAGCAAAGCCTGTCTTATTTCTTCTTCTGACATTACAGAAGGATCGAAACCATTAGAACGTAAAAGACTTTCTTGTTGTGGAGTTAATACTTTTTTCTTTTTAACAACTTCTGTAGCAGCCTCAAATACAGTGTTTACTTTTGATGAAGAGCTCTGTGACACTGAAGATGATGATACGTTTTGCTCCTGAACTTTTACGGTATTTAATTCTGTATTAATATTTCCAGACATGCTAAATAATACTCTCTAGTTTTATACTCTTATATATGTAAAAACATGCTGAAACCATGAATTTCAGCATGTTTTAGTATGTTTACAAAATGTTACATTATCAACTATCGCGAATAACGTATACCATATCTTCCGGCTGAATAAAACTTTTTTTCGGTAACCGGATAACACTTAAACGCATTATTATATCTTGTATCTTTAGTTACTTCCTGCAAGGTATCATACAACTCATTATCAAAAATTACAGCTTTTTCCTTTGAATTCCGCTTATACAGCTCAATTGAGTTAAGTGTAACCGCTTTTATCTCTCCGGAATCATCAAGGAATTTAATCTTTAATGGTCTTAAGCCGGCTACTTTAAATTCTCCAATGCCTGATTCATTCATCCACTTTACTGTAACTGTTTCAAAGTTCTTCTTATTAGCATCTGTTGTATAAGGACTTATATCGTAACTACGTTTGTCAGTCTGCAAAACCACCTTTTCAGGCATGCCATCTGGAGTTGTTCCAAAATTTTCTTTTTCTTCTGCACCCTGTCTTAACCAGACAGTCTTTGGCGGCCTTTGTAAAGTGTAGCTAGTATTTAATGGAAAAATTTTTCTATTATAAACCCTTTCTTTTATTGCATTATTATTAACTAATCCGTATTCATTCTTGCCGTCAATAAAGTCTTTTACATATTCACAGAGCTCTTTGTCACCATATCGCTTTGATTTGGCATTAAAATCATCCTCAATAATCTGCGGGAAGGATACTATTCCACCGGAGGTTCCGTCATCACCTATAATATCATAATTGACATGCTCATATACTGAAATAGGTCTCTCCTCTGGTATACCCCCACCATTCAGTGGTCTAATCTTCAATCTGACTTCATCTATATTTTTGTCTTTTTTACTGCTGTAAAATAACATGGACATATTAGTAAGTTCTTTAGTTTTTACCACAGATTTACTGTCACCAAATTGCCGCTCGAAATCCTCCTCAGTTAATTTCAACTTTCTCTCTGTTACACCAGTCTGCTGTCCAGGTATTGCGTCATTTGCTTCTACAAGTTCTATAACATTTTCATTTCCCTGTAGTTGTGCTGCATTAATATTAGCTGCATTAAGAGGACTCATTGCCATAAGAACCACAACAGGTACAGCCTTCATTCCTGCTGAAGAATTTGGTACAGACTCCTCAGTTTTTTTGTTTTTTCTTGAGCCAAAATTTACATGATAACTATTTGTGTTTAATAAATTTGATACAGGACTTATTGCCATTTTTATACTCCATTCTTACCCCATTACTATATGCTTTTTCATACAAAATCGAACCACAAAAAATTTTGCTAGTTAATTTTGTAAAAATTTTTCATTTCCCCATTTAATCTGCATTATAACAGGCTTTCAGAACTATGTAAAATAGTATATACGATTTTAATTTTTCTTAATAATCTGTTATAAAAGTAGCAGAAGTTATCCTGCAGGACTACCTGCTTGTATAAAATCTTTGTTTGTTATATTTTACATGTGTGTAAAAGGTTTTACAAAAATGGAGGCTAAGCCTCCGGTTAGTTTATAAAAAAAGTCCGGTTAATCCCGGCAAAGAGGATAGAGCCTCAAACAAAAGTATTAGAATGTAAATTCAAATTTTACACAGAGGACAAAAAAAAGGAGAACTCAAATGAGTGAAAGAAAATTAGTTGGAACAGGCGAAATGTTCAAAAAAGCATTAGCCGGCGGTTACGCTATCGGTGCTTACAATGTTAACAACATGGAAATCTTGCAGGGTATTGCTGAAGCTGCAGAAGAAACTCAGTCACCTATTATTTTACAGGTTTCTGCAGGTGCAAGAAAATATGCTAACCAAACTTACTTAATTAAATTAGTTGAAGCTGCTCTTGCTACAACTACAGTACCTATTGCTTTACACTTAGACCATGGTGCTGATTTTGAAATTTGTAAAGCTTGTATCGACGGCGGTTTCTCATCAGTTATGATTGACGGCTCAAGATTCCCGCTTGAAGAAAACATCAAATTAACTAAACAGGTTGTTGATTACGCTCATCCGCGCGGAGTTTCTGTTGAAGCTGAGCTTGGTAAATTAGCCGGTGTTGAAGATGATGTTAAAGTTCACGCTAAAGATTCTACATACACAGATCCTGAAGAAGCTGCAAGATTTGTTAAAGAAACAGGCTGCGATTCATTAGCTGTAGCTATTGGTACTTCTCATGGTGCTTACAAGTTCAAAGGCGAAGCAAAATTAGACTTTGAAAGACTTGCTGCAATTAAAAAAGCTGTGAACGAAGCTGTTGGATATGACTTCCCGTTAGTACTTCATGGTTCATCATCAGTTCCGGCTGAATTCGTTGCTAAATGTAATAAATTCGGCGGAAACCTTCCTGATGCACAAGGTGTTCCGGAAGATATGCTTAACTATGCTTCTAAACATGGTGTTGCTAAAATCAATATTGATACAGACTTAAGACTTGCAATGACTTCAACAATCAGAGAATTCTTTGTTGAACACCCTGAAAAATTTGACCCTAGAGAATATATGGGACCAGGCAGAACTGCTGTTAAAGAAATGGTTAAACACAAAATGGTTGACGTTCTTGGTACAGCAGGTCACGCTCAAGACTAATATTTGCCTAACGGCAAACAAAAAAAGACCGCTTCAAATGAAGCGGTCTTTTTTTATGTATATTACAGTCTGTTTAATTCCATCAGATATTTAACGCTGTCAAACTCGTTTCCTTTCTTTACGCTAATTGCTCTTGCAGTATTTTCAACAAGGTTTTTTACACAATGATCAACTACTGATTTTTTGGCATACATAGGGATTAAAGAATGAGGCATATCTGTTCCGATATTGTTACAGAAGATATTTCCGTCTTTTTTAAATACACTCTCCAGCTGATGACTTGAACCGCGTGTTACACCGGATAATTCGGTTACACCATCCAAATTGCGTGTAACATCTTCAAATCTTTTTGAAACAATAGAAACAAGTGCTTTGGAATTAGGTACGGTTCCGAAACATTCATTTTTATATGCTTTTAGCCCATCCATGCCAAAATCTTTGTAAACCGCTCCAGCGCCTTTGATAAATTTTATAATACCTTTAAATAAATTTGTTTTTTTATATGGTTTTGCCTCATTGAAAGTTTTGACGACAGCATCATAAGCACCATCACCAAGAGAAAGTTTTGAGGTAAATGCAGGGTGATTAGATTTTGATGATTTTAAATTGCCGGCAGTCTGCGGCATAACAGGGTTAATATTTAACATAGGGCTCCTTTCATTTTCATAGATTATATATTTATTTTCTTTTAGTTTAAGGTTGGTAAATTTATTTTTTTACAATTTATAACTTATTATAATTTACTTTTTACAAAATGTAATATTTAACAAAATAAAAAATAAAATACTCCTGCCTATAAACAGGAGTATTTTAAACATCATCAGTATTCTCAAGGAAACTTAAAGCTTCTTACTTTAAGATAAGGCATCTAACATTAGACAACAAACAAATTTTTATTATAGGGCTTACCCAAAAACTGGAGCACTCATTTGTTTAATTGTATAATGAATTTATCATATCTTTAGTAAGTTTTCCTCCGCTTTCTGCGCTCATACAGCTACCAGCACCTGCTGTTAATTGTGATATTGAGGATTGTCCTGTTTTTGCATTATTAACAATTGCAAAAACAAAAATATCATATCCCCACTTATTAGGTCCTTTTTTCCCATTTATATCATAAGCAAAACTGTAGTTGTTATCTCCATTATATGCACTAATTAAAATAGTCCCGTCAGACAGAACATAGCTTGCTGTAGTATTATTCAACTGGCTCTTTGTCCACATTTTACAGCTTGCAATCATTTGTGAACCGTAATCCTCAATATAATCATCATCTCCAGGTTTAGCAGCTTGCCCGTCCTGAGCAATTTCTTCACGTCCTTTATATTGAGGAATGCAACCTTTTTGAAGTGAGTTTTTTGAGCAAGTTTTTATGATTTTTAAGTTTTTTCTGATATATGACCAAAACATAGGACAATCATCAACTTCCCCATTTTGATTCTTCGGAACGGGAGAACCGTCAAGCTGGGTTGAAGTTGTACATACCCCTAAAGAATTATAATTTGAGCATTTTTGAGGAACTAAATTATAAGACCGCTTGTAGCAGTAAGGCATACCTCCAAATTCTGCCTGAGATTTCACAATTGCCTGAGAAAGCATAGAAAAACTCTTTTTGAACTGATTTTTTAGAACAACTTCCTCATATTTTTTAGTTAAAGCCGGTAATGTCATTGCAGCAACAACACCAATAACACCTAGTGTTATCAGCACTTCCGCCAATGTAAACCCGCATATTCGGCTTAAGGAGCTTAAACTACTTTGCCCCCCCCCCGAAAAACCTTGTCATCACTGTGTTTTCCATAATTCAATCTCCTTTTTTAGTTGTAATGTTGATTTTTGTTTTTTAAGGAAAAATATTTATTTTCTCGGACACGCTCACGCCCTGCTCCCGCTATTGCCTCGAAAACAAATATTTTTCCTTATTCTATTTGTTTTTCTTTGGCATTGCTTTTTTCGTTACTTTAAAATGTTCGCTGGTTGTCTGTCTTTTTTTATTATATATCATTCTTGAGGCTTTTGCAATAAAAAAAGGAACGAAAGCATTTTCGTTCCTTTTCCGTTTTATTCATTTATATAAAATTCTTATTTCTTCAAGAAATCAGGTATTTCAATATTTGTAAAACTTGAAGAAACTTCCGGCATTGATCTTCTGACAGAAGACTGTTGAACACCGGCTGATGTGTTAAATGAGCTTGCAAAGAAATCTGAAGCGCTCATTTGGTTAAGAGCAGGCTGTGCTTTTGCTTCAGGTTCTTTATTTTTCAATTCAAAACCTGTTGCAATAACAGTAACCTGAATTTCATTTGTAATATTTTCATTAACGGCTGTACCAATAATAACAGTAGCATCGTCAGTAACTGCATCATGAATAATATTAGCAGCATCAGAAATTTCGTGAAGTGTCATATCAGGTCCGCCTGTAATGTTAACAATTACACCGGTTGCACCGTTGATAGAAGATTCAAGCAATTGAGAGTTAATAGCAATTTCAGCAGCTTTAACAGCTCTGCCTTCGCCTGTACCGCGACCGATACCCATAAGTGCGGAGCCGGATGCCTGCATAACACATTTAACATCTGCAAAGTCAACGTTGATAAGTCCAGGAACTGTGATAATGTCAGAAATACCCTGAACACCTCTCAAAAGAACCTCATCTACGATAATAAATGATTCAGTAAGTGAAACCTGTCTATCAACAACCTGAAGTAATTTATCGTTAGGAACAACAATTACAGCATCAACAGCTTCTCTGAGTTTTTCTAAACCCTGGTTAGCCTGATTTTGTCTTTTACGACCTTCCCAGGTGAAAGGTTTTGTAACAACAGCAATTGTCAAAATTCCTAATTCTTTAGCAATTTTAGCAACAACAGGAGCAGCACCAGTACCAGTACCGCCGCCCATACCGGCTGTAATAAATACCATATCAGCGCCATCTAATGCTTCGGTAATTTCCTGCTGAGCTTCTTCAGCGGCTTTTTCACCAACTGAAGGATCTCCGCCTGCACCAAGACCAGCTGTTGATTTTGCACCTAATTGAATTTTATTTTTAGTTTGACCGTATTCTAAAACCTGTAAGTCTGTATTCATTAACCAGAATTCAACACCGGACAAACCAGCTTTAATCATTCGGTTAACAGCATTTCCACCGCCGCCGCCAACACCGACAACTTTAATATTTGTAGGATTTACAGCTGAGCGCGGGCTTTGTCCCTGGCTAGGTGATTCATCTTTTTTTGCAAAGATATCTGATACGAAATTTTCCACTACTTTTTACCTCTTTATCAATATATTTACTTGTATTCAGTTAATCCGCGCCTGTTTTTGATAATTAACAGACACCCCAATAATATAATAACATACTATTTTAAATAGAAAAAAAGTACAATAATTTCTCTTTAATTATGAACAAAAGTTAATATATTTTTTAATTTCTGCTATAATAGGCTCATGCGCTTGTCAAACATCCAAAGATATATTTTTGAAAGTATTCTGGTTTATATAGTTTTGCCTTATTGCGGAATAGCATTTGCATTTTCAATAGCTGCATTAGGTCTGGCAATAATACTTTCATTAATAGTTATGCCAATATACAGCATACTTTCGCCATTAAGGTTTAACGGAAGAATAAAGTGGCTTATACCAGTGATTAACGGATTGTTAATGATTATCCCGATAAAATTTGTAATAAACAATAACTTTTATATTTATATCCCATATTTTGTAGCAGGCGGATATATTGCGATTATAATAAAAACTCTTTACAGAAAGTTCTTCAGCAAATCTTAGCCGGAGAGGTTCCCCAGAACAGCTTGTCGCGAAGTATTGAATAAAAATCTGCATTATCAAGCAGAGCCAGCTTGGCTGAGTAATCAGCCTTTTTAATTTTTATTTCGGATGCACTTTCAAAAAACTCCTGACCATCAGTTGAAATCACATATTCTTTTTCTTCATCACCTGAAGAAATTGTAATTTCTTCATTATCAGGAATTACAAGAGGGCGCGCAGTAAGAGTATGCGGGCAGATAGGAACGATTATAAATGCGTTAAGCTCAGGAACGATTACCGGTCCTCCGGCAGATAATCCGTACGCAGTGGAGCCGGTTGGAGTAGAAATTATTATACCATCTGCGAGATAATCGCATACAGGGCGGTTATTAATTTTAAGCAGAAATCTTGAAGTTCTGCCGGCTGAACAACCTTTAATAACAAAATCATTTAAAGCAACAGCTGAACCTGATTGAAGCATAATCCTATCCTGGACAACATATTTACCGCTTATAATTTTAGTTACAGAATTTGCAATATCAGCCTGGGACGATTGTGATAAAAACCCAAGTCTGCCAAGGTTAATCCCGAATATCGGGGTTGAAAATTTTGCGTAGAACCTTGCGCACTTTAAAATTGTACCATCACCGCCAATAACAAAAATAAAATCATATCCTGACTTTAAATTATCAATATTTAGAATATCAGCATTAATTCCGTTGGAAGACAGTAAATCGTAAAGCTGTTCTTTTACATATGCAGCGCGTTGTATATTTGGATTATAACAAATTCCGTAAGTCTTATTTTTCATACATTGACAATACCACATGCACCGCCTTTTTGCAAACAACAAAAAACATTTCCTGGTGGCTTGTAATCAATCAAACACATCGCCTGAATGTCACTGATGTCACGACCGGTTTGATAGAAGGGCGTTGTATCAGAGGAAAAGCTACGTGAGTATGCAGTACCGCTACCGATTTCCTCGCCAGCCCATAAGGAAAAATCATGTTCTGGTAAACCCAGAGAGGTTGCAGTGCCCGCTATGTAAGTCAGATTGCTCGCATCTTGTTTTGCCCCTACACTTGGATTGCCTTTGTATATTGCATGGTTAAAAGGTGCCCAAAACCCGAAATTTAAAGAAATTCAGGCTTTGATTAAATAATAAAGAGCCCCTGCTGGGGGCTCTTTTTATTATCCAGGACAATTATAACTAAAAAAACAGCTTCCATTATGCCAGTTGGGGCATTTTCCTCCAATCCATCCGAGAGAATAGCAGGCTTCCTGAGTAGTACAACCTGCAGGATTTTCTACTGAACAATCTTTTTCAAAATCATCTGTTATGTCTGATACCTTGCCATTATTTGCTACTCTAAATTTATACAAATCTTTTTTTACTGTATTTGGATTTTTCACTCCGTTTACATCGGCTAGTAGTGTGAAGCTGTTGATACTACCTCTACCAGCATCATCAAGAATTAAGCCATATACCATTCCATCGGAGGTCGCAAAGATATATTCGGTATTTTCCCATATAGAAGAAATTGTTTTCTGCTTATTTGTTTTATAGCCCTTTGGCAGCTCGTCTGCGCTTAGACCGCTTGCACTGTCTTTTACGATTGAGAATACTGATTTATGTTCTTTGGAAACACATTCAAGATCATAACAATTCCATATAGGTAAATTGTCTACTTTAAAAATCTCATTCTTTGACATCATTAACATATAGCCGTTTGATACAATATTTCTGCTCTTTTTATACTGGCTTTCCAATACTTTCTCCTGCTGCTTATTTATTAGTGTCGGAAGTGTCAGTGCTGCTACAACTCCGATTATACCGAGTGTTATCAATACCTCGGCTAACGTAAAACCTGGTTTGATGGTTCTTTTTTCGGCGGCGCTAAATGGCTCGATACCTGCGCCAATACCGGATAAGGAGCTTAAACTACTCTGCCCCCCCCGGAAAGTCTTGTCTTTACTGTGTTTTCCATACTTAATCTCCTTTTTTTTAGTTGTAATGTTTATTTTTCTTTTTTTAAGGAAAAATATTTATTTTCTCAAGCACGCTCTCACTCCGTTCACGCTATCGTTTCGAAAACAAATATTTTTTCCTTATTTTCTATTTGTTTTTCTTTGGCAGTGCATTCTTCTAAGTAACTAAAAAACTTTTTGAGGCGATAGCGGGAGCAGCGCGGGAGCGTGTCCGAAAAAAGCTTTTTAGTTACTTAAAATGTGCCGACTGCTTCTTTTCTTGTACCTGTTTGGCACTCTGATTGCCACTACTGATGTTTAGTTTTTCCTCTGCTTTTTTATTATAATCTATTTTTCTTTTTTTCTCAAGGCGTCTAAATCTGATTGGATTTCACGAGCTTTTTCATTCAGCTTGTTATAAACCTGAGAATTTATCTCCCCGCCTATTAATATTAAAACCGATGTATAATATAACCAGACCATCAAAACTGCAAACGCCCCGATTGTTCCGTAAACCATGTTATAAGTTTTCAGATTGTTAACATAAATTGAAAATCCCCAAGAACCAGCTAGCCAGAAAATTGTAAAAAAGAAAGTGCCAGGTATAGCGCTTTTACGCTTAAATCTTTCGTTCCCGCGCAAATCCGGAAGAATATAGTAACTCAAAAATGCCATCAGATACAATGCTGCAAATGCAACCGGCCAGCGCAGAGTTAATAATATTATTGCCAAAACTTTCGACATATGAAAATGAGTTATCAAAAAGCTAATTATAACTTTGCCGAATACAATCAGGTTTATAGTCAAAAATAACACCATTGTGTCTACAAAAACCATAAGAAGCGAAAGGATTCTTGTATAGACAAAATTTCTTGTTTCTTCAACCTTATAAGCCCTGTTCAACCCTTTTAGCACAACCGCCATAGCATTAGTAGAAAGAACAAGCGTTACACAGAAACCAATAATCGCCATAAGTCTTCCATGGGAAAATATCATCGCCTCAGAAAGAACAGTTATTATAAGCTCCATTGCCTGTTCCGGCATAAATGTTGATAGGAATGCAAGGATAGGATCCATCAGAGATTTATTCCCCATCCAGCCAAAAACCGCTGTTAGAAAAAGCATAAACGGAAATATCCCGATTACCATCATAAAGCCCATTTCGGCAGCCATTCCGTAGAAATCATTCTGGATTACGGAAATAATAAGGCGCTTTAGTGCTCTATAAAATCCATCAAAATTTATTCCGACTTTCTTCATGATTTTTGTTTTCTAATTTCTTCCAATAATTTTCTGACAGCATCCTGCGGGTTTGCTTTTATCACACATCCTGCAGCAAGTTTATGTCCGCCGCCGCCAAATACAGAACAAATCTCTGCCACATCGGTAGTCTTGCTTCTCATAGAAATTTTAGACATATTAGAGTTTAGCTCTTTGACTACAAAAGCAACCTCTGTTGTAATAATTGCCCTGAGCTTTTCAGTGAGCCCTTCTGTGCAATCCTCACCGGCACAGAATTTCTCCATATCTTTTTTATAAACAATAGTATAAGCAATTTTGTTATCATCCTCAAAAACAGCTTTACCAATGCAGTGCGCCTGAAATAATACAAGCTCTTTTGAATTGCTTTCGTAGCAGTATTTGTAAATCTGTGATGGCTTTACCCCTATATTTACAAGCTCGGATGCGAAATTCAGGGCGCGCGGAGTTGTATTATCAAACCTGAAAGAGCCTGTGTCTGTTAAGATTGCAGTATAGAGGCAGACTGCTGTTTCCAGACTGATTTTCCAGCCCATATCTTTCATAAGCCCGTATAAAACTTCACCGGTGGAACTTGCCTGAGGTTCAACAAAGTTTATATGTGCATAACTGTCATTTGTCTTGTGGTGGTCAAGATTTGCTGTGTGGGAAGCCTTCTCAAAAAAGACAGCAGCATCACACATTCTGTCATAAGAGGCGACATCTACATTAATAACCAAATCGTATTCTCTGGATTTGTCAAACTCAGAAATATGTTTAGCCTCTTTTACAAACGGCAGAAACTCATAAACAGCCGGGAGTTTAGATAACAGGAGCATATCTGCTTTCTTTTTAAAATTATCTTTAATTCCTGAATAAAGCCCGCACATAGAACCGAGTGTATCACCGTCAGGATTTAAGTGAGAAATAATCAATATATTTTTAGAGGCTTTTATGATATTATGTAATTGAGTACAATCCATTTTATTATATTATCACAAAAAATTTGGGGATGCAAAATTGAAGAAGGTGCTATACACAGACTTTGTCGGAACGGATGCAATAATAGCGGAACTGCTTGAGGACAAAACATTTAAAAAAGCTATGACGCGGAGCAACCTGTATAAGTTTTGGGGGAAAGCTGCCGGAGCAAAGTTTGCCTCAAAGTCAAGACCATATTCAATGATTGGCGGAGGAGTAATGGTAATTGCCTGTGAAAATTCAATAGTAGCGCAGGAATTAATGCTGAAGAAAACCCAGATTTTAGTGAAATTAAAGCCATATCTGGAATCGTTAAAACTTAACGTAAAAGATTTGAAGTTTGATGCGAAACGCTGGGAGGCTGAGTAAGACAATACTTATATGGCAAATACGATTTTTTAGTTATATCCAATATTAGAAAATACCGGAATGAAAAACTTAACCCATGAACAGTTCACTTAAAAGACCGGTATTTTTTGTGATTATTTTTCTTTAATTCAAAATTAGACCTTCGCTGCTTACACCCCGCCCACGCGTGCCGTTCGCAGCTGCGCTGTCTGATACGCCGCTCCGGAATTCAGCTCTCGTTACTTATCGCGGAAATTTTTCGGACAAGTTTGGAGTTTGAAGTCCGAAGGATGGGTCAAAACTTTTGCTATTTTTCCGTAAAGTTTATCTCATAACCTAATATCTCTGCCATTAATTCAATTTCAGTATAACGTATCGATCCGTAAGTTAATTTTTTAGATAAATTACCAAGCGTGTAATGTTTATTCAGTTTCTTACCAAGCTCTTCTGCAAGCTTTGTCAATGTCATACCTTTTTTGGCACATAGCGACTTTACTTCATTCTTTATATTCATAAATATATTATACTTTTTTATTTGATATTAAGTCACTAAGTAGAAAAATATTGACAATAATATACTAATAAGTAGAATAATATTCTTATTAGTAAAATATCATAAAGAGGATTTATGGAAACTATGATTTTCTGGAAAGATAAAATTGACAATGAAATTTACACATAAAAAAAACCGGTAATTTCTTACCGGCAAGCTTTACTTCTAATAAGTAAAGAGGTGATGATTATTTATTAAGTTTAGTGTTATATTTTGCTTGCTGTAGCTTTATACAAACCTACAGAATTTACCATACATTCAACCTTTTGCTGTGCTACCAGCTGGTCGATTGCAAGGAGGTTCTCTTTAAATTGAAGCAAGTCAAGTTTTGATATTGTCCCTTGGTTAAACTTGTCTTCGTTATAGCTGAAATCAGCTTTTTCAAGGTTTGCCTGCTTCAATGTCTGTTCCATTTTGGTTTTATCCATTTTGGATACTACAAGCGCATCGTTTACTTCCTGTATAGCTGTGAGGTTTGTCTTGTAGTAATCCTGTAATATTCTCTCGTATGTTGCTTTTTTCAAGCGCAGGCTGGCAACTCTGGCTCCGCCGGTAAACAGCGGGAGAAAAGCTCCGCCGGCAAGTGACATAAGCATATTTTTTGTTGTAAACAGACTGCCAATGTCACCGGCATTGAAAAATGCCAAACCTGTAAGATTTATTGACGGCAAAAATTCCTTTTTGGCAACTCTTACATCAATACCGGCTTTTTCTACCATTAATTCTGCTTTTAAATAGTCCGGTCTTTGTACAATAATATCTGATGATATAGCTTCAGGAATTTCTCTATCAAACTTTAAGCTGTCAAGTGAAGCTCTTTTAATTTCTGCGGCATTTTCAGGACTTTCGCCAATCAACACGCAAAACTGGTGCAGAAGAGTTTCTCTCTGTTTTTTCAACTCTATCAAATCTGTTTGACCTTTTACAAGAGCTTTATTAGCCTTAACAGTATCAGCAGTAGACGTTAAACCTTCCCGATTGCTCAGAACCATTAAGTCATATATATTTTGTCTTGCTGCAACAATTTCTTCCTGAAGTTCAATTGTTTTGTCAAGCTTAACTATATTCAGGTAAACTGTTCCAACTGATGATGCAATAGCTATATATGCTGCACGCTCATCAAGTTTTGACCCTTCGTAAAGTTTCTTAACAGATTTAGTTTTGTCATGGTTCTTTAAAAATATATCTAATTCATAGTTTACAAATGCAGGAGCTACAAAAAACATATTTGTATTAGTTTTACCCGGCATTTTAGTCAAAGCAGGAGATGCGCCTACGCCTGCCATTGGCAGTTCATTAGCAAATTGAAGTTTAACATTCTGATAATATTCTTCAACATTCAATGTTGCCATTTTCAAATCGTAATTATTTCTAACAGCCTGATTGATATAACCGCTTAAAATAGGATCATTAAAACCTGACCACCAATCCATATTTACATAGGCGTATTTGTATTCATCAGAAACTTTTTTATTTTTCTTTACCATGCTCTTAAATTGTTTAGGGGCAGAGGTATTTGTTTTATCTTTTGCAACAGCTGCAAGAGGCATGAAATTCATTGCGGCTAAACTTGCTAAAAGTGTTAATGTTACTATCTTTCTCAACTTTGGATTCCTTCTAATAATATGCTTGCATTTTTAACAATACTATGTTAGCATAATATTGTTGTAAATGCAACATATTTTTTTTACAACACACATTCAAATTTGAAACGGAACTGGAATGACTACAGAACATAAACATTATACAGATAGTATTTATTATGATATAGAATTGACAGCAAGAATTATGAAACTTTTGGGAGCGCAGGTTTTTGAAAAATTACAAATAGGTCTGACACCTGAAGAGCATGCTGCTCTCGATACTATTTTCTGCCATCCTGGAATCTGCCAGAGAGATCTGGCCAAATTAATTCTCAAAGATAGAGCCAATACAGGCAGAATTTTAAATGCGCTTGAAGAAAAAAAGTTTATAACAAGAGCTGTTGATATTAAAAATAACAGACTTATCAAAAAAATGATTATTACTGATGAAGGCAATAAAAAACTTGCCGAAACAAATAATAAAATTAAAGCCCATCTTCAGAATGTTTCCTGTAAATTTACTGAAGACGAAATTGAAAAACTTCAGGAAACATTAAGAGCTTTCAGAAAAAATTTAGAAGAACTTGTTAACATGAATATATAATATTATTAAATGAGGTTAAAAATGGAAGACGAAAAAACAACAGAGATTAAAGAAGAAGAGAAAAAAGAACCGCCTAAAGGCAGAAAAAGAACAATAGGCATAATCTTAGGTATAATTTTACTCGGAGCAATCGGCTATTTTGTGCACGATGCTTTAGTATATCAGTCTACTGATGATGCTTATGTAGAAACAACTACCGTTCAGGTTTCACCAAAAGTTGCAGGGCACATCACAAAAGTTTATGTTAAAGATAATCAGCCTATAAAAGCAGGTATGGTTGTAGCAGAAATTGATGACACCGATTATAAGGTTGCACTCGATAAAGCAGAAGCTAACTACCAGAGAACGCTTTTAAACCAGAAAAACGCAAAAGCTAATTTTAAAGCTATGCAGACAAATATTGATGTTGCCAAAAAAGATTTAGACAGATATACAAAACTTTTTGAATCCGGCGCAGTTTCAAAACAAACACTCGATGCTGCACAAGCCAAGTACGATGCCGCACAGGCTAACTTAACACAGGCAGAAGAAGCTTTGTTATCATCAAACGATAATAAAGTTGCAGATGCAGACTTAAAAGCAGTAAAAGCAGAACGTGACAGAGCTGCACTTAACCTTTCATACACAAAGGTAATTGCCCCTCAAGACGGTACTGTTTCTAACAGAAGAGTAGAAGTTGGTATGTATGTTCAGCCTGGTTCTCCACTGTTTGTAATAGTTCCAAACGATGTATGGGTTGTCGCAAACTTTAAGGAAAACCAGTTAAGACATATGAAACCTGAACAGCCTGTTGATATAAAAATTGATACATACCCAAATCATGTATTTAAAGGAAAAATTGACAGCATCCAAAGAAGTTCAGGAGCAAAATCAAGTTTGTTCCCTCCTGAAAATGCAGTCGGATCTTTCGTAAAAATCGTACAGAGAATTCCTGTAAAAATCGTATTCACTGAAAAAATTGATACTAATGAATACAACATTGTACCGGGAATGTCAGTTGTGCCAAAAGTTAAAGTTAAAGAATAAGAAAGAGAGAGTTGAAAAAGTGAGCAGAGGGACATTAACCAAAACTCACTTTTTTAAAAATAAAAAACCCTATGGAAAAAGAACAACTTATACAACAAGAAGAATGGAAACCAGTTACAAATCCCTGGCTTATAATAATGCCGGTAATGATAGCAACATTTATGTATGCTTTGGATGAAACGGTTGCAAACGTAGCTCTTCCGCATATTGCCGGAACGTATTCCGTAAGCAATCAGGAATCAATATGGGTTTTAACAAGCTATTTAATGGCAAGCAGTATTGTAATCCCTATGATTGACTTTTTTTGTAAGTTTATGGGAAGAAAAAATTTCTTTATGCTCGGGGTTTTTATATTTACAATAGCATCGTTCCTTTGCGGCACAGCGCAATCAATAGGAATGATAGTTCTGGCAAGAGCGTTGCAGGGTTTTGGCGGAGGCTGCCTTATGCCTATGGCACAGGCGGTTTGTATGGAATGCTTCAAGGGTGAAGAACGTAACAAAGCAATGGCAGTTTTTGGACTTGTTGTAGTTGTAGCACCGATTTTAGGTCCTGTAATGGGCGGATATATCACAGAAAACTGGTCCTGGCCGTATATTTTCTTTATCAATGTTCCTGTAGGTTTTCTTTGCATAGCTCTTGCAAAAAAATATCTGGAAGACCCGCCTTATGCAAGACGCCAGCCAAACACCCATCTTGATAAGTTTGGATTTTTATGGCTTTGTGTATGGCTTATACCTTTGCAGATTGTGTTTGATAAAGGAAACGACGCTGACTGGTTTAATGCACCATGGATTTGCTGGCTGAGTGCTGTTGCAGCTATAGGATGTATTTTATTCTTTATTTCACAGGTTAAAGGCAAAAAACCGCTTGTAAAACTTGATGTTTTAAAGGATATGAATTTTCTTTTCGGAACAGGAATGCTGATATTAATAAATGCCGTTCTTCTGGCATCGCTCGCAATCCTTCCGCAAATGCTTCAAAATATGATGGGATATGATGCTTTTACCAGCGGTCTTGCTATTATGCCAAGGGGGCTCGGGGCATTCACAGCACTTGCAATCTTTGGCGGAATAGGCGGCAGAATTAGTTACAGAAATTACGGCATAATAGGTCTTGCCTGTCTGGGTACAGGAGGCTGGATGCTAAGTGATTTAAATCTTCAAATAAGCATGATGAATATTGTAATACCAAATTTTGTATTCGGTGTAGGGCTTGTATTTACTATGATGCCTATTACAACACTTTCCTGTATAACACTTAGAAACGACCAGATGACAAATGCTTCAGGGTTTCAAAACCTGTTAAAAACTATCGGAGGTGCAATAGGAACTTCTCTTGTTGCGACAATGATTTCCAGATTTTCACAGGTACATCAGCATGGACTTGTAAAATCTTTAACTGATTTAAATTCTATTTATGCAGACAGATTAAGCTCATATGCAAATACATTTATTCATCAGGCAGGGGATATGATGAACGCTACTTATATGGCGGGGAAAATGCTATACAACCAGCTTATCCAGCAATCTACCCTATGCGCTTATATGACAACATTTAAAGTATTTGCAACCGCTTGTTTTATATTAATACCAATAATGTTTTTATTAAAAAGTGAGAAGAAAGCAGAAAATTAATGGCAAACGAACAAAATCAAGAATGGACACCCTCAGTCAACCCATGGTTAATGATTATACCTGTAATGCTTGCAGTATTTATATACGTGCTTGACGGCACAATCGGAAACGTAGCTTTGCCGCATATGGCAGGAAGTTTTTCAGCTACACGCGATGAATCAATGTGGATTTTAACAAGTTATCTTATTGCCGCCGGGATTGTAATTCCTGCTGTTGACTTTTTCAGCAAAGTTTTCGGCCGTAAGAACTTTTTCATAATCAGCATATTGTTGTTTACCATAGCATCAATGTTGTGCGGTATGGCAAAAAATATTGAATTTATGATATTTGCAAGAGTTTTGCAAGGTTTTGGAGGCGGCGGGATTTTGCCAATATCACAGGCGATAATGGTAGAAAGTTTCCCAAAAGAAAAACGCGGTCTGGCAATGTCTGTATTTGGCATGGGCGTAATCTTAGCCCCGATAATAGGACCGGTTCTTGGGGGATGGATTACTGATAACTGGACCTGGCCATGGATTTTTTATATTAATGTACCTTTTGGGTGCGCTGCTGCGATTTTATGTAATAAACTGCTTGAAGATCCGCCTTATGCAAGGAAACATAAAAATGTGAAAATTGACGCAAAGGGTTTCTTTTACCTGACAATATGGCTTGTAACCCTTCAAACAGTTCTTGATAAGGGTAACAATGCAGACTGGTTTAATGCGACATGGATTCGCTGGACATTTGGTGTTTCTGTTGTGGCGTGTGTATTGTTCTTTCATTCCCAGCTTACAAACAAGGAATCACTTGTTGATTTAAAAGTGTTTAAGGATCGTAACTTTACGGCAGGTACGATTATACAGGTAGTAATTCAGGCGGTGCTGTATGCTTCTCTTGCGATATTACCTCAGTTTCTGCAAAGTATGATGGGTTATACAGCATTTCTTAGCGGAGCGACAATGATGCCGCGCGGTTTGGGAAGTATGACTGCAATGATGATAACTGCTACGCTTTCTAATAAATTAGACAACAGGCTTATGGTTGTTGCAGGTTTATCTTTAATAGGCGGAGCCGGTCTTGCTTTTGGTGCTTTAAATCTACAAATATCAAACATGAATATTGCAATTCCAAACTTTTTTATGGGCATGGGCATGGGTTTATCTATGGTTCCTATTATGAACTTATCGGTTGATACACTTAAGAATGAACAGATGACAAATGCCACAGGGATACAAAACTTGTTGAAGAACATAGGAAGTGCAATCGGAACATCTTTAGTTGCGACAATGCTTACGAGGTTTGCCCAAATTCACCAGTATATGCTGGTTGGCAAGCTTAACGACCTTAACCCTGTATTTATTTCAAAAATGCAATCTACAGCCGGTGCATTATCTGCATATGCACATCAAAGTATTGCACAGTATATGGCACAGTACTCGCTTTACGGAGATTTGATAAAACAATCTACGCTATGGGCGTTTATTGATTCATTCAGAATTTTCGGAGTAATATGCTTTTTAGTAATCCCGTTAATGTTATTAATGAAGAAGCCTAAAAAAGCCGAAGTTGTTGTTGAAGAAGTAAAAACACCTGCCGGTGTTAAATAAATTCAATCACAACAATTTCAGGAAAACAGTTTAACCTTACAGGCAGAATACTTGTTCCCAATCCGCGGGAAACAAACATCTTTTTGTCATCAGCATCAAACATTCCATAAGCATACTTTACTCCGTATTTAGAAGGAACAACAAGCGGTTTGCCCGGAACAACCTGTCCTCCATGCGTGTGACCTGCCAGAGTAAGTTCAACGGTTGAAGGAATTTCGTCAATCATATCAGGTGTATGTGTAAGCATTATCACCGGATGAACGGTGCCAGAGAGTGCTTTTTCAACATCCGGATTTGCTGTTTGCAAGTCCTCTAAACCGGCAATTGTAATACGGTCAAAGTTTTTATTTTCATTCTCAAGAACAGTAATCCCTGCCCTTTCAAATGCTTCTATAATTTCTTTTTTACCCTGCCAGCCGTCATGGTTTCCCATTACAGCTGCTGTTCCGTATTTTGATTTCAAATTAGAAAGTTCATCGGCAATTGTATGTAAGTTTAACGTATTCCCTCCTTTATGACCATTAACATAATCTCCGCCAAGAAGTATTATATCAGGATTTTGCGCGTTAATTGTTTTTACAATACGCTTTAGTCTGTATAGTTCATAAGGTTTGAGATGAAAATCACTTGCAAAAACTATTGTTAAACCCCTAAGCAACTTATTTTCCAGCTTTATATGTTTTACTGTAAGAATATTAGGTTCAACAACTGTGATGTAAAAAACAAAAATTATAAATAAAATAAAAATCCATTTCATAGGTAATATTCTACAATAAATATTTATTGTATGATAAAACTTAACATCCGGAAAAAATTTATGAAAAAAGACAACATAGCATTAATAGGAATGATGGGCAGCGGCAAAACAACCGTTGCTGAAGAATTGCATAAGGTTTTAACAGATTTCAGCCTTGTGGATATTGATAATGAAATTGAAAAAGGTACAGGCAGAAAAATCTCGGAAATCTTTTTAAAGTTTGGCGAACCTCGTTTCCGCGAACTTGAACGTGAAAAAATTAAAAAATTTGCAGTAATGAAACATCAGATAATTGCCCCGGGCGGAGGTGCTTTTGAAGACGAATGGAACCGCAGGCTTTTATTAGATAATTGTCTTGTTATTTATCTGAAAGCCTCGCCTCAGGAGATTTATAACAGAATTAAACTTGAAACACACCGCCCATTGCTTGCAAAAAACTTTTCTCTGGAAAGGATTGAAAAATTATCACAAAATCGTTCCGGGAATTATGAAAAAGCTGACGTTACAATTGACACAGATGGCAAAACTCCTTATGATATAGTTAATGAAATTCTTGGAGTTATAAATGGCTGATTTATCTGTTAATATTAATTCATCCTCAAAAAGTTATCCGATTATTATTAATAATGAAGATATTTCAGGTTTGCATAAAAAAATCCTCTCGTATACATCAGGCAAAAAATTTCTGGTAATCATCTCCGAAAAGGTTAATAAACTTTATGGCAAGGTTTTGGGCTTTGATAAGTCCGAAAAATTTGTGATGAAAGATGGAGAAAAAGAAAAAAATTTTAAAAACTACCAAAAAATTCTCAATCATGCTCTGAAAATGCAGCTTACGCGCGGAGATAGCATAATAGCGGTCGGAGGCGGTGTTGTTGGTGATATTGCAGGATTTGCAGCATCAACATATATGCGTGGAATAAATTTTATACAGGTTCCTACAACTCTTCTGGCTTGCGTTGACAGCTCTGTAGGCGGCAAAACAGGCATAGACACTGATTTTGGTAAAAATCTTGTCGGAAGTTTTTACCAGCCGAAAGTTGTCCTGATTAATACAAATTTTCTGAAAACACTTGATGACAGACAATTTAAAACAGGGCTTGGCGAAGTCGTAAAGTATGCTTTCATTGAAAAAAGCTGTAGATGTGAAGAAGAACTAAACCTTACAAACTTTATCAGCGAGAACGTAGAGAAAATTCTATCACGCCAGCCAAAAACTCTTGAACAGCTTATAGAAATATGTATAAAATTAAAAGTTTCAGTTGTTCAAAAAGATGAAAAAGAAGGCGGCTTGCGAAAAATTCTTAATTTTGGTCACACTTACGGTCATGCTGTTGAAAAATACACAAACTATAAAAAATTCACACATGGCGAAGCTATTGTTAAAGGGATGATTTTTGCGTTTGATATGGCTGTAAAACGAAATCTCATAGACATCAATTATAAATATTTTGCAGATGATGTAATCAAAAAATTCAATTTCAAAAAAATCCCGGACTATCCGATTGAAAAAATGATCAGGTTAATGAAAATGGATAAAAAGGCAGATTCCGATTATATAACCTTTATTCTGCCTGTTGATTACTCTGTTGTAGAAGAATTTAAACTCACCGAAAATGATTTTTTGTAATAAAAAATGCCTTTCTCAAAAGGCATTTTTTCTAAAAGATATTAAATATGAAGCGGATAATCATCTTTTATCTCCCAGCCATCATACTCAATAAGCCTTGCACAAGCAGAAGAATCATTTCCTTTAGCACAAACTTCTAACAGACTATCTCTATCGTTCCAGTTTTCTAGTGTGAAACTGCCGCGATATGGTCCAAAGCCGGATTTATTAAAATATTCCTTAACTTTAGTCGGACAAAATACATAGTAAAATCTATCCAGCCCTCCTTTGTTTGGTTTTTTATTTCCATTTATATCAATATCAAAATCAATACAAGCACCATTCTTTATACACATAACAGTACCATCTGCAAGAGTAACCTGTGTCCGCATTTGAGTGGAATCAAAAGGACAATTCGTCATTTCATCTATTTTTGTATATTTAATATATGGCGCAAAATACTTCATGAAAAATTCATAAGCTTCTTTTGAACCGCCTACAGGATCATATGTTGGTGTTCCATCCTCACCGGGAGTAATTGAGTTATCAGCCTTATTCCAGTATTCCATCGGACCATTATCATTTACTGACAGCAAAATAGCTTGCTGCATTATACTATTTACTTTTTTCAATCTGGAAGTAACTTCCTGTTTTCTACTATTTGCTGTTAAAGCAGGCATTGTCATAGCTGCAACCACTCCTATTATGCCCAGGGTTATCAACACCTCGGCTAACGTAAAGCCTCGTTTAATGGTTCTTTGTTCGGCGGCGCGAAATG
>ENA-ORMR01000400-ORMR01000400.1-human-gut-metagenome-genome-assembly--contig:-NODE-400-length-45276-cov-8.931448_pt1 | contig 45276 bp, 41 predicted proteins | sample MGYA00242107_ERZ509003 | MGnify/ENA primary metagenome ERZ509003 (study PRJEB26280, sample SAMEA2338699) | human gut metagenome | biome: human gut; feature: human-associated habitat; material: faeces...
ACTGCTACATAATTAGAATCTCCTTTTCTCTTTTAATTCATTATAAAGTCCCAGATAATCTTCATAGCGAAGCTGGCTGATCTCATGCTCAGCCAATGCTGCTTTCACGCCACAGTCCGGTTCATGGATATGTCTGCATCCCTGAAACCTGCACTGTTCTTCATATCTGCGAAACTCCGGAAAATACGCCTTAAGTTCCTGTTCTTCTTTATTCCTTCTGCATCCGATTCCAAGAATATATTCTTTGGGGATTAAGGTCAATAATGGCTCCGGCTTCTGTCCATCCTCTGGTGTGCCGATTGCCACATCCACTTTTGCGGCATATTCCGGAGCGATGGTCATGGAAAGCTTCTTTTTTTCCAGCACCTTTGCAGAAACCTTCTTAATGCCTTCTTTTTTATCAATGGATAGGTCATGCTTTTTTGCAAATACATCTATGGCAAAGGCATTATTAATGTCGGTCGCTGTGGTAATTACCGGAACTGCTCCTAATAACTCTGCCAGTAAAAGTGCTATCTCATTGGCGCCTCCTACATGCCCGGATAAAAGAGGAATGACATAATTGCCTGCCTCATCCAGTACCAGCACCGGACTGTCTGTCAGCTTGTCCTTAAGAAATGGGGCAATTGTCCGCACTGCAATTCCGCATGCTCCGATAAAAATGATTGCATTTCTTAGGGAAAACTGCTCCTTTGTCCACGCGTTCAGATTTTCCACCTGTTTTCTGCCATGATAAGTATGAATTTCACAGGGAAGTTGCTGCTCTTTGGAAAGTCTTTTTATCTTTTCGGCAAGCTCTGCTCCCTTTTCGGTAAAGCTGATGACACTCCATTTCAATGACTGCATTTTCTTTCCGCCTTCTTATGATTTTTTTGCTGCCCGGAATTCTGTGGAGAAATCTTCTGCATACAGTCTGGATTTGCTGTATCCGCTCTTGTTAATAACATCTCCAACGAGAACCAGTGCCGTTTTGGTAATTCCATGTTCTGCCGCTGTCTGTGCCAATGTTTCTACCGTGCAGATATATATTTCTTCCTCCGGCCAGCTTACCTTATAAGCCAGTGCCGCAGTGGTATCCTTTGAATAGCCACCCTTTATCAGACGCTCAGATAACTTCTCCAACATTCCGGTGCTTAAATAGATTGCCATGGAACACTGATGGGCAGCAAATGCCTCAATGCTTTCTTTCTCCGGAACCGCCGTCCGTCCCTCCATTCTGGTAATGATAAGGGACTGGGAAATATCCGGCAGGGTATATTCGAGATTCAACGATGCTGCCGCTCCGAAGCAGGCACTTACGCCCGGACAGCTCTCATAGGCAATTCCCTTTTCCTCCAGTGCATCCATCTGTTCCCGCACTGCCCCGTAAATGCTGGGATCCCCGGTATGCAGCCGTACAATCACTTTTCCATCTTTTTCTGCCTCTTCCATAATCGCAAGGACCTCCGGAAGCGTCAGTCTGGCACTGTTATGAATTTCACAATTCTTTTTTGCATATTGTAAAAGCTCCGGATTCACAAGAGAGCCTGCATAGATAATCACATCTGCTTTTTCCAAAAGATGCATGCCCCGTACCGTAATTAAATCTGCTGCTCCTGTTCCTGCGCCAACAAAGTAAACCATTCTTCCACTCCCCCACTCTCTGCCAGTTCTCCGAATTCGTTCGCGTACATGAGGCATTCGACCTGCATCTTTCCCCCGGCACGCTTATTCAGATAATAAAAAATCCGCTCCATTGCTGCCCCCATGACCGGTGCTCTTTTGCCGCATGAATCGAGGATTCTTACAGCTTCTTCGGTTGTGACACAGGTTAAGATCTGCTGTGCCACCGGAAGCTCTACGCCAATCTTTACCGCAAAAGCAGTCAACAGCTCCATCCGGCAGTCCCCTTCCCTGGAATGGGTGTTCATGATGCCGCCCGCTACCTTAATCAGCTTTCCGATATGGCCGGTAAGAAGCATCCTCTGAAAGCCAAGCTCCACCGCCATGTCAATCGCCTGTCCGATAAAGTTACTGCATTTTACACTCCGGTTAAGGTCATAGTGATAGACCTTTTTCATATAATCCAGTCCATAATTTCCGGGAGAAACCGCCACATAATCATACCCTTGTGCTTTCCGCTGGTTGAGCTCGACACGGATGGTATCCAATATTGCCTGATTGCTCATCGGCTCTACAATTCCGCTGGTTCCCAGAATGGAAATACCGCCGACAATGCCAAGGCGGGGATTAAAGGTCTGCTGTGCAAGCTCCTCTCCTCCCGGCACGGAAATCTCGATCTGCAGGCTTCCCTGATAATCCAAAAGGTGGCATACCTCCAGTACTTCCTTCGTAATCATCTCCCGCGGCACATGATTGATTGCCGCATTTCCTACCGGCTGGTCAAGTCCCGGCTTTGTCACTCTCCCGACGCCCGTTCCACCGTCAATAAGAACCTCTGCCTGTATCCTTTTTTCGCCGGAATCCGGTTGTTCTTCCGGAAGCGTTACCCTGGCAACAATCCGGGAACCGGTTGTGACATCGGGATCGTCCCCGCCATCCTTTATGACTGCACAGGTAACGGCACACTCTTTCCTCTGAATATCGGTAATCTGTGCGGTGTAAGGAATTCCCTTGGGCGTTTCGATCGTGATTTCTGTTTTTTCCATTCCGGAAAGAAGCATATAGGCAGCCGCCTTGGCAGCGGCTGCGGCACAGCTTCCTGTCGTAAAACCGTATCTCATCTCTTTGTCCTTAATCTATCCTCTATACTTTGGTTTGTTTCTGTCATCTGTCAACCATATTTCAACCTGTATGAATCCTTTATTATATAGCAACAATTCAGCCAATCCTTTCATGATCTGCTTCTTGTGAGTTCATAGATCAATGCGTTGCAGATTGCTGCGGCTACATTGCTGCCGCCCTTTCTGCCCCGGTTAATAATAAAAGGAACATCGGTCTGCAAAATGAGCTCCTTGGCCGCTTCCACATTCACGAATCCGACCGGAACACCGATCACAAACGCCGGACGCCAGTCACTGCCCTGCATCATTTCATAGATCTGAATGAGCGCTGTCGGTGCATTTCCTACGGCAAAGATCACCGGCTTTTGAATCTTCGCTGCTATTTCCATGCTGACAGCCGCGCGCGTTGTTCCGCGCTCCCTGGCAAGTTTTGCAACGGTTTCATCTGCCATATAACAATGTACCTCTCCACCCAGTCCGGCCAGTGACCTCTTATTAATTCCGGAGAGCGCCATATTCGTATCCGTTACAATATCGGCTCCTTTCTTCAGAAGCTCCCTGGCAATCCCTACTGCTCCCTCCGAAAAGGTCAGGGTATCCGTATACTCAAAGTCTGCGGTCGTATGAATGACTCTTTTCGTAATCATTTCCTGCTCTTTGGGCAGCACAATTCCGCGCTTCTTAAGCTCCCCATCGATGATCTCAAAGCTTCTTTGTTCAATCTGTTCCGGTAATAAATGTTCAATCACGGTTTTAAACACTCCTTTATTGCTTCCAGTAATTGCAGATTTTCTTCATGACGCTTCACGGCAATGCGATAATACCCCTGGGACAGTCCTTCAAAATTCGAGCAGTCACGGATCAGAATTCCCCGCCGCAGCAATTTCTCATACAGATTTTCCTCACAGTAAAACAAAAGAAAGTTCGCTTCTCCTTGCAATATCCGGATCCCCATTTGTTGTAGTTCCTCTGTAAGAAACTGCCGCTCCTTTTTCACATAGCGGACGGTCTCTGTAAGGTAAGCTTCGTTTTCCGAAGAAAGGCATGCCTGTCCTGCCTTCTGGGCAAAAACCGATAGATTCCACTCCGGAAGCTGCTCCCGGATCCTTATAAGTAGCTCTTCTGTGCTGCCAACCAGATAGCCAAGCCGTACTCCCGGAATAGCGAAACTTTTCGTAAAGGCCCGCAGCAAAAGCAGCCGGTCCTCTTTCCCGATTTCAGAAAGCATGGTATCCTGCCCTTCACAGAATTCGATAAAGCATTCATCCAGTAACAGAAAGGTATTGGTTTTCCTGCATTTTTCCAAAAGCTGTTTCAGATACTCCTTCGAAGTAAGCACTCCAGTCGGATTGTTGGGATTTGCCAGAATAAGAAGCTCCGGTCTTTCCTGTTCCAAAACAGTAAATAATTCCTCTGTTAATAAAAACCCGTTCTCTTCCTTTAGCATAAGTGGAATCACTTTGCTTCCTGCTGCTTTCGCCGCATGCTGATAACCATAAAAGGAAGGAGAAGGGATCATGATTTTCGTTGGATGCAGGGCATGCACAACCGCCATCAGAAGCTCCGAAGCTCCGTTTCCGAAAAGCAGCTTCTCTTCCGGAACAGCAAGCTTCTCTGCAAGGCTTTCCTTCAGTGCCAACGCCTCCATATCCGGATATTCCTGCACGCTGCAGACTGCTTCATGCAACGCCGCTTCGACTCCGTCCGGCATTCCAAGCGGATTTACATTGACCGAGAAATCAAGCCGGACCTGATTCCGGTAGATGTCTCCACCGTGTATTGCTTTGTTTTTCATCGTGTCTTTCCGGCTCCTTTCTAGCTTATCCAAAGTAGAAATGCAATTCCCATCATCCCTATACACAAAAGCTCACAAAGCCATGCGGTAAGATACATAAGGTGATTGATCCGTTTGATATCCTCGAATTCCACCTTCCGCACCGCATCTCCGATATAGGGTTTTTTCACCACTTTACCAAAATAACTGGCATCTCCGGCAAGCCGGATTCCAAGTGCTCCCGCGCATGCCGATTCTGTCTGTGCCGAATTCGGACTGGCATGTTTCCTACGGTCCCTCCTGTGAATCTGAAACGCCCTTTTTCCGTCATATGCACTTCCACCGACAAAAGCGGAAAGAATCATCAGATAAGCACTGATTCTGGCAGGAAAAAAATTCACCACATCATCCAGCTTCGCTGCCGCTCTTCCAAAATAGAGATAACGGTCATTCTTATAGCCAACCATGGAATCCATCGTATTCACGGCCTTATAAAAGAAACCCAGCACCGGTCCTCCCAATGCCAGATACAGCATCGGTGCAATCACTCCATCCGAAGTGTTCTCCGCTACCGTTTCAATCGCCGCCCTGGCGACTCCTGTCTCATCGAGTACGTCCGTATCTCTTCCGACAATCATGGATACCGCCTTTCTTGCCGCCGGAAGATCTCCCCTCTTTAAGCAGGCATAGACCTTCATGCTCTCAACCTTCAGACATTTCGTTGCCAGAATCTGATAGGTCATGATGGTTTCCAGCACCAGACCTATATAAGGATGCAGGGCATAACCGCCAAGCAAAAGAGCTGCGGTTACCACGGTTACGCTAAGAAGCACCAGTACAACCAGCACAATTCCTCTATGAAATTCTCTACGATCATTTCTTTTACTTTCTTCCGGATTCCCCAGCAGTTTCCGGTCAAGTGCCGCGATCAGATTGCCGATCAGCCGGATCGGATGCGGCAGCCAGTAGGGATCCCCTAGCAGAAGATCCAGAAGGAAACCCAGAAAGAACGCTGTCATATGATATTTCAGCATGGTATTCTCCCCATATGATATAGCATTAAGTTTACATAACTAATTTACATAACTAATTTACATAACTTATCCATATATATCTCCCCGGATGACTGCCCGACGGTTACTTTGCAGCGGTAACCTTCTCCGTTTCCAATTTGAAAATCGAAGTACTCACCATCCGTAAAGCTGCTGCACACTGCCATTATCGTTCCTCCATGAACCACGGCAGCAATTTTCAGATTCTCATCCCTGTTTTTCTGCTTTGCTGCATTTTGCTGTTTTTCTGTATTCTCCAGCTTCTCTAACTTCTTCTGATTGTCTGTATTCTTCTGATTCTTCACATTCCTGTCATTTTCTGCATTTTTATCTTCTGCATTTTTGTCTTCTTCATTTCTACCTATAACCCCGGCAATTGCAATCCGGAGCATCTCTTCAAATCCCTGCCTGCACCGTGCAATAAAGTCCTCCCGGCTTTCTCCTTCCGGAAAAGGGATTGTTCCGTTGCTGTCAATCCAGACCTGATACCGGACATCTCCCTGCAGGTCCTGATAATTCTTTCCTTCAAAGAGTCCGAAGTCCATCTCCCGGAATTCCGGAATCATATGCTGCTCACAGTCCCCAAACAAAAGCTCTGCTGTTTCCCGGCATCGTTCCATAGGACTGACAAATAAGGCTTGTAAGGATGCCGGATCAGGATAGATGCCCTGCCTTTGAAAAGCCTTTAATTCCTCCCGTCCTTCTTCACTTAACGACTCCTCCGTCCTCCCCAGATACCGGTGCTCACGATTGGCATTCGTTGCTCCGTGCCGGATCAGATAAACTTCTATTTGATTCTCTGACCGATTCCGCATAATACACGCACCACCTCATCTGCTTTTTGTGCAAGCCGGATCAGAATTCTTCCGGTCTGCTCCCGATAGGTTCTTTCAAACGCATCCACCGGAACGATTCCGTTTCCGATTTCATCACAAATCAGAATAACCTCCGGATGCTTCTCCACAAACTCCATCACATCCGCTTCCAGTTCCTCCGGGGTTCTTTTTCCTGCCAGTTCCTTCTTCACAACATGATGGAAGTGATTGATAATCATCATCTTTTTTTCACCACCTGCTTTTTTCCAGGCTTCCTGTATCTGTCCCTCTTCCGGAAGTACCCCCTCAAAGATAATACTCTTCTCGTTTCCTTCCTCTTGCAGGACATAATGCAATTTTCCCTGTGCCAGACCACCTATAATTAATTTCATGATTTTCCTCTTATATCAACTTACCCACTACTGCCACTACAACCATCACCACTTCTTCACACAACAGCACAAACCATCCTGCGGTATCCCCGGTAATTCCACCGAGCTCCTTTTTTGTCCGGTGATGGTAATAGGCGAATATCAAAAGCGCCGCAAGTACCGCTGCTCCGCCCGGCAAAAGCGACTGCCACAGCATGAATGCGATACACAGGATTCCCTGTACATAAAGGGAGGCTTTCACGATCCGCTTCTGCGCCCTGCTCGCAAACAGGTAAAGCAGGCCATCACTTTTCGCGGAGTGGAAGGTAACCACTGCAATGCCGCTTAATACTCTCGACAACGCAAATCCGGCACAGACAATCCAAAGTCCGCTTTCCTTTTTAATCTCTGAGAACGCGCCCAGATAAATCAGGCCGTAAAGTGCCAGCATAATCACCGAAAACGCTCCAATATGGGAATCCTTCAGTATTTCCAGCTTCTTCTCCTTCGGCTGGTACGAGTGGGACGCGTCCATCGTATCCATGAAGCCATCCACATGAAAACCGCCGGTAATGAGCAGAGGAATGGCTGCCCCTCCCATTGTATAGCAAAGCATTCCCAGTTCAACCTGTTTACATAACATGGACCAAAGAACAATACCAAGGCCGATCACCGCCCCAATCCATGGAAAAAAGCATAACATATATTTCATGTCTTCCTCTTTCCACTCAAACTGTGGCATCGGAATCCCCGAATACATGGAAAAAGAAATGACAAAAGCTTTTAACAGTTTCATAATAACGTTCCTTTCCAGACAACCGGAATACCGGCCACTACTTCAATCACGGTATCGGCCATGACCGCCAGTCTTTCATTGACCTGCCCCATCGCCTCGATATATTCCGCGGTCGTTTCTTCATAGGAAATGCCATCCTCAAACACATTGTTGGTCACGATAAGCAGGTGCTCAAGCTGGCGGTTCAGTGCTTCTATTCCATCAAGAATCTGTGCGGTCACCTCATCCCTTAACCGGATTTTATTTTCTGCAAACATTTCATTTGCAACCAGATTGGACATACATTCCAGAAGTGCCGTATCCCGTATGAACGGTACGGAATTTTCCGGCCGATTGACCGTCACAGCTTCCTCCTGAAATTCATTGGATCGCTTTGCAATTCTCTGAGCTGCTTTTGTAAGATCCCTTGACTGCTCAATCGTCGTAAAGCCCTTCCCGGCACGGAGCCTTTGGTGACGTCTGATTTTGGCAAGGCTTTCTTCCCCAAACGGCTGCATGGTCGCAATATAATATTTTGTTTCTGCCTGCGTGGATAAGCGCATCAGATATTCTTCCGCAAAGGCGGACTTTCCGCTTCCGCTGCCACCTGTGACTAAAACTACCATAATCCTTATCCTTTTCCCTGTTCTTTTGCTTTCCGGTAATTCTACATTATGTAAACCTCTTATATACTGAAATCTGCATTCCGGAAAAGGTGGTTCCGGTCTCATACAACTGCAGCGCCATATCCAGTAATGCAAAGAGCATGACCGCTCCCGTTCCTTCTCCCAGTGCCATTTTCCCATCGATCACCGGCTCCATCTGCAGCTCCTTCATCAGTAACTCTACGGCCGGTTCCTTTCCCTTGTGTGAGGGGAGCAGATACTCCTTGGTCTCCGGAAAAAGGCGTTCTGCAACAAGAGCTGCCACCATGCTGATCACACCGTCTAAGACGATGGGCAGATGAAAGAGCGCACCTCCCACGCACATTCCAACCAATCCTGCAATGTCAAAGCCGCCGACCGTGCTTAAAACCGTGAACGGATCAGCCTCATACAAATCATAGCTCCGGATTGCCTCTGCAATCAACTGTTGCTTCCGTAAGAGCCCTTCTTCACTTAACCCGGCTCCCTTTCCGGTGACAAGTATGGGATCACACCGCAGCACTGCAGCTGCCACAGCACTGCTTGTTGTTGTATTTCCAATTCCCATTTCCCCGGTTGCCAGAAGCGTATAGCCATCCCTCTTACATTCCTGTACCAGCTTTATGCCTGTCGCAATGGCTTTCACGGTCTCTTCTTCCGTCATGGCAGGCTCCCTCCGGAAGTTCCGCGTTCCGCACCGAAGCTTCTCATTCCGTACTCCCGGAATGGAACCTTTATGGCTCATGCCGATATCTATCGGAATTGTCACGGCTCCGGCCTTTGCACACATCTTCCCGACCGAAGAAGCGTTTCGACCCATAGCCTGCACAACTGCTGTGGTCACTTCCTGTCCGCTCTGGCTTATCCCTTCTTCCACAATCCCGTTATCAGCGCAGAAGATCAGTACTGCCTTTTTTGAAAGGTCAAGCACCTCCGTTCCAAGGATCGCTCCGATCTGTGCAGTAAGTGCTTCAAACCGTCCCATACCGTCTAACGGTTTGGCAACATGATCCCAGTTCTTCTGCACCTTCTTACGCATCTGTTCCTCCGGTGCTTCTATTTTAATCTGCTTTAGTTCCTCCCTGGTATAATCCTTAAATACCGGCATCCCGAAGCATTCCATAAACTTCCTCCATATTTAAGTAAAGCCGTAAGGTATCTGCCAGCTTGTCATACTGCTTTTCCTTAAAGCTCTGATAGTCCTCCATCTGACTGCCCTGCAGGGAAACGCCCTTTTTCTTTGCAAGAGCCTGTACAGTCTCCCCTGCAATCTGTGCCTGATCGAACAGTCCGTGCACATAGGAACCGTAAACATTCGGATTTGCTCCTGTCTGGATCACCGGCTGGTTTTCCGGCAAAGCCTCGCCTGCCTCTTCTTTCGGCAATGTCTTTCCCATATGAATTTCGTAGCCCCGGAAAGCCTTTCCGGACATCCCCTGTAACGGTCCTTCTATCTGTCCTACGCTGCCTTCTGTCTGGCAGCGCCGCTTCTCCTTCTGTAAGACGGTCGTTACAGATAACAATTCCATTCCCCTGATAGAGCCGCCCTCTTCCACACCATCGGGATCTGCTATGGTTTCTCCTAACATCTGATAGCCTCCGCAGATTCCGAATACCGGGATCTCTCCTGCTAATCTTTTCACCGCAGCTTCCAGACCGTTCTGCCGCATCCATTTGAGATCCCCCATCGTATTTTTGCTGCCCGGAAGAAAAATGAGATCCGGATGATGCAGCTCACTGATCGAGGTCACATAACGCACCGTCACCTCCGGAAACTGCTCGAAAACATTGAAATCCGTAAAGTTGGATATTCTCGGGTAATGAATGACCGCAATATCAATCAGCCCTTCCTTTTTACGATCAAAACGTCCGGTAAGACTATCCTCATCTTCAAGCGCAAGCTCCATATAAGGAACCACTCCCGTAACCGGAACACCACCTTTTTCTTCCAACATCGTAATTCCCGGGTCAAGAATCGACTTATCTCCCCGGAATTTATTAATAATAAGTCCCTTGACCCGTTTTCTTTCTTCTTCCGTCAAAAGCATCAATGTTCCCAGGAGCTGTGCAAACACCCCTCCACGGTCAATGTCCCCGACTAAAAGCACCGGTGCATCCAGCATCTGCGCAAGACCCATATTTACAATGTCGTTTTCTTTCAGGTTGATTTCCGCAGGGCTCCCTGCTCCCTCGATCACAATAATATCCGCATATTCCTCTAACTTCCGGAATGCCTTCCGGATGTCCGGAATCAACTGCTTTTTGTAGGCAAAATAATCCCGTGCGCTCATGTTGCCGATCACTTCTCCATTGACAATGACCTGCGAGCCGGTATGATTCGTGGGTTTTAGCAGAATCGGATTCATACAGACCATTGGATCGATCCCTGCTGCTTCCGCCTGCATGACCTGAGCCCTTCCCATTTCCAGCCCTTCCTTCGTAATAAAGGAATTGAGCGCCATATTCTGTGATTTAAAAGGAGCCACTCGCCATCCGTCCTGCTTAAAAATCCGGCACAGCCCAGCCACCAGAAAGCTCTTACCCGCATTCGACATGGTTCCCTGTATCATAATTACCTTTGCCATCTGTTTATCCTCATGCCTGTTTTCTTAAAGGCTATCTTCCTTTTCTATCTCCTTACTGTCCCATTTCTTCCCCGGTATCGCTATTCCCTGGTATTACTCATCTCTGGCAACATTCTTCTCCTGCATTTTGAAACTCAACTTCAATCTCCTTCTCCTGCGCCCAGTTCAGCAGTTCTTCGTTCTCCTTCTCGAAGCTCCCGAAGTTTTTCCGGCAGCAGATCAGTTTTTTGCAGTTACTTAATATATTCTTTGCTTCCTGCAGGGTTTCCCGGGGAACCGGCTCAAAAGCTTCCGTTACAATCACCTTGCCGGCAAGTGCCCTCGCAGTCGGATAATCCAGATCATTCCGGAACAGAATTCCGGTTGCAAATGGCGTCCCCTCCCGCTGCAGCTTCCGGTAGACACTCCTGCCGCTGCCGCCTCCTGCCATCACAAAAACCTCAGGCTCTCCCCGTGGTGCCGGCAACTCCACATTTCCGGTTGTTTCCTCGTAGCTTCCCTCTGTAATATCGAACAGCTTCGCAATATATCCTTTGTCCAGTACCTCTGCCGGAGTTCCCATCCGGTCTACCCGGTGTTCCCGGATACACAGAATCTGATCGGAGATAATCTCTGCCAGTTCAATCTCATGCAGGGACATGATCACAGTCAGCTTTTTCTTCCGTTTCATTTCCTGTAACACTGACAAAAATTCCAGCTTATACTTCACATCCAGATACGATGTCGGCTCATCCAGTATCAGAATTTCCGGCTCCTGACAGATCGCACGTGCCAGCATAATCCGCTGCCTTTGTCCATCACTGATTCTCGTAAAATCCTGATCCTTAAGTTCCTCTACATGCACCAGCTTCATGGCCTCTGCCACGGCCTCCCGGTCCTTTTCCGAAAGGATACCGAACCGCCCGGTATAAGGATATCTACCGGTTGCCACCACATCCTCACAGGTCATCATTTCCGTACGCAGACGTTCCGTCAGCAGTACGGCCATCGTCTGTGCTCTCCTGGATAAGGACATTTCTTCCAAATGACTGCTTCCCAGCATAATCGTACCGCCAAGCAGCGCCAACTGTCCGGCAATGCTTTTAAGGATGGTCGATTTGCCGGAACCGTTCGGACCGATCAGTGTCAGGATTTCACCCTTCGAAAGTCCGATTTCGATTTGTTCCATCAGGGGCTTTCCGTTATAGCCCACTGCCATTTTTATGGTACGGAAATAATCCTTCATGTGTCCATCTTCTCCTTATTCCTGCGAACCATCACCCATAAGACAACGGGCACTCCGAAGATCGCCGTCACCGTGCTGATACTCAATTCGGTCGGTGCCAGAACCATCCTCGCAAGCAGATCACAGAACAGACAGAACACTCCGCCGCCAAGAAAACAGGCCGGAATCATCAGAATCGGCTTCGTCGTTCCAAGGAACTGCTTAACAAGGTGCGGCACCGCAATTCCCACGAAGGAGATTGGTCCCGCAAACGCCACAATACATGCCGAAAGGACACTGGATAAAACCACCAGTGCAATCCGCAAAAGCCGCACATTCACTCCCATGTTCTGTGCATAGCCCTCTCCCATCTGATAAGCACTTAAGGGCTTTGCCAGTAAAAAGATGCAGATGCAGGTAAGGAAAACCACCACCGACATCACCCTCACCTGGTTCCAGTTCATCCCGGAAAAGCTTCCCCGTGACCAGTTATGCAGATTCACAATTTCCGCATCCTCCGCAAAGGTCACGACAAACTCGGTAATTGCCGAACAGATATAACCGATCATCACACCGCTTACCACCAGCATCGACATCTGGTTTACCCGGCGTGCCATCAGAAGCACAAAGCCCATACAGATCATGGCACCGAGAAATGCTGCCAGAATCATCGTAAAGGAGGTTACCCTTATGGAACGTCCCATGAAAAATACCATAAATAATGCAACCATCATTTTCGCTCCGGACGAGATTCCGAGCACAAAAGGTCCTGCAATCGGATTATGGAAAAAGGTCTGTAATAAATATCCGGCAAGGGCAAGCGCCCCACCAAGGATTAACGCAGCCAGCGTCCGCGGCATCCGGATGTCCCACAGAATTCTCGCATTCAATACCTCCTGTCCCCGGATGGAAGAAAGAATATCCTTAAACGGAATGGACACCGTTCCGATGCAAACATTCAGAATCAGGAACAGAATAATTCCTGCTGTCAGTAAAAGGAATGCCGTTATCACTCTTAATGTTCGGTTATGCTGCATATACTTTCTCCCCTATTTCAGCCGGAAAAGATACTTCATCTGCGTATCATCCCCCCGAAGGAGCATGATATGAAAGTCCTTCATCAGATCACCAACGGACATCGACTGCTGATAATAGTCATTGGTCGTACAGAATACATTTCCCTCCTGTACTGCTTTAAAATCTTCTAAAACCGGGCATTTTTCAAGGAGCTGTGCAATGGAATCCACGCCGCCGTCAATCGTACTGTTATAAATCAGGAAATCCGCATCCTTTGCCCCTTCATAAAACTCCTCGATCTGGATGTTCATGGTCGAACGTCCACCTTCTTCCCCCATGTCCTCAAAAATATATCTTCCTCCCGCAAGCTCAATCATTTTCGGGATATAATCGGAGCTTCTCCGGATCTGCACCAGCCCGTTTGAGGTGATAAAGAAAAATGCCACAGTCTGATCGGTCTTTTCATCCGAGGTCACTTCCTCTAAAATGGCCGTCTGCTCTGCAAAGATCTGTTCCGCCTCTTCTTCCTTTCCCACCATGGCACCGAAGAATTTAATCCATTCCACCCTGCCAAGCGGATGGGATTCATAACTGGAATACTCAATCATCACCGGGATTCCAAAGTCATTCAGCATTTCAATCACCTCGGGCGTATGCGTAATCATCCGGTTTTCAATGGCGAGGGAGCAGTTTTCTGAAACGATTGTTTCATAATCTGGCTTACTGTACTTTCCGGCATACCGGATATCGCCCCGCTCCATGGCATCCCTGGCTTCCTCCACATACCAGTTTTCTTCCTTCTGCCCGGAAAACCGTATCGTATCAAGAGCTTGAAGCTTCACAAACATGTCCATCACCGCAGACGATACCAGATACAGGTTCCGGATGGGCTGCTGCATGACAATCACCTCTTCCGGGAGGTTTTCCGGTATCTCTTTTTCCTCCGGCACAATGAAAAGCTCCGTTCCGTCCATTGTCTTCAGCATCCGGTATCCGCCCTCATAATAGTCCACGGAGAAATTCTCGGCATACTGCAGTTCCATGCTGCCTTCATAAACCAGTTCTTCTGATTCTGCCTCATTCGTGCCTTCCGGGGAAAGAATCGTTGCCTTATCTGCACTTATCCCAGCTGCTCCTGCTTTTTCATTCGCATCCTCCGGAAAAGCTGCATTCTTTCCCGGTACGATCGAAGCAGAATCAGAAGAAGGACTGCCACAGCCCAAAAGCCCAAGCAGTCCCAGCAAAAACAAACCGGATACGATTGTTTTCTTTCTTCTTTTTCTCATAGATCGTTCCTCTTAATCGAGCGCCTTGATCGTATCGGAATGAAAGGTCAGGGTATACTCGATTTCATGTGGCTTACTCATTGCCACAGTATCTCCGATTACCGTCACCGGTTCGTCAAAAGCGGCTACGGGAATCTCAAATACGGAATTTCCTTCGGTGTTTACCGGAAGAAACTTCTCTCCGTCTACCAGCATATAATCATAGTTCGGACTGCTCCACTCTACGGTAGCAGTCACCTTCTGATTCTCTACGGTAATCGTCACAGGAGAAGCAATGCTTGCGCGTCCGCTTCCTCCTTCAAAGGTCATCTCTACTAAATAGCTTCCATCTGTAAGATCAGGAATGCCGGATTTTCCTGAAGCTTCGCCGGAAACCGATGTCCCTGCTGTTTCTGCTTCAGAAATATCTACAGGATTCGATACGCAGACCTTGTGGTCATACCACTTGCCCTTGGTTCCGATCAGGGCAACATCAAATTCTTCATCCAATGCCGGAACCGGAATATCAAATCCATATACCTCATCGGTCAGGCCGTCACTGTAGGTTACTTCATCCACTGTCGGCTCTAAGAGCTGCGCACCGTCCTTCTGCGCATCCTCTGCAGATCCCGGATAAAGATTCAGGATCTTCCTGGAGGCCAGAGATACATGAATGGTCATCTGACCGTTTTCTACCGTCAGGACTCCCTTTCCATCACAGGCTTCACTTACATGGAACATGGAACTGTCCGTAGAAAATTCCGCATCATAAGTTCCATCCGGAAGTATTGCCTGCGTGGTTTCTGCTGTGTCTTCCTGAACCTCTGTCGCTGCTTCACTCTCTTCGGGTTCTTCCGTAACTTCTTTAGCAGCAGGGGCTGTCTCTTCGACAGCCGCCTCCTGCTGATCCTCTGTCTTTCCAGCACAGGCACTTACAAAAGCCATACTGAAAACCAATACGCCGGTCAAAAGGATTGTTTTTATCTTACTCATTGTCCGCCTCACAACATCCTGTTCGATACAGGTTTATTTTCATTCCAGTCAGCTATACCGATTCTACTGATTCATAGCATCTGCCGTATGCTCTACATAAATCTGCTGGATTCCTTCGATTTCACCAAGTCCTGCGATCTGGGTATCGACACTGTCAAACTTGCCGGAAGCCTTGAACATGCTTAACCAGGAATCCTCATCCTCGCCTGCCATATCATTGTTTGCATGATCTCCGGCAACAACCATTAACGGACGAAGAATGACTTTGGTATATCCGGCTTCTGCTACTGCATCAATGACTGCTTCACATGCAGTTTCTTCCGGTTCTCCCTCTACCGTACCGATAAATACATTATCATAACCAAGCTCCTTCATCTGTGTCTGCATCTGGCTGTAGGACACCTTTGCAGTATGAGAGGTTCCATGTCCCATAAATACAAATGCGGTACCATCTTCCTTCGCTGCATCCAGACTGTCATAACCTGCAGTCTTTACTGCTTCTGCGGTAAGAATTTCTGCAACCGCCTTCTTATCTGCATTGATTACCGTTGCATCTGCACCTACTTCACCAAGTAACGGCTCTGCAACCTGGACGGATTCGAACTGATCCTTGTAATTATCCAGCTCTCCAACTAATTCATCATACTCTGCACCATGCATTAAGTGTGTCGGCTGTACAATCAGGTTCTTGACACCGTTTGCAACCGCGCGGTCCAGTGCCTGGTTCACATTATCAATCTTCTCACCATCACGGGCCTGTACATGGTTAATAATAATCTGTGCGGTAAATGCTCTTCTTACAGACCAGTCCGGATAAGCGGCCTGCAGGGCATCTTCAATTCCCTTAATGTCTGCTGCACGGCTGTTGTTAAAGGAAGTACCAAAGCTTACTACCAGAATTTCATTTTCACCGATTTCATCCTGATTACGTGCATCATCCTTAGAAGCATCTCCGGTATCTCTTCCGAAGTAATCCGGATCTGCATTTTCACCTTCTACCAGTTCCTTCTGTACATCTGTTAAAGCATCCCATGCAGCCTTTGCATCTGCACACTGCTGATCGGTGTTTTCCGTTCTTTCCTGCACATAAATTGCATCAATCAATGCTGCTACATTGTCTGCTGCCATTTGGTCTGCATCCTCACTCTCTGCGGTATCTGCCTCTTCCTCTGTGGCTTCTTCTGTTGCAGAGGCTGCTGCATCCACGGTTGTATCTTCGGTCTGTGTGGTTTCTTCTGCTGTGGTTTCCTGTGTATTGCTGCTTCCACATCCGGCAAGCGTACATACACCAAGTACCGATGCCATAAGTACTGCTACAATTTTGTTTTTCATAAGATCTCCTCTTTTCTGCAGGTTTCCTGCGTTTTTTGATTACGAGTAGGCTGCCAGGAAACGGGAGTTTACGCAGTAAATAAAGAGTTCGCTTTATAGAAATTCCAATGGAATTTCCATAAACAAATAAAACCCTTTCCTATTTTTAACAGGTAAAGGGTTTGTACACAAAGAAAACGTAACCATCCGGAATTGTGCAAAATCTGCAGCATCCCCAACGGTCCGCATTACGTACAACCTTTTTACTCGTGGTCTGAAACAATCGTTTCTGTACAGCAGTCAGGCAGGTCTCCCGGCTTAAAGATCATCGCATCCGCCATCTTCCCAGTTTCCCAGTGATATCTCGGCTTCTACTCCCTAATTACGGTGACGAGTTCGTACAGGATTTGCACCTGTTTCCCTTTTCACCGGAGCCAGCTTCACATCGCCTGTCATAAATCAGATTCAAATGCTTGTCTGCTCCGACACCTTTATGCTACATATTCAGTTTCTTCGTGCGTTGCTTACGCAATCGCTTGGATTATTATATTACAACTTGTAACATTATTCAACAGATTTTTATCAGACGCTTTACAGACACATTTACAAAAGCGGTGCAAAAAGCTGCAAAATACTCTGCAGCAGCCTGCCTGCAAATGAGATATCATTTGTGCTTTCCTCATACACCTCCTCTGAAACCGCAAACGTCTCTATCGCATCCTCTTTTATTTTTCCGATGCACTGAGTCCTGTACATGTATACAAAATCCTCAAAATTCCAATACATGCTCCTGAAATCCAGATTGCATGTGCCAACTATCGCAGTATCATCATCTGCCACTATACACTTTGAATGTATAAAGCCGGGTGTGTATAGATATATCCTTACCCCCGCCTCGATAAGAGGTCTGAAATTGGCTTTTGTCTGCAGATAAATGAGCTTTTTATCGGGAATCTTAGGTACAACAATACGCACATCAACACCTGACCTGGCTGCCGATATCATAGCATGTGACAGCTCTGTTCCAAGTATCAGATATGGTGTAAAAATATAAACATATTTTTTAGCTCTTGAGATGATACTCACATAAAGATTCTCTCCTACATCATCATGCTCAAGCGGTGAATCGCAAAACGGCTGGACAAAACCGCTTTCCTCTGACTGGCTGAAAGTATTGTGTGGATTCAGATATTCATCATGCACAGCATTATCCTTATTGATATAATTCCACATCTCAAGGAACATCGTCGTGAAACTGTTTACACACTCTCCCTCCACACGGATACCGGCATCCTTCCAGTAACCAAACCTGATTTTTTTGTTGATATACTCATCTGCTATATTATAACCACCAGTATGTGCCACACGTCCGTCTATCACCAGTATCTTCCTATGATCCCTGTCATTCATAATTACCGAAAGCATGGGCTTATATGGATTGAATCGTCTGGTCTGTATTCCGATGCTCTCCATCTCCTTTATAAAATGTGGCGGAATGACATTTATGCTGCCAAAATCATCATATATGATTCTCACCACAACTCCATGCTTTACCTTTTCTTTGAGTATATCAAGTATCTGATCAAGCATAACGCCACTGCCGATTATGAAATACTCCATAAAGATAAACTTTTCAGCTGACCTTAAATCTTTTAAAATGCTCTCAAAAGCCTCCTCACCTGATTTAAAGTACTCTGTGCAGTCCTCCGCATACAGTGGATATTTCTGATTCTGAGTGATAAGCCTGCTTTGTCTGTATGCATCCATATCTGTCTGTCTGAGAGTCTCATTTAGCAGCTCGTTCTCAGGCCGAAGCGGCGCATATGCTTCCACAATTCTTGCCATTCTTTTCTGTGTCTTCGACGTAAGCTCCGGTCTTCCGAAAAAGAAATAGCACGGAATACCAACGATTGGAACACTCAGTATCAAAAATATCCATGACATTTTTATATACATTTTCATCCGCCTGTTGACAATATAAAGCGAAAGCAATATGGCTGCCAAATACAGCAGATCCTGAAACACCCTGCTGGCAACAGATGCCGTATAAAACAAAAAGAACCACCATATCATCTGTATGATTATTATTGTCGAAACTATAAAAAGCTTTGAAAGCAGTCTTTGTAATATTTTTCTCATATAAGCCCTACCATGAAATTACAATTATACAACCTAATATTTCCTATATTATCTATAATAAATCTCTAATACATATTATAATATTCCCACCAATTTATCAACATTTATAATCCCCCACGAGCCTTTGTGACTATCCCCTGCCCTGTCACATGTATTATACAGTGCTAGCTTAACCGCCTCCGGTCTCATATTTGGATTTTTTTCCAATAGAAGTGCTATGGCACCTGACACAATCGGTGTAGCCATTGAAGTACCTGTTTTCCTTACATATGTGCCATCTCTCGTTCCAAGGCTTATGATATCATGCCCGGGAGCCAGAATCTCAGGCTTTACAATACAACAGTCGGTAGGACCTTTGCCACTTCTTATATCATCAAAGCTTCCGACTGTTATTATTTTTCTTGAAATTCCCGGCACAGTTACAGAAAACGGTGCCGGGCCGTAGTTGCCCGCTGCTGCAACAACTACCACTCCCATATCCCACAATTCATCTATCAGCTTCAATATCTTAATACGCTCTGCTGTATCAGAACATGGCAGATATCCTACAGAGAAGTTGAGTATTTTTATATTAAGTCTGACGCAGTTTTCTTTTATATACTTAAGTGCACGAATTGAATCCGCTGTCTGCCCCATGCCAAGATAATCAAGCACCTTAAACACATATAGTCCTGCCCCCGGAGCCATGCCTATATCTGCAGCCGATAATATACCGCACACATGTGTACCATGCCCGTTATCGTCATAACATGTCTCCTTTCCACCCACAAAATCCATAAAGTGCTTTATACACCCATCAAGCTGTTTGTGTTTAAACACACCCGTATCAAGCACTGCTATATTGACATTTTTACCACTATATCCATTTTTATATACCAGATTTGCATTTATACTATATTTCGCATTTTTCATTATTATTTTATTTTTTAATTTAGTATATGATTCGTTTTCACAATATGACACAGACGCACCTGTTTTGCCTTACATCATATCACCTTACTATAATTTCATATATTAAAAGGACTGCACCTGCGTGCAGCCCTTTACCTGGATATTATTGTTATACTTTAACGTATATTAATTAATCCTCTTTTACATCCTTCATAGAGAAGCTGATTCTTCCCATCTTGTCCTTGCCAAGGCAAACAACCTTTACCTTGTCTCCAAGTGTGAGTACATCCTCTACTCTGTTGATTCTCTCTTTTGCAATCTTAGAAATGTGAACCATTCCCTCTTTGCCAGGAGCAAATTCGATGAAAGCACCGAACTCCTTGATGCTTACAACTGTTCCCTCAAGGATCTGTCCCTGCTCAAAATCAGTTGTGATAATCTTAATCATGTCGATTGCCTTTGCAATCATCTCTTTATCTGTTCCGCAAACTGAAACAGCGCCATCATCTGTGATATCAATCTTTACACCGGTTCTGTCGATAATCTCGTTGATTGTCTTACCCTTCTGTCCGACAACATCACCAATCTTTGATGGATCGATTGTAATCTGCTCAATCTTTGGAGCCCACTCATTTACTTCTTTTCTAGGCTCAGCGATTGCCTTGCTCATGACCTCATCCATGATGTAGAGACGTGCCTCACGTGTTCTTGCGATTGCCTCCTCAACGATAGGTCTTGTAAGTCCGTGAATCTTGATATCCATCTGGATAGCTGTAATACCCTTATGTGTACCTGTTACCTTGAAATCCATATCTCCGAAGAAATCCTCAAGACCCTGGATATCTGTAAGTACAAGGAAATCATCATCTGTATCGCCTGTTACAAGTCCGCATGAGATTCCGGCAACCATAGCCTTAATCGGAACACCTGCAGCCATAAGTGACATACATGATGCACATGTTGAAGCCATTGATGTAGAGCCGTTTGACTCAAATGTCTCAGATACGGCACGGATAGTATATGGGAACTCCTCAATGCTTGGAAGTACAGGAACAAGTGCCTTCTCAGCAAGTGCTCCGTGTCCAATCTCACGACGTCCCGGTCCACGTGATACCTTTGTCTCTCCTACAGAATATGCAGGGAAGTTATAGTGATGCATATATCTCTTTGTTGTGATATTAGCATCAAGTCCGTCGATTTTCTGAATCTCTGATAAAGGAGCAAGTGTTACAACATCACAAATCTGTGTCTGTCCACGGGTAAACATTGCAGAGCCGTGAACTCTAGGAATCAAATCAACCTCTGCTGCGAGTGGTCTGATCTGGTTGATTGCACGGCCGTCCGGACGCTTATGATCCTTTAAAATCATCTTTCTGACTGTCTTCTTCTGATACTGGTAAATAGCCTCACCAAGTACTGCAAGGTACTCCTCATTGTCAGCGAAAGCTTCCTCTAACTGCTCTGTGATAGCTCTTATATTTTCCTCACGCTTCTGCTTCTCATCTGTGAATACTGCCTCCTCCATCTGCTCTGGAGTAACAATTTTCTTGATATCCTCGAACATCTGCTCAGGAATAGCACAGCTCTCATACTCATGCTTTGGCTTGCCAATCTCATCACGGATCTGATCCATGAATGCGATAACTGTCTGGTTGATATCGTGGCACTTGTAGATTGCCTCAATCATCTGATCCTCAGGAATCTCATTGGCTCCTGCTTCAATCATGATGACCTTTTCCTTTGTAGAAGCAACTGTGAGCTGTAAATCGCCCTCATCCCACTGCTTCTGTGAAGGGTTTACGATAAACTCTCCATCAACAAGTCCCATCTGTGTCATGGCACATGGTCCGTCAAACGGAATATCTGATATATGAACAGCAAGAGCTGTACCGATCATTGCAACTATCTCAGGACGGCACTCAGGATCCACTGACATGACAAGGTTGTTTAATGTAACATCATTTCTGTAATCCTTTGGGAAAAGAGGTCTCATAGGACGGTCAATTACACGATCTGTAAGGATGGCGTTCTCAGATGCCTTTCCCTCACGCTTGTTAAAACCACCCGGAATTTTTCCTACAGAGTACATCTTCTCCTCGAACTCAACGCTGAGTGGGAAGAAATCCACACCGTCACGTGGCTTGTCAGATGCTGTAGCTGTTGAAAGGACTGTTGTATCACCATACTTGATAAAAACAGCTCCGTTTGCCTGAGCTGCTACTCTTCCGATATCTACAGTAAGAGTCCTGCCGGCAAGTTCCATTGAATAACTTTTGTACATATTAATTCTCCTTAAAAATTCTTTTGCAGAAGTGTATTCCTCTTCCGAAACTACTAAACAATACATGTATGCTCATGCACTCTTTAGTGGTCTCGGCTTACTTCTGCTTTTCAAAAAACAATAATAAAAACAATAATAGAGCGGAATAATAATTACTCCGCTCTAAAGAAAATACTATTTTCTGAGTCCTAAACGCTCGATAAGTGAACGATATCTCTCGATATCAATCTCCTTAAGGTATGCAAGTAATCCACGTCTCTGACCGATCATCTTTAACATTCCTCTTCTTGAGTGATGATCCTTTGGGTTCTGTTTGAAATGCTCAGTTAACTCTGCGATTCTTGCTGAAAGAATTGCAATCTGAACCTCTGGTGAACCTGTGTCATTTGGTGTTCTACCGTACTCTGCGATAATAGCCTGTTTCTTTTCCTTTGCGATCATTGTTGATCCTCCTTATATTATAATGCGCCCTGATAACTGTATGATGCTCAGCAATAGGTCGGAGTGTCCAACTACCGAACATGGGCAAAACCACACTTATGCAGTATAGCATAGTAAGCATTTGTTGTAAACTGTTTTTTTATTAATCCGGCAAATATCTTGCGACACAAATCGGATTTCTGTAATATGCATTTGAAACCTTGATTCCATCACGCTTGTTGCTGGCATGTACAATCTGTCCGTTTCCGATATAAATTGCAACATGTGAGATACTCCTTCCACCTCCGTAGAAGAATAAATCTCCCGGCTTTGCTTCAGATGCACTGATTTTTGTGCCGTATGAAGGCTGTGCTCTTGATGAATGCGGTAATGAGATTCCATACTTTCCAAGAATTCTCATTGTGAAGCCTGAGCAGTCAACTCCCTTCTCAAGGCTTGTACCACCCCACACATATCTGTTTCCGACAAACTGTAACGCATACGATACAACAGATGCCCTTACATCTGATACGCCGTCACCATACTTCACCTGCTCTATTGTCTTTGCTGTAGGAAGTGCCTGTGCCAGTGTCACATAATCCTGTGATATATATCCTACCGAATCATCCACACTTATCTCAACCCAGCCGTCAGCGACAGAATTAACCGTGAATGCCTCTGAATTTCCAACCTGCGAAAGCACCGCAGCCTCTGTTGACTTCTCTGCACGCACATTCAGTGTTTCCGTATTTACTGTGGCAACCGTCTTAATCTCCTGTTCTGCAATAGCCTCTGCCTCATCTCCTGTCACAAGATACTGCTTGTTTACATATCCTGTCACCTTGCCTGATGTGACCTTGTACCATTCTCCGGCATCCTCAAGAAGCTCACAGGCATTGTGATTGGTAAGTATTCCTATTACCTCGCTGTCTGTCGAAGCTTCCTGTCTGATATTTAAGTTTCCGCTGCTGATAACCGACATACCAAGATTTGTGTAACCACAGGTCTGTGCGGCTGTCGGTGTCTGGGATGCCTCATTTGCCTGTTCTGTCTCCTGTGCAGTATTGCCAACCTGTGCACCCTGAGCAGATGCAGTAACAACATTGCTGTCGTTTTGCGCTACCGATACGTCAGCTCCATAATAAGTAAGAGCCGATGTAACCCCTGCTGTGAGAAGCTCTGTGGCATCTGCCGCCTCTGTCAGACCAATGGCCACCCCCGCATTGACTGTTCTGTTTTCCTTTAATGATGTTCTGGCATCTACTGTGCTGCTTGAACTCATAGATACAGCACCTATAATAATAGCAAACGCTACAACGCCTGCTGCCTGTCCTAATTTTAATTTATTTTTCATATAGCCTCCAGTTCATGCTATCCATAATCCCATGTTTACGAGTATATCACAAATTGTTAAAATGTCAATATTTCTCCGTAATATTTCCGTAATATTTGTCATTTTTTCGTTATTTTGGGTAATTTTGCAAAAAAACAGCCACACTAGAATGTGTGACTGCCTGCATAATTGATTGTATAATTGATATCTGCACTCATCTGGCTCTTTAACGCTTCTATTGAATCAAACTTCATCTCAGGTCTTACGAACTTATGAAGCTCTACCATGATATCCTGTCCGTAAACATCCTGCCCAAAATCTATGATATATGTCTCTGCACCTATTGGATTTTTGCCCTCTATAGTAGGCTTGCATCCTATATTGGTTACACCAAGGTACCAGTTGTCCCTGACAAGAACTCTTGACATATACACTCCCTTTGGTGGAAGCAGCTTATCGTGCGGCACTGAAAGGTTGACTGTCGGAATGCCAATAGTCCTGCCTAGTGCTCTGCCATGCACTACTCTTCCTTTTATGAAAAAGGGATATCCCAGCAGTTCATTCGCCTTTTTAATATGTCCTGCCGCAATCTCCTCGCGGATATATGTACTGCTTATATCCCTGTCTCCATCCTTTATCTTGTCCACCACAATAAGCTCGTATCCAAGCTCTCCTGCCATCGCAGAAAGCATCCGATGGTCTCCTGCCCTGTTGTGCCCGAAACGGAAATCATCTCCGACAATGATACACTTGACATTAAGACTTTTAACTATCCATCTGACAAACGCATCCGCCTCCATCGTCATCACCTGTGGCACAAACGGACACTCTATCAGATAGTCAATACCTGATTTTTCAAACACATACTCTTTTTCATCGTTTGTGATTATAACCTTTGACTCAACGCCAAGTACCTCCGATTTGGGAGGAATGTCAAATGTAAATATGATGCGCTTGTAGCCATGCAGATTGCTCTGTTCAATTTGCTTTTCCATCAGAAATTCATGTCCTCTGTGAAGCCCGTCAAACTTTCCAAACGAGATGACGGACGGCTCCTTGACATGAAAATCCAGAGTTTTGCTTATATATTCCATAATATCTGTATACTATTCTATTCCATAAAAATCTTAACCGGCTTAAACTCACCGGTCTCATCAAGATACGAATACACACCGACAAATATGCCCTCATGATTGTATACTCTGTATCTTATATCAGAGTCAGCACTGTGTTTTAAATAATCCGTAAGCACTGCCGGAATTTTATTTCCATTTCTGACAAGCTTATCAGCATCTGAAGCAGTATGCACTGCCGGCAGATTTTCGAATACTCCGTCAACAGGCATCACCATATCAAAGCAGCCTTCGTCCACCTTTGACTGAATCTGCGAAAGTGTAAGTGCATGCTCTAAGTCAAAGCCTGCTACCCTTACTCTAAGCAGTGACTTCATACAGCCATGGCAGCCCAGCCTCTCTCCGATATCATTGCACAGCGTCCTGATATATGTGCCCTTTGAACAGTGCACCGTCATCGTAACCTCAGGCAAATCAATGCTTTCAACCTTGATATCAAACACCTCGATATCCCTGGCTTTTCTCTCTATAACCTTGCCCTCCCTGGCAAGCTCATAGAGCTTTTTCCCATTGACCTTTAGAGCCGAATACATTGGCGGCACCTGCTTTTGTCTGCCAATAAACTGTGATATTGCATCATACACCGCCTGCTCAGCCACATTGACCTTAGCCTGATTTAAGACCTGCCCTGAAATATCCTGTGTATCTGTCTCCTGTCCTAAAAGCAGCACAGCTTTATAGACCTTATCCTTATCTGTCAAAAGGTCACACACTCTGGTTGCCTTTCCAAGGCAGACAGGAAGGACGCCTTGCGCATCAGGATCAAGTGTACCTGTATGACCAATCTTCTTCTGGTGGAATATGCCTCGAAGCTTTGCCACAACGTCAAAGCTTGTATAGCCCTTTTCCTTGTATACATTGATTATTCCATTAACCATCTGCCCAAGAATCTCTCCCTAAATATTGTCCTTAACTGCTGTAAGAATGCGCTCTGTCGCCACATCAAGCGGTCCTTCGATTGTAAATCCTGCGGCCTTTACATGTCCACCGCCGCCAAATACCGACGCAACCTTTGCCACATCATAATCACCGTTTACGCGCAGGCTGCCCTTGTAGGTACCATCCTCATTTTCGTAGAGAAATACAGCAACCTTTATATCCTTTGTCACGCGCAGCTGATTTACAATACCGTCGAGATGCTTTGGAAGCACATCGTACTTCTCCATCTCAGCGCGCGATACTGCAGACAATATAACATCACCATTCAGATACAAAGCAGCATTCAAAAGTGCCTGCCCCATAATCTTGTTCTGAGCAAATGTCTTTGTATAAAATGTATCATCGATTATCCTTGAATAATCAATGCCCATCTCCATCAGGGAGCCTGCTATATCCATAGTCTTTTTTGAAGTGCATGAATACTGGAACACGCCTGTATCATGCACCATGCCTGTGTAAATACACTCTGCTATCTGTATTGTGATGCGCTCCTTCGGCAGAAGTTCAAACACAAGCTCACAGGTTGAGCTCGCATCCGGAAAGATGTAATTTGCGTCTGCAAAGGCCCCGTTTGTAACATGATGATCTATGCAAAGTGTCCTTTTTGCAGACTCAAAATACTTAGCTGCACTTCCCAGTCTGCCTGTGTCACTGCAGTCACATGCTATGAACAGATCGTATACTGTATCATCCGCATAGCCGCTGTCAATCTCATCTGCTCTTTGCATGAACTTAAAGATGTTTGGGCTTGGCTCTAAATAAAGCCTTGCCTTTGTATCAGGATAATAATCCTTTATGTAGTTGTATACAGCAAGTGTTGAGCCGACACAGTCGCCGTCCGGTCTCACATGTCCGGAAACGGCAACTGATTGTGCATCCTTTAAAATAGAATCAATCTCTGTCATAATCAATCCTCTTTGTTAATCCTCTTTGAGATTTTTTGTTACTTCATCAATCTTTTTAGACATCTCAACACCATACTCTATAGACTGGTCTATGATAAATGTAATGGCAGGTGTATTTCTTAAATTGATGTTCTTTGCGAGAGTTCTGCGTATATATCCCTCCGCTGACTTAAGTCCTGCAAGTGTATCAGCCTGTGATTTCTTGTCACCAAGCACACTGATATAAGCCTTTGCTGTCTTTAAATCAGGTGCCACCTCGACAGCAACAACACTTGTCATGGGATTGATACGCGGATCCTTTATCTCACCGCGTATGATATTTGACAGTTCACGCATTACCTCTTCGTTGATACGAATATTTTTTATGCTGTTCTTTCTCATATAATCCCGCTTTCTTTTTATATTAAACCGTAACTATCCGAATAGCTGCATTAATTCAAGATGACCAATATATGATTATCTCGGAACCTCTACCATCTTGTAAGCTTCAACTATATCGAATTCCTGAATATCATTAAATCCGTCAAATACAAGACCACACTCATAGCCTGTCTTGACCTCCTTGACGTCATCCTTGAATCTCTTGAGTGAAGCAAGGTCTCCCTCGAATATCTGCTCACCCTCTCTGCTAATTCTGACACGGCAGCCTCTCTCCATAAATCCGTCAAGCACATATGAACCTGCAATGTTTCCAACGCCTGAAGCCTTGAAAATCTGTCTGATTTCCGCATGTCCGATAACCTTCTCCTCAAATACAGGATCAAGCATACCCTTCATGGCAGCAGATACATCCTCGATCGCATTGTAGATGACCTTGTAAAGTCTGATATCTACGCCCTCACGGTCTGCTGTAGCCTTGGCAACAGGATCCGGTCTGACGTTAAAGCCAATGATGATTGCATTTGATGCTGATGCAAGGATAACATCTGACTCGTTGATGGCACCAACGCCGCCATGGATGACCTTGACCACAACCTCCTCATTTGAAAGCTTGACAAGACTCTGCTTAACAGCCTCAACTGAACCCTGTACATCTGCCTTTACGATGATATCAAGCTCCTTCATGTTGCCTGACTGAATCTGTGAGAACAGATCATCAAGTGACATCTTTGCCTTTGTATCCTCGATGAGCTTATTCTTCTCCTCTGAAATATATGTGTCAGAGAATGCCTTTGCCTCCTTCTCTGAATCGCATGCCACAAATGTCTCTCCTGCTGAAGGCACACTGTTGAGTCCAAGTATCTCTACAGGTGTAGAAGGCTTAGCCTCCTTTACTCTGCGGCCCTTGTCATCAATCATGGCTCTTACCTTACCATAGCTGCTTCCACATGCGATAGGATCTCCGACATGGAGTGTTCCTTTTTGTACAAGCACTGTGGCAACCGCACCACGGCCTTTATCAAGCTGTGCTTCAATTACGAGACCTCTTGCGTTTCTATCAGGATTAGCCTTGAGCTCGAGCACCTCTGCTGTGAGAAGAATCATCTCAAGGAGATTGTCGATACCCTCCTTAGTATGTGCAGATACAGGACAGAATATTGTGCTTCCGCCCCAATCCTCCGGGATAAGCTCATACTCTGAGAGCTCCTGCTTAACCTTGTCGATATTGGCACTTGGCTTATCTATCTTGTTGACAGCAACGATAATCTCTACACCGGCTGCCTTTGCATGGTTTATTGCCTCAACAGTCTGCGGCATTACACCATCATCTGCAGCAACAACAAGGATTGCGATATCAGTAGAGTTTGCACCACGCATACGCATTGCTGTAAATGCCTCATGTCCCGGTGTATCAAGGAATGTGATGTTCTGGCCATTGATTGATACAACAGATGCACCAATGTGCTGTGTGATACCACCTGCCTCACGGTCTGTAACACGTGTCTGTCTGATGGCATCAAGCAGTGATGTCTTACCATGATCTACGTGACCCATTACGCAGACTACAGGTGGACGAGGAACCATCTTGCTCTCATCCTCTTCATCCTCCTTGAGAAGCTCTGCAATCACATCGACCTTCTCCTCTTCCTCACATATGAAATTGAACTCTAACGCAATCTCCTCAGCAGCTGCAAAATCAACCTCAGAGTTAACTGTTACCATCTCGCCCTTCATGAAAAGCTTCTTTACGATGGCTGAAGGCTGAACCTTCATCTTATCAGCTAAGTCCCTTATTGTAATCTTCTCCGGAAGAGAAATTGTCTTAATCTCGTTCTCATCCTCTTTTGGCTGTGTCTTCGGCTGCTGTGGCTTTTTCTTTCCGCCGTGCTTCTCGAGATTGATGTAATTCTCCTGCTTCTTTCCGAGCTTATCCTGCTTCTGGCTCTGATTGTGATTATGCTTATTCTTTCTATCGTTGCCTCTGTCGCGGCTCTCCTTTCCTCTTACATCATCAGGAGCTGCAACTGCAACTGTTTCTTTTCTGAAACGATTTCTGTCATCACCTCTGCTGCCTGTTCTATCGTTATTTCTGTCATTGCTCCTGCTTCTGTCGTTGCTTCTGCTTCTATCATTATTTCTGTCAAAGCTTCTGCCACCCTCTGCAGGACGTCTGGAGTCATTTCTGAAGCCTCTGTTATTGTCTCTATTATTGTCTCTGCTGTTATCTCGGTTATTGTTGTCGCGATTGTTTGTTCTTCTATCGCTGTTTCTGTCCGTATTTCTGCTTCTGTCGGCATTTCTGTCAGTGTTTCTGTTGTTGATTTTCTCGCCATTGTCCTGACGTCTGTCGCTTCTTCTATCAGCGTCAGCCTGACGTGCCGGACGCGAATTGGCTGCCTTCATATCTGCATATGGATCCGCTGTACGCTCACTTATAGGGCGCATAGCTCTCTCTCCGACAGGTCTTGGCTTAATAATGCTGTGCTGCTCAGGACGTGATGACTGATTATCGCGTCTGCCATTGCCATTCCTGCGCTGCGAACTGTTATTTCCATTATTTCCGCTGCCGTTTCCACCATTTGTTTTCCTACCCTGCTTACTGTACTGTGCATTGAAAACAGCTGTGATGCTTGCCTTTTTCTTTGGTCTGTCGGCTGCCTTAGCCTCATCCTTTTTAGGTTCTTCCTTCTTAGGTGCATCTTTTTTTACTTCTGTTTTTGCGTACTTCTTTCGCACAATTTGCTGTGCCTCATCCTCAAGACCGTTCTGCACATTTTTGACAGCAAACTGTGTGCCGTTTAATGTGTCTATGACGTCCTGCGACTTTATATTTAATTCTTTTGCAAGTTCATGAACTCTCATTTTTGCCATATATCTATTTTCCTCCATTATTCAGTTTTATTCGACTGCAGCTTTTTTATCACTGCATTTGCAAGGTTTTCATCCGTTACTGCAAGGGAAGCGCGAAACTCTTTGCCTATTGCATTCCCTAACCCCACCTTGTCACTATAAAAATAAATCGGAACCTCATAGAAAGCAGTCATATCCGAAAAATGCTTCTTTGTGTTGTCTGATGAATCATCTGCAACTATCACTAAAAATGCCTTTCCTGTCTTTACAGCTTTCTCGGTAGAAAACTCTCCGCTAACCACATTGCCTGACTTTGCTGCTAATCCCAGCATAGAAAGTACTCTATCTGTCAATTTGGTTCATCTCCTTTTCAAGCTCCTCATATACTTGTTCTGATACACTAACACCAAGGGATCGCTCAAGTGCCTTTGTCTTTTTAGCCTTTTTAAAGCATTCAAGACTCTTACATATATAAGCTCCCCTGCCGTTTTTCTTGCCGGTGTCATCGAGAATTATGTCGCCCTCCGCAGTCTTTACCACGCGAATAAGTGACTTCTTTTCCTTCATCTCCTGACAACCTACGCATTTGCGCATTGGAATCTTTTTATTTGCCATTACTGCTCATCACCACTATCTGCCGCATCATTTTCTGTACCTGCTGCTTCGTTCTCGTCAGCCTCTGTATCAAAAGCCTCTGCCTGTACATCTGCCTGTTCTGTATCAGCTAATCTCTCGTTCTCAGCAAGCTCATCATCCGAATAATCATAATCGTCATCATAATCATCCTCTTCATAATCATTCTCATAATCCATGAAGTCACCTGACTCTCTGGCCTGTGTCTCACTCTTGATATCAATCTTGAAGCCTGTAAGTCTTGCTGCAAGTCTTGCATTCTGTCCTTCCTTACCGATTGCAAGCGAAAGCTGATAATCCGGAACAACAACCTTTGCTGATTTCTCATCTGCATCTGCGATAACAGAGATAACCTTTGCAGGGCTAAGTGCGTTCTGGATAAGTATTGCCGGATTCTCATCCCATGTGATGATATCGATTTTCTCACCGCGAAGCTCATTTACGATAGCATTTACTCTGGCACCATTCATACCTACACATGCTCCTACAGGGTCTACGTTTGGATCATTTGACCATACTGCAATCTTTGTTCTGCTTCCGGCCTCACGTGAAATAGCCTTTATCTCAACTATGCCCTCTTTAACCTCTGTAACCTCTGACTCGAAAAGTCTCTTCACAAGCTCAGGGTGTGTTCTTGAAACAAGAATCTTTGGTCCCTTTGATGTGGACTTAACCTCAAGGATATATACCTTGATACGCTCTGTAGGCTTGAATACCTCACCCTTTATCTGCTCACTCTCAGTCAGAAGTGCATCTGCCTTACCTAAGTTGATGCTGACATTCTTTCCGATGTATCTTTGAACAACACCTGTCACAACATCCTTTTCCTTGCTGTTGTACTCGTCAAATATTACCTTTCTCTCCTCCTCGCGGATTTTCTGAAGGATGACATTCTTTGCGTTCTGTGTAGCGATACGTCCGAATTCCTTTGACTTAACCTCAACTCTCACGATATCTCCAAGCTGATAGTTACCGTTTACCTTGTGCGCATCTGCTAAGGAAATCTCCTCAACCGGATCCTCAACCGTATCTACAACCGTCTTCTCCTGGTAGCATGAGAAAGCACATGTCTCAGGATCTATTTCTACCTTTACATTGTCTGATTTACCAAAATGGTTCTTGCAGGCAGTCACAAGAGAGTTCTCAATTGCCTCAAGTAAAGTTTCTTTACTGATGTTTTTCTCCTGCTCTAATATATTTAACGCTTCTAATAACTCATTGCTCATTATTTTTTCCTCCTATTTGTGTTATCGTGCGCTTTAATTAAAAATCCAATGCCTGACATATAAGCGCAATGTCACTCTTATTGAATGTAGTCTCATTGCCGTCTTCATCGGTTATTGTCACTGTATCCTTATCATAGGCTTTAAGCAGACCATAAAATTCCTTTGATTTGTTGATAGCCCTGTATGTGCGAATCTCTATCTCCTTATTCATATTGCGCACATAGTCCTTTTCCTTCTTGAGAGGTCTTCCAAGCCCCGGCGAGCTGACCTCGAAGGTGTACGAATCAGGAATATAGTCCTCTCTGTCGAGAATCTCATTCATCTGCCTTGCAACCACTTCACAGTCATCAACAGTTATGCCACCCTCCTTATCGATATATGCTCTCAGGTAGTTCATGCCACCTTCCTTAACATACTCGACATCAACAAGCTCAAAATTCATGCTGTCAAGAATTGGTTGTATAAAGTTCTCCGTCTTTGCCTCATATACACTTGCCTTTGACATTTTATCACCTCTCTTTTTTATACTTGTAACTATTCATAATCGTTCCAAGTGGTTCTGAATAGCTGCCTGATGTTTATAAACGTGAATTGAGAGAGGACTTTTGCCCTCTCTCAATCTAGTCAACGTTGTTATCATAGGTATAATAGCACTATCAGAAAAAAAAATCAAGTTTTTTTAAAAAAGTACTTGCTTTTTTTGAAACTCCATGATAGTATAATACACGGTTCGTTGGTCAAGCGGTTAAGACGCCGCCCTCTCACGGCGGAAACACGGGTTCGATTCCCGTACGGACTGCTTACTGATATTTATTTAATTAAATACAGCCCAACCCGAAAGCATCGCATTTATGCGATGTTTTTTTATTTTTAGATTGTTGCTGACGCCGGACGCACCCGCAGCAGTAAAATGCCCGGAGTACAGTCTGTGATGCACAATACCCCGCATAAGCGACTAGCGGTGCTGTTTAGATACTGTAGAATTATGCTTCACAAATAGAAATGCCCCACCATGGACGGTGGGGCAAGGCGTTACGCACCACGGACGGTGCGTAAAAGCCGGTTTCGTCATTCTGTGAAACTCTATATGCATAATTCATACAGCATCTTAACTGCAAAGCGTTAGCGCATGCGAGGTATTGCGTGTCACAGAGTGTACTCCGGGCGCCAATATTTCTGATAATTAATCATCATATCCGTTAGGATTGTTCTTCTGCCATCTCCATGAGTCGGCACACATCTCCTTAATACCATACTGTGCTTCCCAGCCGAGCTCTCTCTTGGCCTTTGATGGATCACAGTAGCATGTAGCAATATCGCCAGGTCTTCTAGGCTTTATTGTATAAGGAATCTTAACACCTGTTGCAGCCTCGAAATTCTTTACGATATCAAGCACACTGTAGCCGTGTCCTGTTCCAAGATTGTAGATGCAAAGACCTGCATTCTCCTCAATTTTCTTTAAAGCCTTGACATGTCCAACCGCAAGGTCAACTACATGGATGTAATCTCTCACACCTGTTCCGTCAGGAGTATCATAGTCATCTCCGAATACTCCAAGCTCTTTTAGCTTGCCTACTGCCACCTGTGTGATGTAAGGCATGAGGTTGTTTGGAATACCGTTTGGATTCTCACCCATTGTACCACTCTTATGAGCTCCGATTGGATTGAAGTAACGAAGAAGAATAACGTTCCACTCATTATCTGCCTTATAGATGTCCATAAGTATCTGCTCAAGCATAGACTTTGTCCAGCCATATGGGTTTGTACACTGTCCCTTTGGACACTCCTCTGTGATAGGAATCTGTGCAGGATCTCCGTATACTGTAGCTGATGAAGAGAAAATGATGCTCTTGCAGCCATTCTGTCTCATCACATCAACAAGTGTAAGTGTTCCTGCAATATTATTGTTATAGTACTCCCAAGGCTTTGCCACAGACTCTCCTACTGCTTTGAGTCCTGCAAAGTGAATACAGCTATCTATCTTTTCTTCCTTAAAAATCTTATTTAAGATGTCTCTGTCAAGGATATCTCCCTTATAGAACTTTACTTCTTTGCCTGTAAGAGCCTTAACTCTGTCAAGTGACTTCTCAGAAGAATTTGAAAGATTGTCAAGTACTACAACATCGTAGCCTGCATCAAGAAGCTCCACACATGTGTGGCTTCCGATATATCCGGCTCCACCAGTAACTAAAATTGCCATAATAAATATCTCCTTTTCATTTTTGTTAAATTTATTGTAGCGCATTTGCTCATTTTTGTATAGAATAAAATGTAGAAGAAATATGTAAAAATGTTGTAAAGGTAGGCAATATGAATAATAAATACAAAAATTCCTATATCGTAAAAGAAAAAGAGCTTGTATCTCTGTCCGTATATAACGTAGGCTTCCAGAGCTGTGATAGCCTGTATCAGTGGGGCCCCGGTATCAGAGACCATTATCTGATTCACTATATCATAAGCGGTAAAGGCCGCTACACTGTAAATGGCAGTGTTCACACATTAACTCCCGGTGATGCGTTTCTCGTATATCCAAATACCGAAGTGATTTATCAGGCTGATGCAGAAGATCCTTGGGAATATACCTGGGTAGGCTTTACCGGCAGCGATGCTGCAACCATTTTAAGAGCCACTGATTTCACAAAAGCGCATCCATACATACACAGTGTATCAAACGGAAACGAAATCAAAAGACAGCTCATGCATATATACGACGCCAGAGGCACAGAATTTGAAAATGCACTCGAAATGACCGGGCGACTCTACACCACCCTCGCTCTTTTTGTCAGTGCCGCCACATCAAAGCCGCCGCAAAACAGTGCAAACTCCTATGTACAAAAGGGCATCGAATACATCTCCGCCAACTATTCATACCCTATCACCGTTGAGGATATTGCATCATATATAGGCTTAAGCCGAAGTCACCTGTTCCGTTCCTTCCAGAGCATCCTCGGTGTATCGCCAAAGGAATATCTGACCGATTTCAGAATCAAACAGGCATGCTATCTGCTTAAACACTCCTCATTGTCCATCACAGCAATTGCAGGCTCTATAGGGTTTGATAACAGCCTTTATTTTTCAAAGACCTTTCATAAAATAAAAGGCCTTTCGCCTAAGGAGTATCGCAGTAAATACAAAAAAGCTCAAGAATAAAAAAAAGCTGCCGGGCTTCACATGAAGCCCAGCAGCTTTTTCATATATCTCTTTATGCTAAACTAAGCAAGCTTAGATTTAGCAACCTCTACTAATTTAGCAAATCCTGCTGCATCTGTAACAGCCATATCAGCTAATACCTTACGGTTAAGGTCAACGTTTGCTAACTTTAAGCCGTGCATGAACTGGCTGTATGAAAGTCCGTTGAGACGAGCTGCTGCGTTGATACGAGCAATCCATAACTGACGGAACTGTCTCTTTCTCTCTTTACGTCCAGCGTATGAGCTTGTAAGTGCTCTCATAACTGACTGCTTTGCTACTCTATACTGCTTAGATCTAGCGCCTCTATAACCCTTTGCTAACTTTAATGTTCTGTTATGTCTTTTCTTAGCGCCTAAACCGCCTTTAACTCTTGCCATTTGTTGATTCCTCCTTAACTAATACTACCGATTACATGTATGGTAAAATCTTCTTCATATTCTTAACATTTGTCTCATCTGTCATTGTTGCTTTTCTGAGATTTCTCTTTGTCTTTGTTGTTTTCTTAGTTAAGATATGTCTCTTGTAGGCTTTATTTCTTTTTAACTTTCCTGTTCCTGTAACTTTGAAACGTTTTGCAGCTGCTCTGCTTGTTTTCATTTTTGGCATTGTGTGTTCCTCCTTAAATTGTTATCTCTTTTCTGCCAGCACCATACCGATGCTTCTTCCTTCAACCTTTGGTGCTTTCTCCACTACCGCTACATCTGAAAGATTCTCCGCTATATCATCAAGGATATGTTTGCTTGCATTCATATGAGCCATCTCACGTCCTCTGAATCTGAGTGTGATCTTTACCTTATTTCCTTTTGCAAGAAATTTCTTTGCAGCATTCATCTTGGTATTCAAGTCGTTAGCCTCAATGTTAGGTGAGAGACGAATCTCTTTCAATTCAACGGTCTTCTGCTTTTTCTTTGCATCCTTTTCCTTACGGGCCTGCTCATAACGATACTTACCATAATCAATCACCTTACATACAGGTGGCTTTGCATTTGGTGCTATCTTTACTAAATCAAGTCCTGCCTCGTCTGCAATCTTTTGAGCTTCTCTTGAAGAAACAATTCCTAACTGCTCTCCATCCGCTCCAATCAGTCGAACTTCTCTGTCTCTGATCTGTTCATTAATCATTAATTCGCTAATGGTCTTGTACCTCCATAAAAAATAGTGGATAGGCAGACTATCCACTATACAATCTTCAACACAAATGTTTGAAAATATTAACGCTAAGTCGCGCCATTGCGCTTAGGTGAGAGTGGATACTCTACTTTGTTTTCATACAACTACTAGAATATAGCACAGACAATTTCTGTTGTCAACACTTTTATCTAAATTTCTATAATCTAATATGTACCAAGAATCTTAAGGGCAATTGCCTCTTCCCTTATGCCTCTTAACGCATTCTGCACCGCTGTATCTGTAAAACGTCCTTCAAAATCAACAAAGAACCTGTACTCCCACGCCTTATCAGATATCGGACGAGACTGGATATTTAACATATTGATTCCATTGTATATAAAGTGTGCCAGCATATGATATAGTGCACCACTCTTGTGAGGTGTCTCAAAGCATATGCTTATCCTGTCCGCATCTCTGCGGCATACCCTTTTAGCCGACACAATTATAAACCTTGTTGCATTGTTTTTATTGTTCTGTATGCGGCTCTCAAGCACCTGAAGCCCGTATATATCAGCCGAGATATGGCTAGCTATGCCAGCCTGTGTGATATCTCCGTCATCCTTTACCTTCTTTGCAGAAAAAGCTGTATTCCTGACAGCCACCTGGTTAATATCCTTATGCTCATCAAAAAAATCTGAGCACTGCATAAGCGCCTGTGGATGTGAATACACAGTCCTTATATCAGAAATCTTTGCACCCGGAAGTCCCATCAGACTGTGGTCGATGCGTATAATCTGCTCCCCAACTATATAATTGTCGTATTCAACAAGCAGATCATAGTTTTCAGATACAATACCGGCTGAAGAATTCTCTATCGGAAGCACTGCATAATCAGCCTTTCCGCATTTGATATCCTCCATGGCATCCTTCCAGGAATCCACGTTGTAGCCATTACAGTTCTCGCCAAAGTATGTCTTCATGGCAAGCTGTGAATATGCACCCTCAACTCCCTGAAACACAATCCGTGCATTGGAAAAATCCAGGCTGTCTACCTCAGTAAAGTTTTCCTTCTCCACTATGCCATGCTCAGTCATAAGCTGATACTGCTTCTTTCTACTGGTCGACATAATCTGTTCAAAAAGCTCAACTATACCATGCTTCAAAAACTCATCATCTGCAAGAGACGATAATTTCTCAAGCTTTTCATCCTCTCTCGTCTTGTCAAAGACCTTTTTGCCGGTGGTTATCTTATACTCGGCAACATGCTTTGAGATATCCATTCTTTCCTTATATAATCTGACTATTTCACTGTCTATCTCATCGATAGACTCTCTCAATTTCATTAAATCTTCCATTATTGTCTCCTAAAAAAGATATAATAAAATATTATTACAAATTTTATAGAAAGGCAAGTAATCCTTGAAAGATTTATCATATATAGATATAATTTAGTTAATATCTAAGCATAAATATCAAATACCCTCGGGAGAATTACATGAAAAAATATCTAAAAATAATTATTCCACTAATTTTAATATGCATCACAGGCCTTGTTATATACCATTTTGTATCAAAGGTAAAGCTTAATTCATCCTATGTAAATGGTAATACTGCAGGTAATCTGTACAATGCCGGGCTCTTCTGTGAAAGTGACGGTGAAGTATTTTTCTCAAATACAAACGACAACGGCAGGCTGTATGCCATGAATATTGACGGCAGCAATATACATAAACTGAGCAATGACACCGCCATGTACATAAACGCAGATAAAAACTATGTCTATTACGTAAGAAACAACAATCAGAAAATCACAAGCCAGACCTTCTTTTCATATGACAGGAACAGTCTCTGCCGTATAAAAAGAAATGGCCACGGCTCCACCGTGCTGGATTCTGACCCATGCATCTATGCATCCCTGATAGGCAACTACATATATTATCTGCACTATGACACACAAACAGCTACCTCTCTATACCGCATCAGAATAGATGGAGAAGAAAAAAAGAAAATAAAAAATCACTATCTGTTTACCTGCAACACATCAGAACGGTATTTTTATTATAATAATCCAAAAAACGGACAGCTATACAGATATGACACTGCTTCACAGAGTGAAGCCTTATTCTACGACTGCAACTGCTACAAGCCGGTTGTGCTGGATGACACAAATGTATACTACATGGATGTAAATCGTGACAATGCAATTGTCCATGTCAATATCAACAATCCAAATCCTGTAGTTTTAACGGAGGCCAATATTGAGCATTACAATGTATATGGCAGTCTGATATTCTATCAGCGCGGTGGTGATAATCCGGCACTGTGTGTTGTAAAAAATGACGGCACCGGCTTTAAAGAGCTTGCTAAGGGTGAGTTTTGCAACATAAACGTAACATCACAGTATGTGTATTTCACAGATTTTGTCTCGAACAAAGAGTACTGTACATCCACACAGAATCCGGATACAATAAAGGCTTTACAGCCATAACAGATAATTTCATTAAAAAGAACACGCATGATTAATCAACTCATGCGTGTTTTTTATTAATTCATATAAAATTCAAATCTTGATCTGTATATATCACTGCACTTTCCGGTATTCTGGTCTATCGCAATAACAGAAAGCACATTATTTCCCTCAGGAACAGGTATTGGAGCTGTATACTCTGTTGATGCAGCACTCGGATCTGACGAATCCCAGGTATAGTATACCTTGCAATTTTCAGGTACTGTGATTGTAATGTCTGTCTGTGCACCAAATGTACCTCCGTCAGGGTCTATCTCCGGTGCATCCGGTGCCTCAAACTCGATTTCATACTTGGCAGATGCCACCTCGCTTTTGATTCCTCTGTCATCAACCGCAACAGCTGTTATCTCATATGTACCTTCCTTGTCCAGGGTGATCGGGCTATAATATCTTTCTCCTCTGGTCAAAGGATCATCCGAATCATATGAATAGTATATTTTGGTATCGCTGTCTGCATCTATAGAAAGCTCAATAGTCTCTCCATACTTGCCACTGCTCTTGCTAAACTGCGGTTTAGATACAGTATAATCCGCAAAAAGCTTTAAAACAGATGCATCCTTAGCACTCTCACGCAGCGCAACAATTGCATCATAATCCTTTTTTGATTCATAAATCGAGATAAGCTGCTTATAAGCCTCTTTGCTCTTTGGATCAATATTGATAATTTCCTGATACAGCACAAGAGCGGCATCATAATCCTTCTTCGACATATATATATCAGCCAAAGCAAATCTGACATCTGTATTATCCGAATCAATCGACAAAGCCTTCTCATAATAAGAAACCGCGGAATTTATATTTCCCGCCGAATAAGCTGCCTTTGCCTGCTTCACCTGATAATCAAATGAATTGTCATGTGATCTGCTTACATTACGTGTAATAGCTGCAATAAGTATTACAATTGCTACAGCGCACACTACAGCTGATATAATAATTATCTTCTTCTGCTGCGCTCTCTTTGCCCTCTGTCCGTCAGACTGCGGCTTCTCACACGGTTGTTTCGTCTGAGACTGCTGCTCACCTGTCTGAGCCTGTCTCACTTGCTGCTTTACAGACTGTGACATTCTGTCCGTTTTTTGTCCGTTCCACTGACCGGCACTATGAAGCTGTTCCCTCACCGGCTCATCAAACCTGATTGTCCTATCAGACACAGGCTTTGCAGTCTTTTGTCCATCAGTTCGCCTGTCATCATTTCCAACCAGATTATCAAGATAATCATCAAATTCGTTGTAATCAGGCACTATCTGAACCGGATGCCCACAGACATCACAGTACAGACTGCCCGCCTTCAATTCATTACCACAATTGGCACATCTCATACATCTAATCCTCTTACTTATTGTCTAATTATCTAATTATCTCTTCATAGCCTCAACACAATTGCTCATGAGCATCGCAATTGTCATAGGACCTACACCGCCCGGTACAGGTGTGATATGTGACGCTTTAGACACAACAGAATCAAAATCCACATCACCACACAGCTTATTTTCAGCATTTCTGTGGATTCCAACATCAATGACAACCGCACCATCCTTCACATATGAAGCATCTATAAACTTAGGCTTTCCTATTGCCACTATAAGTATATCAGCATTTTTACATACATCTTTTAAATCCTTTGTATGTGAATGACATACCGTAACAGTTGCATTCTCCCTAAGCATGAGAAATGACATAGGCTTGCCGACTATATTGCTTCTGCCAACCACAACACAGCTTTTACCATCAATATCTATATTGCTTCTCTTTAAAAGCTGAATGATACCGGCCGGAGTACACGGCAAAAAACCAGGCTTTCCTATAACCATCGCTCCAACACTCTGTGGACTGAAGCCATCAACATCCTTCTTCGGGTCGATAGCATCAATAACCTTGTCCTCATCGATATGCTTTGGCAGTGGAAGCTGACAGAGAATACCATTTACAGAAGCATCAGCATTGAGCTTTTCGATAAGTTTTAATATCTCATCCTCCGTAGTCTCCTCTGCAAGTTCATACGAAAGCGATTTGATTCCGACATACTCACATGCCTTTTTCTTGTTGCGCACATACACTGATGATGCAGGGTCATTTCCGACCTGAATCACCGCAAGACAGCCCTCGATGCCTTTTTTCTTAAGCTTTGCCACTTCTTCCTTAAGCTCATCCTTAATCTGCGTTGAAATTAATTTTCCGTCTATTAGATTAGCCATATTTCCTCCTAGAATAATCCTGTGATCACACCATTGTCATCCACATCAATGCCGTATGCAGCCGGCTTCTTTGAAAGTCCCGGCATAGTCATGATAGAACCGTTTACTGCTACCACAAAGCCTGCACCTGCTGACGCATAAACCTCACGTACATTGATTTTAAAGCCACTTGGTCTGCCAAGCTTCTTAGCATCATCAGAAAGCGAATACTGTGTCTTTGCCATACATACTGGGAAATCTCCCATTCCAAGGTCTGTAATCCTCTTGAGTTCTCTCTCTGCTGCCGGAGAATATGTAACACCATCTGCTCCATATATTTCTTTTGCAACAGTTTCAATCTTTTCCTTAAGTGACAGGCTATCATCATATAGCACTTTGAAATTGCTTTCCTTGTGTTCGATTGTTTCAAGTACCTTATTGGCAAGGTCAATTCCGCCTTCGCCGCCCTTCTCCCATACCTCTGAGAGTGCAAATTCACAGCCTCTTTCTTTACAGAACTGCTCTACAAAATCAGTCTCAGCCTTGGTGTCTGTGACAAATGAATTTAATGTGACAACTACAGGCACTCCAAACTTGTGAAGATTCTCAATATGCTTCTCAAGATTTACGATTCCAGCCTTAAGTGCATCAAGATTCTCTGATGAAAGCTCATCCTTCGGCACGCCGCCATTATATTTTAATGCTCTGATTGTTGCAACAAGTACAACTGCATCCGGCTTAAGCCCTGCCATACGGCACTTGATATCAAAGAACTTCTCTGCGCCAAGGTCTGCGCCAAAGCCTGCCTCAGTGATAACATAGTCTGCAAGCTTTAATGCTGTCTTTGTGGCACGGACACTGTTACAGCCATGTGCTATATTGGCAAAAGGTCCACCGTGAACTATCGCCGGTGTATGCTCAAGTGTCTGGATAAGGTTTGGCTTTAAGGCATCCTTTAAGAGAGCTGCCATAGAGCCTGTAGCCTGAAGATCATCGGCTGTGACAGGCTTTCCGTCAAAGGTGTATGCCACGATAATTCTGCCAAGGCGCTTCTTTAAATCTGCCATATCATCAGCCAGGCAGAGTATAGCCATAATCTCAGATGCTACAGTGATGACAAAATGATCTTCTCTGACCATTCCGTCCATCTTACTTCCAAGACCAACAACGATATTTCTAAGGACACGGTCATTCATATCCATACATCTCTTCCATACAATCTGGCGCGGGTCGATGCCAAGCTCGTTTCCCTGCTGGATATGGTTGTCAAGAAGTGCCGCAAGCAGATTGTTCGCAGATGTAATCGCATGAAAATCTCCCGTAAAATGAAGATTCAAATCCTCCATTGGGACAACCTGTGCGTATCCGCCACCGGCTGCGCCTCCCTTGATACCAAAGCAAGGTCCAAGTGATGGCTCACGAAGTGCAATAAGCGCTTTCTTTCCCAGGCGTCCAAATGCCTCTCCAAGACCGACGCTTGTGGTTGTCTTTCCCTCTCCTGCAGGAGTCGGGTTTATAGCTGTAACAAGTATGAGCTTTCCGTCAGGATTTTCCTTTGTACGATTGATGAGCTCATCAGAAATCTTTGCCTTATACTTTCCATAAAGCTCTAAGTCATCCTCTTTAATCCCTATAGATGCTGCTACATCCTTGATTGGAAGCATTGTAGCTTCCTGTGCAATCTGAATATCTGTTTTCATTTTTCTTTGCTCCTTTGTGTTAATTATTCTCTAATATAGTATCTAATTCCTCTTTAGTCACCAGAACCTTGCGGGGCTTTGTCCCCTCCTCAGGTCCCACTACACCAGCCTCTTCGAGCTGATCCATGATGCGGGCCGCCCTGTTGAAGCCAATTTTAAGGTATCTTTGAAGCATTCCGATTGAAGCCCGTTCCTTATCTGTGATAATTGACGCTGCCTCCGCAAAGTAAGAGTCCCTGCCATCATCCGTGTTTTCCACATCTGAAATTGTAACGGTTGTATTTGTCGTATCATTCGACAGGCTCTCCATCTTTTGTGCCACATCATTACTGTACTGTGCATTCTCATTATTTTCAATAATAAATTTCACAATATCGGAAACTTCTTTATCTGAAACGAATGCGCCCTGTACTCGAAGGGGCTTCGGAACACCCTGTGGGTCAAATAACATATCTCCCTTTCCAAGGAGCTTTTCCGCACCATTCATATCAAGTATGGTACGACTGTCAACACCGCTTGTAACCGCAAATGCGATACGGCTTGGCATATTCGCCTTGATGAGACCTGTAATAACATTAACAGAAGGCCTCTGTGTGGCTATGATCAGATGTATACCGGCTGCTCTCGCAAGCTGTGCCAGCCTGCATATTGCCTCCTCTACATCCTTTGATGCAACCATCATAAGATCTGCAAGCTCGTCAACTATAATGACAATCTGTGGCATCTTTGGCGGTTTTTCTGTATCTTTGCCATCCATCGCATCAATCATGGCATTGTAACCGTTTATTTCCCTGACACCGCTGTTTGCAAACTTCTCGTATCGGTCTGTCATCTCTGAAACCGCCCAGTTTAATGCTCCTGCAGCTTTTTTAGGATCTGTAACAACCGGAATCATCAGATGAGGTATGCCATTGTATACACTAAGCTCAACCACCTTCGGGTCAATCATAATCAGCTTTACCTCATCCGGCTTTGCCTTGTATAGTATACTCATGATAATTGTATTGATACAAACCGACTTACCTGAGCCGGTAGCACCTGCAATTAAAAGATGTGGCATTTTTGCGATATCCGTAACCTTAACCTTGCCTGCAATATCTTTTCCCACTGCAAATGTAATCTTTGATTTGGCATTTTTAAATTCTTCAGACTCCACAAGCTCCCTGAAGGAAACAGCAACACTCTGGCTGTTTGGCACTTCGATGCCCACAGCGGCTTTTCCCGGAATAGGAGCCTCGATTCGTATATCCGCGGCTGCCAGATTAAGCTTTATATCATCTGCCAGATTCACAATCTTTGATACCTTCACTCCAAGCTCCGGTGTGATTTCAAACCTTGTAACAGCAGGACCGCAGCTTATATTATTCACCTTCGCATTCACTCCAAACACATTAAGAGTCTGTTCAAGCTTTGCCGCCGTTTCACGCAGATGAGCCTGCGAATCACCGGTTTTACCCCTGTCAGGAGCCTTAAGCAGATCAACAGCCGGAAATACATACGGCTTCTGCTGGATTGCATTTTCTGCGTCATTTATCGCTATCTGCTCACTGACTTTTTCAACCTCTTTGGCAAGCTCATCCTTGTCTGATTTGACCTTTTTCTTACCTGGCTCTGCTGCAGGTGGTTTTGTCATTACCGCATCTGCAGCCGGAGCTGATAATTTTGATTGCAGCTCATTATCTTTTTGTATGCCAAAATCATCAGATATATCAGGCTCCACGCAGCCCGATATAGGTATCTGCGACACATGGCTTGCAGCTGTGCCACCCAAAACCGAAACAGGCTCCGATGCCACACCAAAGTCCGGTGTCTGCACTATTTCCCCTGCATCCCATGATGTAAGGCTTGTCGTCTTTTTCTCCTTTATTGCAGGTGAACTCGGATAATTCTCTATAGTTATCTCACCAAGCGCATCTGTAGCTGCTGCACCTTGTCCAAATATCCCCACATGCGCTGTATCACTACCTGCAATTCCTGAATTTAGCGCGTTTTCACTGCCATCAATTTTTGTATCAAGTGACACGCCTGTTATCTTATTGTCCATCCTTCGGCCGGCACGCTTATTCCTTCTGCCACCTTTTGCAGCCTCCTTTATGTCGCTGTCTGTATCATCTGAAACTAACCCCTCTCTTGTCTGACGCTCTCTTGACTTATACTGCCGATACTCCTGATATCTCTCATTATTCTCACGCGCTGACTCGTATACCTTTCGGCCGCCGTTTCTCATGCCCTTCATGAATGATTTACCGGTAATGAGCACAAGACAGATAATCATCACAACTATCGTTACCACGTATGCACCTATAATTCCTACCGCCGGAACTAAAATGCAGCCTATAAGAGCACCTATAAAGCCACCACCTGAATGCCTTTCAACACTGTCAATGTATGACTGCACCGGCGAAACCGCGAATTTGCCATACACTGCCAGGTACATAAACACACATATAAACCATATGAGAACTAGGGTCATAACAAGCTTCATGATAGCATATGAATTACCCTTATTGGACACGGCAAAAAAGCTGCCCACCAGAAGCACAAGCGGAAAAATATATGCCACCATTCCAAATAAACCAAAAAGGAAACCGCTTACTGCGTTTCCCAAATTACCGCCTATTCCAAAATTGCTTATAAATAAAAGGATTGAAACAGCTACTACTATCCAGAGAAATATTTCCTTTTTAAAGGCCTGCTGCCTCTCTATCTGAGCCATTCTCTCCTTTTTCGTCTGTCTTTTTGCTGAGGATTTCTTCCTCGTTGCCATGTAACTAACCTCCGTATTTTGATTTACAGAGTATATAATAACATATTTCTTCTGTTCTGTGTAAATTTTCTAAAGTAATTTTTCGATTTTGTGATTAAAGGGTCAAAAGGTATCATCGATGCATGCTTGCATGCAATTCGATGTAT
>ENA-ORMR01000401-ORMR01000401.1-human-gut-metagenome-genome-assembly--contig:-NODE-401-length-45113-cov-22.427405_pt1 | contig 45113 bp, 44 predicted proteins | sample MGYA00242107_ERZ509003 | MGnify/ENA primary metagenome ERZ509003 (study PRJEB26280, sample SAMEA2338699) | human gut metagenome | biome: human gut; feature: human-associated habitat; material: faeces...
TTTTCAATGATTTTGTTTCTACTATTCATAGCGGAATTTACTTTTTCAATTAACAATAGATATTTAAATGATTCATTCTATAATGACCATCTTAAAACATATCAAAAGAGACCAATTTATTGGATGTTATCAAGTGGAAAACCAGGTGCATTTAAATGTTTAATCTACCTACATAGATATACTAAAAACACACTTGCAATTATTAATTCTAAGTATTTCTTACCACGTACAGCTATGTATAAAGCAGAACGTGAAAGATTAGAAGAAAAGCTAAAACTTGCTGAAGTAAGAGATAAGAAGAATATTGAAAAAGAATTAACTCGTATTGAAGCTTGTGAACAAGAATTATTGGAATATGGACAAGTATTAGACCATGTTGCTAATATGTGTTTAAATGATGAAATTACAATTGATTTAGATGATGGAGTTAAGGCTAATTATGTAAAATTCCAAAATCAAACTCTAGAAATAAATGGAGCTACAATAAAAAAGAATCTTTTAGTCCCATTTGGACTAGAATCTGAAAAAAAGAAAAAATAGGAGGTAAATGCTAATGGAAAATAATAGTAGCTACATTGAGGCAAAAGCTCAATTAGATAAAATGTTTAATAAGCCAACAGATTTTAGACATATTATTTTTTGGTACGACCCTCATAAAGATTTTATTGATGCACTTAAAGATGATTCATTTGAAAATGCAAAGATAGTTATGTATAATAACAATCCATTTTCTATTAAAGTATTATTAGAAATTGAAGACACAACATCAAATTATTTATTATATTTTCCATGTGAAAAACCTAAAGATATTGATAATTGGCTTTTAGATATTCTTTTATATTCAGAAGAATACTATGCTGATATAACTGCATTAACGATGCGTAAATTAGGACTTGAAACTTCTAATTTACGTGGTGTTATAAATGAACATTTAACTTTTTTTGATAGTAAAGAACGTATAAATCAATTACAAAAAAGAATAAATATTACAGATAAAACTAGTCAATTTGACTTTGAAATGGCTATGATGGGCGTTCTTACAAAAGCTGAGTATGATAAAATAGATTATATTGTTAAAGAATTAATCTTTGAATTTGAAAATGGAAAAAAATATAAAGATTTAGATAAATATAATTTTAAAAATACTCTATGGAATTTAATAGGTGAACATTATTATTATAGTGGTGTAGAAGATATTGAATCTTTAGCAAAATCATTACTTGTAACTGCAGTTGATCAAAATAAATTTTTAATCTTTGATTCACCACAATGGAAGAATATGATAATTAAAAATTCCTCTGAAGCTGCGTGTTATTTTGTAAATGAAATATTAAAGAAGGATAAAAGATATGATCAATTACAAGAATCATTAGCAATATCTTTAAGAATTTCAGACTTGATAAGCTCAAAGGGAATTGATTCATTAAGAGAATCTGATGAGTTTAAGGTGTTTGATAGTTATATTATAAAAACTATTTCTAAAGCTTTGGTTAATGGTTCTTACGATTTTGATTTTTATTTGAAAGTTATAAATGATTTCCGATTAACTACTAAATGGTATGAGGATTTTAAAAATGAATATGAATTTTTAAAATATTCAATTCTATTAAAAAAGAATGCAAATATTTCAATAGAATCAGGATTATTACCTCAAGATTATATTAATGAATATTGTGATAATTATTATGTAATTGATAATTATTATAGACATGCAATTAACGAATATTCAAAGATTAGTGAACCATGTGAATATGAAACACTACTTGTAAATGATGTTGATAATACATATGAAAATACTTTTCTTTCAAAATTAGGTGGAGAATATTCTCAATCTCTAATGAAAATACAACCTTCTTATGATTTTGGTTCTGTAGAATTATCAAAATATTTCTATAAAAATAGGGTTAATAGACCTGTTAAAAAACAATTTGTTATTATTTCTGATGCTTTAAGATATGAAGTAGCAGTTGATTTATTAAAAGAGTTGAATAATGAAAAAACATTTAAAGGTGGATTTAAACTTGAACATCAAGTAACAACATTACCATCTATAACTTCATTTGGTATGGCTTCATTATTACCTAATGAAAAAATTTCTTATAAAGATAAGCAAGTATATGTAGATGATATGCCAACAAATACGACTGAAGCTAGAGATAAAGTTTTGAAAAAATATTCAAATAGTTATGCAGCTATTCAATATGAGAATATCATGAAGATGAATGTGGCTGAATTAAGAGCATATATGTCAGATAAATCATGTCTTTATATATATCATGATACAATTGATAATGCTGGAGAACATGATTTTGATGTATTTGAAGCTTGTAATAAAGCGGTAAAAGAAATTTTTGATTGTGTTAAGAAAGTTTATAATACTTTGCAAACATCTTTCTATACTATTACAAGTGACCATGGATTTATTTATAGAAATAAAAAGATTGATGAGTCATCAAAATATCCTACATTAGCTCCTTTAGGATTGGATGATTATTCTCAAAGATATGCTATTATAAGTGATACTACAGAATTAAATGATTCAAATATATTTGATATGAACTATTTAAATGATTGTAATATGAAAGTATATACTCCATATTCTTATGATTTATACCGTAAGCAAGGTGGAGGTATCCAATATATTCATGGTGGAGCATCTATTCAAGAAATGGTAACACCAATTATTAGTTCCTCAGGTATGTTTACAATAAATGCTTTAATGTCTGAACCTGTAAAAGTAAGATTGAAATCTACAAATAGAAAGATAATGAATAAGTCATTCAGTTTGCAATTTGAACAATGTGAAAAAGTCGAAGGTAAGAAACGTGAAGCTAACTTAATTGTTTTTTTTGTAGATGAAAATAATAATACAGTTTCTGAAGAAAAAGTAATCATTGCAAATAAGACAACTGATAATATTTCAGAAAGAACTATTGATGTAAGATTTCTATTAAAAAATGAAGAATTCAGTAGAAACAAGAGATATTTCCTTGTTATGAAAGATGCTGATACTGGTGATATCATTAGTGATGATACACAATTTATAATAGATATTGTTAAGTTTAAAATGTTCTAGGAGGTTTTCTTATGGATGAATTAGATAGAAAAGTATATGATTCCTTTGCTGGAAGAGTTGTGAAAAAAGGTGCAACAAAGCTTGTAAAAGGTGCGTCAAATGTGCCTACATATGTATTAGAATACCTTCTAGGAACATATTGTACTTCTGATGATGATAAAGAAATCGAAGAAGGAATTGAAAGAGTAAAAAAAATTCTTGCTGATAATTATGTTAGAAGTGATGAAGTAGAATTGATTAAATCTAGAATCAGAGATAATGGCAGTTACAATGTTATTGATGTTATTGATGCTAGATTTAATGAAAAACATAATGTATATGTAGCTAATTTACATAACATGAAAATTTCAGATGTTATTGATGATTCTTACATTAAGGAAAATGAAAGACTTTTGTCAGATGGAATTTGGTGTATTGCTGAATTATCATATGAATTCAATGATGATGAAGGTGGAAGATTTAGAATAAATGATATCACTCCAATTCAAATGCCTGGTTTTGATCTTAATGAAATAATAGAAACTAGAAAGAACTTCACAAAAGAAGAATGGATTGACCTAATTATTAGAAGTTGTGGTATGGAACCATCATATTTTGATAATAGAGTAAAATGGCACTTGCTAGCAAGAATAGCACCAATGATTGAATCAAATATGAATATTTGCGAACTTGGTCCTCGTAGTACAGGTAAATCACATATTTATAAGGAACTTTCGCCAAATTCAATTTTATTATCTGGTGGTCAAACTACTGTCGCAAATTTATTCTATAATATGAATAGAAGGACTGTAGGACTTGTAGGTATGTGGGATACAATAGCTTTTGATGAAGTTGCTGGTATTAATTTCAAAGATAAAGATGGCGTTCAAATCATGAAAGATTACATGAATAGTGGCTCATTTGTTCGTGGTAAAGAATCCATTATTGCCAAGGCTTCAATGGTTTTTGAAGGAAATATTAATCAAAGTGTTGAATCACTACTTAAAACTTCAACATTGTTTGAGCCTTTTCCTGATACAATGATTGATACTGCCTTCTTAGATAGAATGCATTTCTATTTACCAGGATGGGAGGTTCCAAAACTTAGACCAGAATATTTTACTGATAACTGGGGATTTATATCTGATTATTTTGCTGAATTTTTAAGAGAAATGAGAAAACGTAATGAATCTAGTTGTTATCATAAATATTTCAAATTAGGAAGATGTTTAAATCAAAGAGATACTATGGCAGTAAATAAAACGATGTCAGCTATGTGTAAACTTTTATATCCTGATGGAAATTACACAAAAGAAGATGTAGAAGAAATGCTTGAGTACGCTCTTGAAGGCCGAAGAAGAGTTAAGGAACAACTAAAGAAACTTGGTGGTATGGAATTCTATGACACAATGTTTTCATATATTGATTTAGATACAATGGAAGAAAAATTTGTATCAGTTAAGGAACAAGGTGGAGGAAAATTAATTCCTGAAGGTAATTCAAGTGCTGGAACTGTATATGCTACTTGCAATAGTTCAACAACAATTGGTGTAGCAAAGATTGAATGTTCATTGAATGAAAAAGGTTCTGGAAAATTTGATGTTACAGGTTTAGGCACTTCTAAAGAATTAAAAGAATCAATAAAAACAGCTCAAAACTATTTTAAAGCTAATGCAAAGCATATTAGTCAAACAATATCTTTAGAACAAAAAGATTATTTGATGCATGTTGAAGATTGTATGGGAATAGGTATTGATTCATCATTAAGCCTTGCAGCCTATATATCTTATATTAGTGCAGCTTTAGGAAGATCATTAGCTGCTCAAATGATGGTATTAGGTTCTATGACTATTGGTGGAACTGTTAATAAAGTAGAAAATTTAGCCGATTCATTACAAGTTTGTTTTGATGCTGGAGCTAAGAAAATATTATTGCCAATGAGTAGTGCAGTTGATATTGCAACTGTTCCTGCTGATTTGTTTGCAAAATTCCAAATTAGTTTTTATAGTAGTCCTGAAGATGCTGCTATTAAAGCTATGGGAATAGAATAAAAAAAGAAAAAGAAGGTGAGTTAATGTCGTATAGTAGTGCTGCTGATTTTGAAAATTTTGTTAATTCTTTAAAACCTAGTTTAGACAAGGAGAAGTTAATAAGTCAGCGATATCATTCAATAATTAAACGCATAAATGAAGATTATTGGAATTCTGATGATGACTGTAAACACGGATTATATGTTGGTTCTCATGGAAGAGGTACAGATATATATACAAGTGATATTGATATTGTAGTATCAATTCCATGGACATTTTATTCAAAATTTAATGAATACGTTGGTAACAAGCAATCAGCTTTCTTACAAGATGTAAAAAATTCTTTGAAGAAAACTTATTCAACTACTGACTTGAAGGGTGATGGCCAAGTAATCGTTATTTCTTTTTCTGATGGAATGAAATTTGAAGTTGTACCAGCCTTTGAATTTGACGATGGCTCATTTTTATATGCGAATACGAATAATGGTGGTGATTGGATTTCAATGAATCCAAGAGCTGAAATTAATGAATTTAATAATATGAATGAGAAATGTAATAATAATTTGAAAAAATTATGCAAAATGGCTAGAGAATGGAATAAAAAAAATAATGTTCTTTTAGAAGGAATAGTCTTAGACTGCATGTGCTATTATTTTTTGAAAGATTATGAATATAATCAAAAAAGTTATTATTTTTATGATTGGATGTCTAGAGACTTTTTTTTGTATTTAAAAGATATCGAAAAGAAAAAATGGAAAGTACCAGGTGGTAATTGGTTTGTTGAAACTAAATTTGGTCATAATAATAAGGCGAAAAAATCTTATGAAGATTCCTTAGCTGCTATTGATTATGCCAAAAATGATTATAAATATTTATATAAGGATAAATGGAGAGATGTATATGGAAGTAAATTTTGATAGAAAAGGTATTAAAAATCAAATTAAGGAAAGTTATGGAAGCATTGTGTATTCTCATACTTGTCATATAAAATGTGCTAAAAGGATAAAACGTAAAAGTGATATAATCAAACTTATAATGATTATTTTATCAGCAATTTCTACTTGTGGATTTATTGGTGTTATTATCGATTGGAATACTAGAATTGTCGCTATTATTTCTGTTATTTTTACAACAATAGACTTGATTTTATCAACATATAGTAAGGCTGCAAATTTAGATGATGATGTAATTGCACATCAAGATTCTGCCCATAAACTGTGGTTATTAAGAGAAAAGTACATTTCATTATTGACGGATTTTGATTCTTTATCAAATGCTGAAATTCGTAAATGTCGTGATAAGTATACTTTAGAGTTATCATATATTTATGAAAATGAACTTTTAACAGATAAAAAATCTTATAAAGAAACTCAAAAAGCCTTAAAAAATGAAGAAGAACAGTTTTTTTCTTGTGAAGAATTAAATAAAATGTTACCAAAGCATTTAAGAACTGAAAATAAGATATAAAAAGTTAGTGCTATTTTAGAATATTAGATTATGAGTAGATAAATTATAATTTCCTTCTTAATATTAAGTAAATAATGATATTCGGGTAATGGTTAGGGCAAGTACTACCGTTATGTCTGAAGTTGAAATCCTGTTCTACAACGTAGACATTCCAAAATAAAAAAGAAGCTCTAGCTTATTCATAAAATAAAAACAATTATTTAGCAATCTTTAATGATGTCAATTTACCAATCAATTTATGATTGCTATTAATTTTAGAACTAAATTTATTAATTTAGTTTTAGTTTTTTTAAGCAATCTTTTTAAATATTATAATGTATCAACACTAAAATCGTTGCAAATCTAAATGCGATGATTCATCTTTCGTTGCAAAAAGTATCCAATGATTAAGTGATAACTTTATAGCTAAGCCCTATTAATTTAGTCTTGTTTTATTCATACTTACAATAAAAAATTAAATTTATTATTTATTATTTTAATATTAAACTTAAATAAAGTGAAAATTAAGAGTCGCAATATGTTAAAAGAATTGGTAATAGAATAAAAATAAGTAGATTAAATTTATCTGAGGAAGAATTTACGCTAGTTTTAGATATAGATAAAGATTATTTGCTAAGAGCTGAAACGTATTAGTATATTAGTTTTAAAAAATATGTGTTGTGATTTTATACAGAACACTTGTTTTTTAAACTAAATAGTTTAAAATGAAATCAAAAAAATTATGAGGTGGAGTTGCCATGATTAATAACATTTATATTTCTTCTTATCAAGAATTAATAGAAAATATAAACAAAATAAAAATCAAAACTGAAAGAAAAAAAATTTTTGATGAATTAAAGGATTATAAATTATATTTTCGAGGGCAGGCTAATGTAGAATGGGAGTTGAAACCAAATATACTAAGGAGTAATTTTTTAGAATCTGAACAACTTTCTAATTTGAATGGAACAAATGAATTCAATCGTCTAGCAATTGCTCAACATTATGGTCATAAAACACGTTGTCTTGATTTTACGCGAAATTTTAAGATTGCATTATATTTTGTATGTAATCCAAGTGATAATCCTGAAAAAGATGGTGCTCTTTATATTATAGATGCTTATGGTCATAGGCCATCATGGTTTACTAATATTTTGGCTAATTATGTTTCAACAACAAGTGATTCTATTGTTAATGCACATACTTTTGGAGAAAAAATAGCAAAAAATCAAAATATTATTAATGAATTTGAAAGAACAGGTCGTTCTATATGCGACATTGATGAATATATACAAAATTATTTAGGACCTGGATTTTTGGTTGATTTTGAAGGTGAGACTGAATTGTTTGGTAAGTATACTAGAATTTTAAAACAAGAAGGAGCACTATTTTATTTTGGCTCACGATATTTTCGTTATGGAAATGAACCTGAAGGTGAAAAAAATATGGTTCGTCTTAATTATGATGAATTAAATGATTACTGCTATTACAATCATTTTATATCTTTGCATGAATTAAATGAAAATTCGCTTGATAAAATAGATATAGATAAATTAATTATTCCACAATATTTAAAGAAAGAAATTTTTAAAGAAATAAATATTTCGGCTAAGGATTTAGGCTTGGAAGATTAATGCTTTAAAAATGGATGTTAAATAGTTAAGAGTTGTATATAATATTAATACTAAAAAAATATTTGCTGTTAAAAGAAGATGTTAGCTCTAAAATCTATTTAAGCTTTTTAACCGCAAAACTTTTCAAAAAAGGAAGTTTTGCGGTTAGAACTAAATAATAAAATTAAAAAAAGTAAGGACACTATTAATAACATCCTTACTTTTTTTATTTGCTCAAATCCCTGCATTTATAGTTTATTAATAATTTTTTAAAAAGGAAAAATAATTAAATTAATGTTCAAACAAGGTTAATTATTATTTGTCATATTTTTTTGATAAAATATATTGAAAATATGACAAAAACAACATATAATAAAAATAGGCGGAGGATATTAAATATGATGAAAATAATAGGAGAAAACATAAAAAAATTGCGCGAAGAAATGGAACTTAATCAAGCAAACATTGCACAATTCCTTAATGTTGATCAAAGTATGATTTCAAAGATTGAAAAAGGAGAAAGAACAATATCTGTCGATATGTTAGAAAAACTTTCATGTCTTTTTGGTGTTAATATAAATGATATTGAAAAAGAAGATATAAAACCAGCATCATATGCAGTAGCTTTTAGAGCTACAAAGTTAACTCCAGAGGATATGAATACTATATATGCCATTAATCGAATTTTTATGAATGCTTCATTTATGACAAGCAAATTGAAGGAGGAATAATAAATGTTAGATTATGCTGATTTAATGACAAAAGCAGAAGTTGTTAGAAAAAGGATGGGAGAAGATAGCAATTCACCAATCGATATTTTAGCTTTAGCCCAAAATATTGATAACTTAACATTAGTATATTATCCAATGGGAAACAATATTAGTGGAATGTGTATTAAAGATAAGGAAGATAATTGTGTAATTGCAATTAATTCAATGATGACGGTAGGTAGACAAAGATTTTCTTTAGCACATGAATTTTATCATTATTTTTTTGATGATAATATGATGAGTATATGTTCTAGGGAAATTGAAGTCGGTGAAGAAAATGAAAAGAGAGCGGATATATTTGCTTCATATTTACTTATGCCAAGAACTGCGTTGTATGAAAAGGTAGAAAGCTTAAGAAATAATAAGAACGATAGACTTAATTTACAGGACATAATCAAAATCGAACAATATTTTAAGGTTAGTCATTTAACTTCCTTGTATCAACTCTATAATTGTCATTTTATTAATAAAAATGAATTTGAAGAGTATAAAAATATACATGTAAGAAGAATATCTGAACTTATGGGATATGATTCTGATTTGTATAAACCATCAAATGATAATAAACGTTATTATACATATGGAAAATATTTAAAACTTGCAAAACAAGCCTTAGATAAAGAATTGATATCAGATGGAAAATACGAAGAATTATTACTGGAAGCTTTTAGACCTGATTTAGTCTATGGATTAGAGGAAGAGGGTGACGTTATTGACTGATCCATTGTTCTTTGATACTGATTGTATTTCAGCGTTTTTATGGGTTGACAATGAAAGCATTTTATCAAAGCTATTTCCAGGTAGAATTATAATTCCTAAAGAAGTATATGATGAATTATCAAATCCTGTTGTTAATCATATAAAAGGATTAAAGAGTCAAGTTGATTTCATGGTAAATAATGGACAGGCTTTTATTGAAGCCATAGATATAAATACAAAAGAATATGAGTTGTATCTTAAAATGACAGTAAAACCAGACCATGGTAAAAAAATTATAGGTAAAGGCGAAGCTGCATCATTAGCACTTGCTAAAGAAAAAAATGGAATTATTGCAAGTAATAATTTGAAAGATATAGCTTCATATGTATCTGAATTTGGATTAAAGCATTATACAACCGGTGATATAATGATGTTGGCATTTAATAAAGACTATATTACAGAAGAACAAGGTAATATTATTTGGTCTAAAATGATTTTAAAACGTCGAAAACTTGGATATTCAACATTTACTGATTATATTAATAATCATAAATAATATATAAATTCCTAACCGCAAACCTTTTCGAAAAAAGAAGTTTTGCGGTTAGAACTAAATAATAAAACTAAAAATAAAAAAAGTAAGGACATTATTAATAACATCCTTACTTTTTGCATTTGCTCTAAAAGGTACCACCCTAGAAGCGTGTCCAAGCTTGCCAATGCTTGCAAGATTCAGCGTGGTGACTGAATTGGAGCTGCGTCACGATTTATTTATCGTAGTTAAGTGCTTGGTGCTGTCTTAGAAAATCTAAGCCTCGCTTATGAGCACTATAGGTTAAAACCTATTTACATTTTTATTATATCACTCTTTTTTTAAAATGCAAATTTCATGTCAAATAAAAAAAGACCTATTACAAAAGTAATAAGTCCTAAATACTAGACATCTAGTTCTTTTCCAGTAAGCATTTTATAGGCTTGAAGATATTTTTTAATTGTTTTATCAACAATATCAGCTGGTAATGTCCAATTATGGTCATTGGCTTTTAACCAATCTCTTGCAAATTGCTTATCAAATGAACTTTGAGGCTTTCCAGGCATATAATCACTTAAAGGCCAGAAGCGTGAACTATCAGGTGTTAGCATTTCATCACCAATGACAACATCACCGTTTTCATCAAGACCAAATTCAAATTTAGTATCAGCTATAATTATACCCTTAGTTAGTGCATAATCAGCACATTTTTTATAAATTGCAATTGTATAATCTCTAATCTTGGTTGCGTATTCCTCACCATGAGAAGGATATAGCTTTTCAAGTACATCAATGCTTTCTTCAAAGCTAATGTTTAGATCATGGTCTCCTATTTCTGCTTTAGTAGAAGGAGTATAGATAGGCTCAGGAAGCTTATCACATTCTTTTAGTCCTTCCTTAAGCTTGATTCCACAAACAGTTCCTGTTTTTTGGTAGCTTACCCAACCAGAACCAGTAATATATCCTCTTACAATACATTCAATTGGTAACATGCTTAATTTTTTACACATTAAGCTTCTTCCTTCAAATTCCTTTTTATGGAAGAATGCTGGCATATCCTTTGTATCAAAAGATATAACATGATTTTTACAAATATCCTTTGTAAATTCAAACCAGAACTTACTCATTTGGGTAAGTACCTTTCCTTTATTTGTTACAGTATTGTTTAAAATAACGTCGAAGCAGCTAATTCTATCCGTAGCTACTAAAATTAAGCTATCCCCATTATCATAAATTTCTCTGACTTTACCCTCTTTAATTGGTTTCATTTTTTTGTTCTCCTTTTGTTTTTTTGTACATGTATAGGATATTACATTTTAAGAAAATATGAAAGAGTAAACTTTAAAAAAATGACAAAATTTGTTTTTAAATAAAGTTTTTTATAGGGTTTACTTTTTCTTGGAAAAATATTATGTTTTAAAAAAACTAAAAAAAGTGTATAATTTAACTAAATGAAAGATTTTATTGATAGACAAATTAATTTAATTTTTATGGCACGTACCATGCTATTAAGTATCTTTATAAAAAAATAAAAGTAGAGAAAGAAGAGAATAAGATGAAAAAAAGAAAAATTATTATATTAGGATTTTTATTCCTAATGGTTTTAGTTTCGTGTAAAAATAATATTTCTAATAGTAATAATACGAAGCCAACTGGTAGTGAAATAAGCAGTGAACTTCAAACTAGTAGCAAAACAAGTACACCATCAAACTATACAACTACTAAAAGTGAAACAACCTCATCAAAAAGTACATCATCAAATATAAGCTCTAAGACTAATTCATCATCAAGCTCAATACCTAGTAAAGATCAAATGATGATTGCAAGTATAAAGGAATTAGGTAAAGAGCTTGATGATAATTCAACTCTTGAGGTAAGCTTTGATGGTATGTATGTAAAACTTATTACAGATAATACGGATAAGCTAATGCTTTTTGTAGATGATTCATCCTATATTAATGTTCGAGTTTCAAATAGTGCTTTTAATGATTATTTAAAAAATAGATATTTAAATTGTTACTACAAGGTTAAGGGATTACTTTCTAGGAAAAATAACCAACTTGAAGTGGCATATGAATTAATTACTAATATCACATCAAGCCCTGAAGATTATGATTATACTTTAATTACTAAGGATTGTAATACTATTTTAGATGTTTATAATGATATTGATAATATATCTTTAAGTGAAAAGAAAAATGGTGTCGGTAGCATTGTAACATTTAATGGTGTTCTTATGTCAACTGATCGTTCTGATGCCAACAAAAAGGCTGTTTTGTATGATAATGATCATCTTATTACTGTGATTTCTGATAAAAAAATTTGTGATGGTAAGCTAGATTTAGGCAAAGAACTTAAAATAACGGGAATAACCTCGGTTAAAAACGGTGCACCTGCGGTATTACTTTTGGATATGAGTATTGAAACTAAAAAAATTGAAATTAACTATCAAAATGCTCTTGAGGTTAATCCATCTTATTTTTCAAAGTGGTATCATTTGTCAGATAATATGAAGGATCCTAGCTATAGTGATTATGCAAAGCTTTATTTAGTTTCAGGATATGTTTCAGCTGATGAATCAAGAAAATCTGCCTATTATTTTGGTATATCAGATAAATACAATGATAATTTATCTGATACGGGGATTAAAACAGTAATTAAAGGAGTTTATTTAATGAATCATTTAAATATTAGAGAAGATAATGTTTTATCAGATATTTTCTATAATTATTATGGCGAGGATATTAAGATTTCTTTATATTGCTCACTATATCAATTTGATTCACAAAATCATGGATGGAAGATATTTCCCTTTGAAACTACTTTAAAAGAAGCATAAATGATTTAGAATGTAAGAAGAAAGGTATATATGATTATGGTTAAAGAATATCTAAAGAAGTATAAATATTGTAAAAATAAACGTTATGATACATTAGCAGGAACATTATCCTTTTTCTTTATTTTGTCATTTGTACCACTTTTATATTTGTGCTTAAATCTATACGTAAAGATTGGTACAAGATTTAATTTAGAGATTGAACTGCCAAGTGTAATTCAAAACTATATATCATTTGATCTAAATGCCGGCGTTTCTATTTTCTTTATACTAACAACTATATATTCCGCATCGAAGTTTTTTACGCAATTAAGAAAAACAGGTGAAATTGTTTATGATATAAAAAAGCCTAGAGTAACAATTAAAACACAAGTATTATCGTGTGTTTTAGTTATTATGCTAATGGTAATTGTATCGGCAGGCTTGTTATTGATAAGCCTTTGTAATACATTTTTAAAATATTCATGGGCTAAAGCTTTAGTTACTATTTTGACATACTTAGTATTTTTATTGATGCTTTATGGCTTTTTATGTCTGATAAATAAAACGGCTTGTCAGATTGATGTTCGTATTAGGGAGTTAAATAAAGGAATTATTTTTTCACTTATTTATGTAACAATTGTATCAGCGATATTTATTGTGTATGTGACAAGTTTTGCTAATTTTGAAAAACTATATGGTGTTTTTTCAACTATTGTAATTGCTTTTTTATACGTATTTTTAATGATGAAGGGAATTATAATGGGAATTATTAGTAATGAAAAAAGGTTAAAAAATAAATAAAATTTTAAAATAAAGGTTAAATAAAAGTCAAAGTATGTTATAATGAAGAAGAATTTAAGGAGGCTTATATATGGCAAAAACAGGAAAAACAGGTGGTTTAGGTTTCGGTGCATATTTAGCATTAGTATTGAATGCAGTAGCATGGCTTTTGAAGGTTATTTGTGACCAATTTAATATTAATTGGACAATCAATGGCTATAAGATTCCAACTTTATTGACTGACATATCATCTTTAGTTTTAACTATAGTAGCATTAATCGTGGCTCATGATTATGCATCAAGACAAACAATGTTTTGGCGTGTATTATATTGGGTTATAGCGATTCTAACAATTTGTGCTATTTTATTTGGCGTTGGTAAAAATTTTGTTACTTTTAAGTAAAAATTATATGATGAGTATTTGTTTTTGAAAGTTCATTTATAAAATATTCTTTGTCAAGAAAAAATACTTGACAAGCAAATATTTTATGGTATAATTGTACCGTAAAATTGATAAAGGAGTGAATTATTTTATGGCAGTTAAAATTAGATTACAAAGATTTGGTGCTCACAAGAACCCTCAATATCGTATCGTTGCATGCGATTCTAAGAGCCCTCGTGATGGAAGATTCCTAGAAGTTTTAGGTACTTATAATCCAGTTGCTAACCCAGCTATCGTTAATGTAAACGAGGAAGCTACAGCTAAGTGGTTAAACAATGGTGCTCAACCTACTCAAACTGTAAAGAATATTCTTAAAAGCATTAAGTCTACTAAGTAATTAGTGGAGGTGCAAAATGGGAAATTTTGAAGCTTTAATTCAAAACTTAATCCAACCACTATTATCTTTTCCGCAAGAACTAGAGGTTCTAAATCTTGGCGAAAGTGATGGATTTTATACCTATTGCGCGAAGGTTAGCGATGCTGATCTTGGTCGTGTTATTGGCAAAAACGGACATATTGCTCAAGCAATTAGAACTATTTTATATGCAATGGCTTCTAAGGAAGGCGTAAAGGTTCGTTTAAATATTGAATCAAAGTAGAATTAATTCTACAAACTAAACTCTCAGCTAATGAGAGTTTTTTTGTACAAAAAAATAATTATTACATAAATGATGTAATAATTAGTGTTATAATAGTTTCAAAAGGAGTCGGATAACTATGGATTTTTTAGAAGGATATATCATTTGTCCTAACAAAGTTAAAATGGATATTTTAGAAAAATTGAATCAGGATAATAATTTTTTTAACTATAGCTTTATGACATTAGAGGATTTAAAAAGAAGATTAACCTTTAAAGTTAAGCAAAATGCTGTTTTAAAGCTTTCTGACCATTACAATATAAAGCCAGAAATTGCAGATGCTTATATTAATGCTCTTTTAATGCTTAATGGAAGCTATGATTCAAAAAAAGGACTTTTTTTAAAGGAAATATATGATTTCTTATTAAATTCTAATTTAATTGAGACGGATATTATATTTATTAATAGTATCAAGAATCATAATTTTACATTTGTAGGCTATGATGATTCTTTAGAGCTTAAGTATGTTATTTCATTACTTACGGATGCTAAAGTTGATGTTATTTATCCTTTTGCAACTCTTAATTTGCTGCATTTATCCTGTCATTATTTTCCCATAATTGAAGATGAGGTTGCCTATGTGTTTAGGCAAATCATAAAATTAATACAAAAGGAGATAAATTTAAACGATATTAAAATTTGCAATTTAGATTCAGATTATAATTTTGTAATAAAAAAATATCTAGAAGCTTATAAAATTCCTCTTGAACTACCTCAAAATAAAGAAATAGAAAGTACGAATATTTATCATGATTTTATAAATCATATTAAGGACGGAAAAAAATACCAAGAAATTGTGGAATTATTAAAAAGTAATGATAATACTATTTTAAATAAGTTGATAGAAGTAATTAATGCTTATAAGCTTTATGATAATGATCCAAAAGATGATTTAAAATATTGGCCTTATTTGGCTAAAAAGATATCATTTGACTCTTCTAAATATGATAATACTATTGAACTTATTGACATGGATGAGCTTGATTTTAATAAAAATAAATATGTATTTTTACTTAATTTTAATCTTGATGCTTGTAAGGTAATTAAGGATGAAAGATTTATTCTTGATGAAGAAGCTCAAGCTTTAGGACTGGATACAACCAAAAGTATTAATGAATGGACAAAGGCTAAACTTTGTGCAAGTTTGAATCAAAATCCTAATATAACGATTACCTATTCTTCAATGCATAGTTTTAAGGCTAATAATCCATCACCATTAATTGATGAATTAAATATTGAAAAAATAAAGCATAATGATTATGAAGTTGGGTATAACAAGGTTATAGATGATCTTTATATGGCTAAAAAATTAGATGACTATATTAAATATAATGAAAAAAATGAAATTTTATTCAAATATTATTATGATGGCTTAGGGTATAATTCCTATGATAATAAATATAAGGGATTAAATAAAGAAGTATTTCATAATAAGATAAGAAAACCTTTTACCCTATCATATACTGATATTCATAATTATTTTCAATGTCCATTTAAGTACTATTGTCAAAAAATTTTAAGAATTGATACCTTTACACCAACTTTAGATGCGATGCTTGGAAGCTTTGCACACGCTATTTTAGAGGATTTTGAAAATGAAAATGATTCATTCGATTTTGAAGTGTCTTCCAAATTGAGGTTCGAAGACGAAAAAAATAAGGCTCTTGAGGAACGATTATATGAATTTAGTGCTAAGGATATCTTTTATTTTAACAAAATGAAAGAACATATTAAACTGGTGATTGAAGAAATTAAAGCTCATAAAAATCATACCTCCTTAAATAATACTTTATGTGAAAAGAAGATGGATGTATCACTTTATGATGGCAATTTAATCTTTAAAGGCTTTATCGATAAACTTTGGTATTCATCTGACAAAAGCTATGTAGCTATTATTGATTATAAAACAGGTAAGGATAAGGAATCCCTTGATAATCTAATTTATGGTGAAAATCTTCAACTTCCGGTTTATATTTATCTACTTAAAAATGATAGTGAATTTAAACATGCTAATTTAGTAGGCTTTTATCTTCAAAAAATAAATATTGTCCTCCCTAAAAAAGGTGATGGATCTTTGGAAGAACAAATTCAAAAGAATTTAAGGCTTGAGGGGTATACTCATCCGGATTATGTTGACTATATTGATGACAATCGTGGTGAATATTTAAAAAATTATAAAGAAAATAAGGATACATCAGTTTCTAAAAGTAGTAAGATTTTTAATGATAAGGATGTAGAAGATTTATTTGAGCTGGTATCTAAAAAGGTTGATGAGGCTTATAATGGCATCATGAATGCTAATTTTGATATTACAGCAAAAAGAATTGATGGAGTAAATATTAGTTGTGAGTATTGTCCTTTTGTGGATTGTTGCTACAAAACGGATAAGGATATTGTTGAACTTAAAGGAAAAAAGTGGAAGGAGGAAGATGAAAATGCCAATGAATGACATGCAGTATCTTGCGGCATATGGTGATTTTGATAAGGATGTTTTAGTATCAGCTGGTGCTGGTTCTGGTAAAACTCAGGTTTTAACTAGTCGTGTTACTAACTTAATTGAAAAGGGTGTAAAACCAACAGAACTTTTAGTTTTAACATTTACTAATGCTGCTGCTGCGGAAATGAAGAGCCGTGTTAGAGGCATGCTTAGTGAAAGGCAAGATTTAAGAGATTCTATTTCCTTACTTGAACAGGCCTATATTACAACATTTGATTCATTTAATCTTTCAATGTGTAAGAAGTACTTTTATGCCTTAAATGTTTCACCTAATATAGGTATTTGTGATGCATCATCAATGAAAATTAAAAAAATTGAAATTATTGATGACATTTTAAATGAGCTTTATGAAGCCCATGATAATGCTCTTGAGGATTATTTGAATAATTTTACTGATAAAAGAGACGACATTTTAAAGGATAATCTTTTAATTCTTATAAATGGTCTTGATAAGCTTGATGATTCTTTAGACTATTTAAAACACTATGATGAAAAATTCTTTTCAGCTGATTTTTTCGTAAAAATTAAAGATGATTATCTTAAACTATGCTTAAACTACAAAGAAAAGGCTGTAAAAATATTAGAAGATTTAATGTCTAGCACTGATTCAGTTAAAAGTCATAAGCAAATTCAAGAAATTATTGATACCTATTTAAAAAATAATTATGAAGGAATCAAGGAAGCGGCTTTAATGGTACTTCCAAGAAAGGGTAAAAATGATGATGAATCATTTTCGCTTTTAAAACTAAAATTAAAAAAAGAGGTTCAAGATCCCCTTTCTTCCCTTACAAGGTATGAATCCTTAGATGATGCTATAAATAAATATTTATTATCAAAAAAATCAATTAATTTATTTATTAATATTTTAATTAAATATTATGAAAGAATAGAAGAATACTCTTCTCAAACTGGCTTATACGAATTCAATGATATTCAAAAGCTTGCAATAAGGCTTGTTAAAAATAATCCAGATATAAGAGAAGAAATGAAAAAACAGTTTAAGTATATATTGATTGATGAATATCAAGATACTTCAGATTTACAGGAAATATTTATAAGTTATTTTAAGAACAACAATCGTTTTATGGTTGGTGATATTAAACAGTCAATTTATCGTTTTAGAAATGCTAATCCTAATATCTTTAAACAAAAATATGAAAACTATTATCCTATTACGAAGGATAATTATCCTTCGTTACAGGAAACATTTAAAAACGCACCTGGCTATTTAATTGATATGAATCAAAATTTCCGTTCAAGAGCAGAGGTTCTTTTAGATATTAACAACATGTTTTCACTTTTAATGACTAAAGAGGTTGGTGATGCAGAATATGCTAAATCTCACCAAATGAAATTTGGTCTTACTGTTTATAATAACCAAGCATGTAGTGATGAAAAAGGCTTTAGTAGTGATTTTATTTATTATCCTTATGATAAAGAAAAAAAGATTGACCGTGCTTATTATGAGGGCTATATTATAGCTTCCGATATTAAAAGTAAGCTTGGAAACTATATGGTATTTAATAAGGATTTAAAGGGCTTTAGGCCGGCAACCTATGATGATTTTTGTATTATTCTTGATAGGAAGGATCATTTTGAAATTTTTAAAAGAGTTCTTGAGGCTAATAATATACCAGTTGTAATTTATGCCGATAGTACTGTTTCTGATTCCTATCCAGCAATGGTTATTTTAAATATTTTGCATCTTATAAGCTATCATTATTTAGCAAAATTTACTAGTGATTATTATCACGCCCTTACGAGCGTTTTAAGATCCTTTATTTGTCAAAAAAGTGATGAGGAAATTTTTGAGATTGTATCAAATAGAAATTTAGACAATGAAATTTCAAGGAATGCAAGAAGCTTATCTTATCTTGTAGATACAACTGATTGTGCAAGTATTTTAAATAAGGCTTTGGAGATGTTTGGATTTTATTCTAAAGTTAAGCTTGTATCAAATATTAACGATGCTCTTCATGCTGTAGAATATATTTCTAATAAACTTGGTGAATTAGCTAAGATGGGCTATAATTTTACTAAAATAGTAGAAGAACTGGATATCCTTATAAAAAATGGTGAGGATGCTAAATATTCAATGGACGTTTCTACATCCCACGGAGTTAAAATGATGAATATTCATAAATCTAAGGGTCTTGAATATCCTATTTGCTATTTTGCAGATTTTAATCATGCCTATAATAAATCAAATGTAAAAGCAGGTACAGGCTTTGATTTGAAATATGGAATTTATATGCCTATTAATGATGAAGGTATTGATGATACGATGATTAAAGCCTTATATAAGGACACATGGGTAAGAGAAACAGTTTCAGAAAGACTAAGATTATTTTATGTAGCTCTTACTAGAGCTCGGGAAAAAATGATTTTTATTCGAGATATTACTAATTCTGATGACTCTAAGGATACTCAAAGTCAATCGTCATTTGGTCAATATTTTGATTATATTGAGGCTAAGGCTCCAAATATTATAAAGAATAGGATTGATTTAACAGAAGATTATTTTTCTGGCTTAGATGTTAAGGCAATTGAAGGTCATTTTTATTCTTTAGGCCTTAAAAACAATGACGAAATAAAATATGAGTCACTTAATTTGGATATTAAAGAAATAAAAAATGATCATATTTCTAAGCGTATGAATAAGTTGTCAAATAAGCATTTAGATACAATGCTTGAAAATGGTCTTAATTATCACTATATCTTAGAAATGCTTGATTTTAAGAGGCCATTTGAATCTTTAAATGAAATGAATATTGATTTAAGTAGTAAAAAAATTATTGAAAATGTTTTGAAAATGGATTTGATGAAAAATATTTCGCATGCTAAAACTTTACATGAATATGAGTTTTCTAGTATAATAGAAAATAAGGCATATCATGGAATTATTGACTTGCTTGTAATTTATGATGATTACATCGATATTATTGATTATAAGCTTAAAAATTTTGATGATGAAGCATATGATAGACAATTAGGACTATATAAGGCTTATGTTAAAAGTAAAACTAATAAACCAGTTAAATGTCATTTGCTATCTATCATAGATGCCAAATCACGTGAAGTTGAGGTATGAAAATGAATTATTATCGTATTGGTAAAATATTAAATACTCATGGTCTTAAGGGGGACCTTAAGATTATGGTTGTATCGGATTTTGAAAGATTTAATGTTAAGGATAAGGTTTATTTATACTATAAGGACGAATATATTCCTTTAGTTGTAAAAAAAAGAACGGATTATCCACCTCATATTCTTGTTCGCTTTGAAGGACTTGAGGATATTAATCTTGTTGAAAAGTATAAAGGATATGAACTATTTATTAGTGAAGATGAACAACAACCACTTGATGATGGTGAATATTATTTTCACGAATTAATTGGCCTTGATGCTTATAATGATAGAGCTGATTATAAAGGTAAGGTTATAGATGTAAGAGAAGTACCTCAAGGCTATTTACTTGTAATTAAAATGGAAAATGGAAAAAAAGCTTTAGTTCCTTTTCGCGATGAATTTATTGGTAAGGTTACTAAAGAAAGAGTCATTATTAAAGAGATAGAGGGGCTTTTCTAATGAAAATAACGATTGTAACTTTATTTCCTCATATGTTTGATGGCTTTTTAAGTGAATCAATAATTAAAAGAACAATTGATAAGGGCTTAATTGAATTTAAAATTGTTGATTTAAGAGAATACTCACTTGATAAGCATCATCATGTTGATGATACTCCTTATGGTGGAGGAGCTGGTATGGTTTTGAAATGTGATATTATGGACCGTTGCTTAGAGGCGAATAAAGCATTAAATTCGCACATTTGTCTTATGACCCCTCAAGGACATCAATATAAACAAGAGGACGCTAGAAGACTTAGTATGCTTGATGATATAATTCTTGTTTGTGGTCATTATGAGGGCTTTGATGAAAGAATAAGAGATTATGTTGATGAAGAGATTTCGATTGGAGATTTTGTCTTAACCGGAGGGGAACTTCCTTCAATGATAATTTCTGATAGTATTACAAGACTTCTTGATGGAGCTATTTTAAAGGATTCCTATGAAGGAGATTCATATTCTAATGGACTTTTAGAATATCCTCAATATACGAGACCTCAAAGCTATAAGGGAAAAGAAGTTCCATTTGTTTTACAAAATGGAAATCATAAGGAAATTAATAGATGGCGTCAAAAAGAATCTTTAAGAAGGACTTATTTAAGAAGACCTGATTTACTTGAAAAATACTCAAAAACAAAGGAAGATTATAAACTTCTTGATGAAATTAAAGCTGAAGAGCAAAAATAAACTAAATTGTAAAAAAACAATTGACACCACATTGCCTTTATGGTAAAATACAAAAGGCTAGAAAGCTAGTCAAGGCACATTATTCCGCTGAAGAGACAACGCTTCATGAATTTTGGGTGATAAGGAGCGTGAAAATTATGGCAAAGGGTCAAGCATTAATCAATGAAATTACTGCACAATACCTAAAGCAAGATGTACCAGCATTCCGTCCAGGTGACAATGTTAAGGTATATGTTAAAATTGTAGAAGGAGATACTCATCGTATCCAAGTTTTCGAAGGTTTAGTAATTAAGCGTCAAGGTGGAGGTATTTCTGAGACTTTCACTGTTCGTAAGATTTCTTACGGTATTGGTGTTGAACGTACATTCCCTGTACATGCACCAATCATTGACAAGATTGAGGTTACTCGTCTTGGTAAGGTTCGTAGAGCTAAGTTACATTATATTCGTACACTTTCTGCAAAAGCATCTCGTATCAAAGAACGTCGATAATGAGATTATGGATCAGGTTTATTCCTGGTCCTTTTTTGTTTACTTGCAAAGTGACTCTTTTTAGAGTATAATGATTTCGAATTTAAATGGAAAAGAGATGATTTTGTGAAGCTAAAGAGAAAAATAAAACCTCAATTTCTAATAATTATATCATTTTTATGTGTTATATTAGCAGGAACACTTTGTTTATTGCTTCCGATTTCAACAACAAATAGAAAAGGCCTTTCCTTCTTAGATGCCCTTTTTCTTTCAACATCATCAACTTGTGTTACAGGTCTTTCAACTATAGCAGTTGGACCGACATTATCTACATTTGGTCATCTTATTGTTTTGATATTAATTGAAATAGGCGGTCTTTCCTTTTTAACCTTAGTATCATTTATTTATTCTCTTGTTGGAGCTAAGATTGGTGTTTCTAGTAGGTTATTAATGAAAGAAACCTTAAATCAAGATACTAGTAGAGGAATTGTCCAACTTGTAAAAAAGGTTGTACCCTTGGCATTAATTATTCAAGCAATTGGTGCCTTATTATTATTTTTTATTTTTAGATTTAAGTATGATTATAGTTTTCTTACATCTTTAAAATATGGATTGTTCCATTCGGTATCAGCATTTAATAATGCAGGTATTGATATGTTTGAAAATGAATTACCTTCTTTAATGCCATATACGAATGATGTTATGCTTAATATTATTATCATGGTTCTAATTACTTTAGGTGGGCTTGGCTTTATTGTTATTATCGATGTTTTATCAAAAAGAAGATGGTATAAGCTTCAGCTTCATACTAAAGTTGTTTTAATTGTTACCTTTATTATATTAATAACAGGAGCCTTAGGCTATAAGCTTTTCTTTCATTTATCAGGTGATGATATAACCTGGCTTCAAGCATTTTTCCAAAGTGTTACAACAAGAACAGCGGGCTTTGCATCAATTGATCAATCTAGGGTTGAGGCATGTAAGCCTGCATATCTTTTAAGTGTTATTCAAATGTTTATTGGAGCTTCTCCTTGTTCAACTGGTGGAGGCTTAAAAACAACTTCGTTTACAATTTTAATCGTATCAATTTTATGTTTTGCAAAAGGTCAAACACCTAATATTTTTAAACGTAAAATAAATCAACAAACAATTAATAAGGTATTTATTTTGTTTGTAGTAGAAATAGCTTATCTTGCAATAGCTATTTTACTTGCCTGTGCTTTTGAGGCTAAATCCTCATTTTCGTTAGAATCAATTGCCTACGAAGTAATTTCTGCCTTTGACACGGTAGGATTAAGTACAGGAATCACTTCAACTCTTAATGCAGCTACAAAGATTTTAATTATAGTTACAATGTTTATTGGCCGTTTGGGACCGCTTACTTTTATTTCCATGTGGACATCAAGAACAAATTTAATTATAAGTCGTGATGTTAAATATGTTGAAGGTAAAATTATTATAGGATAGATGGAGGATAATTATGGGAAAGAATTATATGGTTATCGGGCTTGGTCGTTTAGGAACTTCAATTGTTAAGGAGTTATCTTTACATACTAAGGATATTATCGGTGTTGATGTGGATGAGGCATGTGTTAATCAGGTATCTGAATACATTGAACAGTGCTTTGTCTGTGATTCAACTAAAAAAAGAATTCTTGAGGAAATTGGTGCTAAAAATATCGATCATGCTGTTGTGGCAATTGGTAATAATTTGCAAGCTACAATTTTAACAACAATCAATTTGAAAGAACTTGGAGTTAAATATATAACGGTTCGTGTCGATGATTCTGAATATTCAAATGTTTTAGAAAGATTAGGTGCTGATGAGGTTTTAATTCCTGAAGATGATGCAGGGCGTCAATATGCTAAACAAATTCTATCAGATACAATGCTTGATTATTATTCGATTGATCAAGAACATGCTATTGTGCAAATTGCTATTCCTCATGATTTTGAAGAGCATAGTCTATTAGAGCTTGATTATCGTAACAAATATGATATTAATATTGTTGGCATTATAAGAAGTGGGAAATTCTTCTTGCCAAAGGGCTCTGATACAATTAAACCTTTAGATGCTATTTTAGTTGTTGGAAGAAATTTAAAGATTACTAAATTTGATAAAGCAATCAATGGATAATTAAAAATATGTAAAAAAGCTTGAGTAAAAAACTTAAGCTTTTAATCTTTTGTGCGGCTTTTTCCTTAACAAATATAAAAAAATAAATATAATCAAGTTAGGTGATATGAATGAAAATTATTAATTTAAATTCACGTTCAGTAACGATTGAGCTTGAAAGTAATACTCCATATTATAATGAAGAGGAGTATGAGATTTTTTTAAATGACAATTTAATAAGAAAAGAAAAAAGGAATGTTTTTACTATTTATGATTTGGAACCAGACTCAGATTATAAAATAGAGGCCCAAGGTATTATTAACTTTCATACCCCTAAAGAAAAATGGACAGTTTATCTTAAGGACTTTAATCCCTATAAAGATGGTATAAATAATGATACAGCTTTTCTTCAGGCTGCGATTATGGCAACACCTGTTGGAGGTACTTTAATAATTGAAGAAGGAACGTATCTAGTTACATCATTATACTTAAAATCTAATGTAAATATATATTTAAAAAAGAATGCTAGAATTTTAGCTTCAACTAATCGTCGTGATTATCCGATTCATCCTTCTTATGCGAATGTTGGCTTATGGGAGGGAGCAGAGGTTAATAATTTTTCCTCAACAGTAAATTTTATTGACAATGAAAATGTTACCATTTATGGCGAGGGTGAAATTGATGGACAAGCTGAAAATGGTGATTGGTATATAAATCATAGAGTAATGAATATCGCTTGGAGAGGACATTCAATTTTTATGGTAAGGTCAAATAATATTAATATTATTGGTCTTTATGTTCATAATACACAAGCATGGGCTATTCATCCTTATATGTCCTCAAATCTTAATTTTTATAATTTATATATAAAAAATAATCCTAAAATGCCAACAACTGATGGTATTGATCCTGATTGTTCAAATAATATTGAAATAAAAGGCTGTAAGTTTTCTGTAGGTGATGATTGTATCGCGATAAAATCAGGAACATACGATTTAGCTTTAAAATATAAACAAGCCTCTAGTGATATTTTGATTGAAAATAATTTAATGGCTGATGGTCACGGCGGAGTTGTATTTGGAAGCGAATCTTCAGGTGGTATAAAAAATATTATTGTAAGAAGATGTCTTTTTGAAAATACGGATAGAGGCTTAAGAATAAAAACAAGAAGAGGAAGAGGAAATGTTGGTCAAATTGATAATATCACCTTCGATGATATCGTTATGAACAATGTTTTAACACCTTTTGTAATTAATAGCTATTATAATATGGGGCCTAAGGGTGGACATGAGGAGTATGTTTGGACAACTAAAGCTTTACCTGTTGATGAATATACACCGGTCCTAGGAGCTTTTCATTTTTCAAATATGGTATGTAATGATGTGAGTATCGCAGCCGGTGTATTTTTAGGACTTGCGGAAATGCCAATCAAATTAGTATCATTTGAAAATGTATCTTTTAGTTATAATAAAGAAGCTTTAGAAGGAATACCTTGTATGATGGAGCATCCTTATAAAATGAAAAGAGTAGGAATTTTTTGCCTAAATGTAGAAAAACTAGAAACTAAGAATGTAACATTTGATGGTGTTCTTGGTGATGAAATTATAAAAGAATGGACTAGATAATATGATTCTTTCTGCGTTTGATAATTTAGCATTTACATGTAATGCTGTACTTCCTATCATTTTAATTATTATGCTAGGATATTTTTTAAAGCGAATTAAGCTTTTGCCAGATGGTTTTTGGAAAATGGCAAATAAGCTATGCTTTAAAATTTGTCTTCCAGCAATGTTGTTCATTAATATTTATAATGTATCGGATATAGCAGGTATTGCCAAGCAATGGCGAATTGTATTATTTTGTGTAATTGCGATTTTACTTGTATTTGGACTTGGTCTATTGTATGTTATTTTCTTTGTAAAAGAGGATAAGCAAAAAGGTGTTATTCTTCAATGTGTATATAGATCAAACTTTGCCATAATTGGTGTTTCTCTTGCCGAATCTCTTTCTGCAGGAAGAAGTGAGCCAGTTGCGCTTGCGGCGGTAATTTCTGCAATTTCAATTCCTTTATATAATGTTTTAGCAATAATTTCTTTATCTATATTTGTACATGATGGTAATTCAAAGGCTAGTGTTAAGGATATATTAATTAAAATTATAAAAAATCCTTTAATTATTGGTGTTTGTCTTGGTATTTTATTTTTAGGATTTAGAGCTTTACTTTCAATTGGAAGAGATACCCCACTATTTACTATTAAGGATAATGTTCCCTTTTTATATACAACAATTAACAACTTAAAGCTTATTGCGTCTCCTCTTGCTTTACTTGCTTTGGGTGGTGATTTTACCTTTAGTGCTATTTCAAGACTTAAAAAACAAATTATTGCAGGTACTCTTGCTCGTATACTAATTGTTCCTATTGCATGTCTTGTCGTTGCATATCTCTTAAATAAGAGTGGAACTTTCTTTGGAATGGATAATAGTATGTGCTTCCCTGCCCTAATTGCTTTATTTGGTACTCCCGTTGCAGTATCATCAGCTCCAATGGCGGCGGAAATGAATAATGATGATGAACTTGCAGGACAACTTGTTGTGTGGACATCTATCACATCAGCTTTGACTTTATTTTTTATTATATTTGTTTGTTCATTACTGGGAATATTTGCAATTTAATACTTTTAGAAGAGTGAATTACATAGTATGTAGTTCCTTTTTTTATTGGTATGATATAATTACTATATCATGAAATAAAAGGGATGTTATAGTAAATGAAAAAACAAGAACAAAGAGAACAAACTGATAAAGTTATTTTTAAGGAATATATTAAATTGCTTAAAAATGATGATAAGCCAACTATTATAAAGCTATGCAGTAATGCCAAAATTAATCGAGAAACATTTTATAGACATTTTAAGACTAAACAAAATTTTGAAAGAATGTTTGTTAAATATGTATTTTTAAAATATAATCAAATTTCTGAAGATAAGAATTTCCTATTTAACATTAGGTGTTATATTGAAATTATAAAGCAGTATAAGAATATTATAGTAAAATTATTAAATTCACCTGATATTAGAGAAGAAATATTAAATGAAATAAAAATTAGGTTAAATGATAAAGATTTAGATGAGACAAAAAAGGCTAAGCGTATATTTTTAATCGGTGGAATTAATAGTATTATATATGCATATATTAATGATGAAATTACAAGTGAAAATCTTATAGGTGTTTTAGAATTATATTTGAAATAATCCCATACAAAAAAAGAGAATTTGTTTCTTTTTATTATTAAAATAAAATGGTAATATAAGAATACAGGTGATTTAAATGAAAAAATATTTATTATTTATCGGCTTATATTTGTTTGGAATTTCATCTATATGTAAAGCAATAATTGGATTAAGAATCCATCCTGATGATGGCTTTTATGGATTTATATATGCTGATTATGGGGTTTTATTTTGGGTGATTTGGATTATTTCGGTTGCACTTATTATAACGTGCCTAGGCTTATACTTGTATGATGAGATAAAAAAGCGTCAAAAATAAGGCTTTAAAATTACAAAGAATAAGATGATTTATAATAAATTGTCTTATTTTTTTATGGAAAAAACTAAGTATATGTTATATAATTAACCTATATGAGGAGGATTATGGTTGCCTATGAATTATGATACTTATTATAAAATTTTAACAATTATATATTGTGCTTATCTTTTAATCGCATCTTTAGTTATGCTAATGATGTATAAAAATGATAAAAAAAGAGCGATTAATGGTAGTGCTAGAATTAAAGAGAAGAATTTACTTTTAGGTTCTATTCTTGGTGGTGCAATTGGTTCCTTTATTGGCCGTCTTTTGTTTCATCATAAAACTGACAAGAAATATTTCTCCCTTGTTATTTATTTAAATTTAGTACTAGAAGCCTTAGTTTTAGTATTATTAGTCACTAAGTTAGTATAGGAGGTATATTATGCCAAAAACAAGCTTACAAAAGTCACATTCTAAGTGGTCAAACTTTAAATTAACATCATTATCTGTTTTAGCATCATTTTTTTCTTGTGCTATATGGATTGTTTTAATTTTTAAAGAAAATATAAAGAACGAATATCTTTTTTATATTCCACTAATACTATGTGTAGTATTACTTATTTTAACAATGACAATGTTTTCTAAATTTAAGAGGTAATTATGAGTTATAAAATATTACGTGAATTAGTTGAGGCCTATTCTCCATCTGGTTGTGAGGATAGTGTCCAAAAAGTATTATATAAAAATTATAAGACTAGTGATAACCATTTTGTAGTTGATAATAGAGGCGCAATGACGGCTATCTATAATGAGAATAATGATTATAAGGTAATGCTTATTGCTCACGCTGATGAAATAAGCTTAGTTGTAAATGGTTATAACGAGGATGGTACCTTAAAGGTTGATTCTAATGGCGGTATTAGAACGAAGCTTTATGTTGGACAAAGAGTAGTTATAATATCAAATGATAAAAAATATTATGGTGTAATGGGCTATAATAGCGATATGCTAAAAAAAGAGAAGCTTGAGGTAAGTGATTTATTTGTTGACTTAGGCTTTAAGGACTCTTTAGAGGCTAAGTCAAATATCGAGCTTGGAAGCTTTGTTATTCATAATGAGAATTATTTAGAGCTTCAAAATAATATGATTTGTGCAAGAGCCTTTGATGATAGACTTGGTGATTATATTATTCATGAAGCTGCCAAAAAAGCCTACAAAGATACAAATGCCCAAATATTAGTTACAACCTCAACTGGTGAAGAAACAACCGGTCGTGGTGCCTATAGTAGTGCAATGATGATGAAGCCTGATTTATGTATTGTTGTAGATGTGACATTTTCAGGAGACTACCCTAATGCAAATATTGAAAATGATGTAGCCCTTGGTAAGGGTGGCGTTATTTGTAGAGGCTCTGTTATTAATAGAAAGTTAAATGAAATGCTAGTTGAAACAGCAAAAGAGCTTAATGAACCACTTCAATATGAGGTATGGCAAGGAAGAACAGGTACTGATGGTGATACCATTTTAAAAACAAATATTGATACACCAATTGTTTTATTTTCTATTCCCTTAAGATATATGCATTCTCCTGTTGAGGTTGCATCTAAATATGATATAGATTCTATGATAAAAGTTTTAAGTTCATTTTTAAAGAAAATTAATAAAAATATAGGCTTAGCTCCTTATAAATTAGAGGAATAAACTATATGAAGTATAGTAAATTTAAATTATCACTTGCATGTCTACCATTCATTTTAAGCTTAATAGGAATGACACTAGGTATTTTCTTTTGTGCATATTTAGATAATTATTTAAGTGTAGCCTTTATTCCTCTTGCGATTATCTTTTTTGTGCTACTTTGTATGGGAATAAGACCTATTATAAGAATGGTAAATCGAATTAAGATTATTAAATATGTTAGCTATAAAATAAAGCCTATTGAAGAATTTGCAGCATATTTAAAAAGTAGTGAAGATTATGAGTCTTGTTTTATGGAAAATGAATCCTACTCTAAACCATTTAATAAAGCCATAACAGCTTTAACTGAATTAGGCTTAAATGGCGATGAATTAGCTGATGAACTTTATAATGAGCCCTTTTTAGTAGATGATCTTGTTAAATCTTTAAAAGGCTTACTTAATGATACAGCTAAGCCCTTTGGGACTATTCCCTATCAATTTTATAAATTAGTGAGGTAAAAAATGATGTTTGATATTAAAGATAAGGTTGCGATTGTAACTGGAGCTAATACAGGCCTAGGACAAGCAATATGTGTTGCATATGCCAAAGCCGGAGCTAAGGTTTTAGGTGTTGCAAGAAGAAGCTGTGCCGAAACTAAGGCGAAAATAGATGCGATTGGTGGTATATTTAATGAATGCACTGCCGATTTATCTTCAACTACACCAATTGATAATATAATTAAAACTGCCATTGATTTATATGGTACAGTAGATATTTTGGTTAATAATGCTGGTATTATTAAAAGAGCTGATGCAGTTGACGTAACAGAAGAGGACTGGGATAGTGTAATAAATGTTAATCAAAAAGTAGTTTTTTTCTTATCCCAAGCATTTGCGAGGGTTGTTTTTGCCCAAAATAAAAAAGGTAAAATTATTAACATTGCATCAATGCTTTCATATCAGGGTGGTATAAGAGTTCCTGCTTATTGCGCTTCTAAGAGTGCAGTAATTGGTTTTACTAGATCATTATGTAATGAATGGGCTAGTAAGGGAATTAATGTTAATGGTATAGCTCCAGGTTATATGGAGACTAATAATACTGAACAAATCAGAAGTGATTCAAAGCGTAATGATGCCATATTAGAGCGTATTCCTCAAGGCCGTTGGGGACGTCCTGAGGATATTGCTGGTGCCGCAATTTTCCTAGCATCTGAAGCCTCTGATTATATAAATGGATTTACAATTGCTGTTGATGGCGGTTGGCTTGCAAGATAATAATAAAATTCGAGAAGTGAATGGCTTCTCGATTATTTTTTAATAAATTATAAGCAATAAATATTTATAAATTTTACTACCTAAACATTGAAAAAAACTTGTATAAATGCTATCATTGATGTAAATGAAAAATGGAGGCTTATATGAAAAAAGACATATTTAATAATTATAAAGTTAAGCTTATAATCTTTTTATGTATTGTTTTTTTATGTACAATTCTTGCTGAATTTTTAAGATTTACAAAGCCTTTATTTGATAGAATATATTATGGCTATTTAACACCTATGATAATTGATGCTTTAAGAATTATCATTTATTTTCTTATCTTTTTTCTTTCTACAAATTACGCAAATAAGCATTTCTCAAAAATTGAATATACTAAAATTAAGGATATGTCAACTAAAAGAATTGGTATTTTATATGGAATAACAATTCTAACTATTTTTATTGTCACTGCTATTTTAGGCTTTAGATTAAAATTAGTAGTTGATTTGGGTGAAAATATCGGTATGATTTATTTATATAATAATCTTGCTAAAATTGTGGCCGGTGTTGTAAGAATGCTCATTTCTTTTTTAATAATACGATACACAGAAGAATTATTAAAAAATGTTTTAAGTGCAAAGATGTTAAAGTATTTACCTGCAGGTGGAATAATATCTATGTTAACAATTGGTTTATTTGAGTTTATTATTACGCCTAAAAAAGCCTTTATTGATGTTTTATTTATGCTTTTTCATATTCTTTATGGATATATATATAAATTATCATATAATAATAAGACTATTTGTTTAACAATTATGATGTTTATTAGATTGCTATAGGAGGCTAAATTTTATATGAAAAATTTAATTAAAGAATTTTTTAGACAAAATTGGATAATTCTTTTTACGGCTTTAGCAATTTTATTATTTGAACTAGTATCAGTTGCAATTACATCTAGTGCTTTTTATATTCAAAAGCCTTGGATTTTGTTTTCACAAATAATTTTAGTTATAAGTTTTTTATATGCCTTAAGAACGCAATTGGCTCGGTATATTGTTTCAATTGTAATTTTAAGCATTTATGCTGTTGTTGATTTGATTTTTATTGTTGTTTATGAAATGACAGGTCAAATTTTTGATTATACTATGCTTGAGCTTAAAAATGATGCTTTTGGTATTTTAGAATCGGTACCAATTAATGTTACGTATTTTTTTGTTGTGGCGATTATAATTAGTGCTTTTATTATTTTTGGAGGAAGATATCTAAGAGTATATGAAAAAAGATTATATAAATTTAACCGTAATAGAGTTTTAAAATTTGGGATAATAATAATGGCGGGAATATTACTTTATTTTTCTGTTTCAACCCAGGTTAGCTACCGTAATTTTTATGACGAAATGCTTTATTCTAATACGGATAATAGCTATAAAAAAATGGGAATTACATCGAATTTTTTAAGTCAAATGTATGAATCTAAAACTAAACAAAATGATAAAGAAATGAATGAGCTTGAGCTTACTAGCTTTTTATATGATGATAATCAAATTAAAATGAGTAATTTTAAAGAAAACTATGCTAAAAAATATAATGTTATTACTATTCTTTGTGAGTCATTTGAATGGATGAGCTTTGTTGCATCAGAAGAGGCTTTTCCAAATGGCTTAAAGTTTAAGGATCCATCTATGAAGGGAAAAACACAAGAAGAATTATCACGGGAGTTATTTCCCAATTTATATCGTTTGATGGAAGAATCAACGGTATTTAGCAATTTCCATTCAAAGGAAAAAACGGATATTTCAGAAAATTACTCTTATCTTGGTGTTTATCCGACTTCTGCGATAACGAACTATGATTTTTATCAAAATACTATGTCAATGTCGATGGCTAATACTTTAAAAGCCTTAGACAAGGATATAACCTGTAATATTTTTCATAATGGTACAAATAGTTTTTATAATCGAGTAGTATATGAAAAAACGGTAGGTTTTGATAATTATTATGCTTATAATGAACTTTTAAAAAAGAAAAATTTTACTGATTGGATGAGTGAAGGCGAAAGAAATCTTGATAGTGAATTAATTAGTTCATTTAGTGACGAAATAATGCCTACTGATAAAAGATTTTATTCATATATTATTACAATTACAGGCCATGGCCAGTATTCGTATCGTAAGAGTCTAAAACCATATTATGAAAAGCTTAGTGAGTATGGACTTAAGATTGATAGTACTAAGGATTTAAGTGATTTAGATAATTCATTTATAACATATGTGGCCACTACTCTTGAGGTTGACAAAATGATAGGTACTTTATATGAAGAGCTTGAAAACAGAAACTTGCTTGATAATACCGTTATAACTTTATTTGGAGATCATAACTGTTATTATCAGGGATTATCAAACTATGTAAAAAAAATTCCCGAAAATTTTCGTGATCAAAGCTATAATTATCCTTTCTTATATAATGTTCCTTGTATAATGCGAGTTCCTCATCTTAAAGGTCAGGTAATTGATAAATATAGCTGTACTTCAGATATTGTGCCTTCTATATATGATGTACTTGGTATTAATACCTATGGCAATATGTTGTATGGTAATAGTATTTTTTCTTTAGAAGAAAGTGTTTTATATTCACGAGCATACAACTTTTTTATGACAGAAAATGCTATTTATACAAGTTTAAATCATTTTAAATATCAACGTGATATTGATATTTATGATTTAACTTCCAAAACAACACGTCTTGTAAATAAAATTAAGCATATTGATCAAGTATTTTATAATGATTATTTTGCTAAAAATGTTGATGTATCTTTAAAAAATTACGCTAAAACGTATGGAGAATACTATCAATATAAAATAAATGACTTGAATTTAATGAGGTAATTATGAAACGTGATGAAGTATTTAAATTTTTAGAAATTAATTTGGGACTTGTTATATGTTCTATCGGTATTTCTTGTTTCTTTTGGCCAACAGGCTTTATAACTGGTGGAGCTTCGGGACTTTCGATTTTGCTTGAACAACTAATACCAAAAATTTCTAATGTTGTTTTTTTATATATAATAAATATAAGTTTACTTGTAATATCTTTACCTATATTGGGCAAAAATTATTTTTTGAAAACCTTATATGCAACGTTAATGCTACCAACATTTGTAGCACTTGCTGAATTTATTATAAAAGCCACTGGCTTATATGATACCCTTGCTGGACTTGAATCTTGGCTTATTGTTTGCTTTGGAGCGGTAATTATGGGTGTTGGTCAAGGAATGTCACTTAGAGCCAATGGATCTACTGGTGGTCTTGATGTAATTGGATCAATTGCATTTAAATGTTTACATCTTCCTTATTCAATTTCAAATTCCGTAATAAATGGTTTAATAATTATTGCCGGAATGATTGTAACAGGTCTTGAAAAAGGATTAATGGCGGTTGTATTTATGGTTTTAGTTGGTTTTATCTTAGACACCGTTGTTTTTGGAGGTGTTGGAAAAAGAGCTGTCTTTATTAAGAGTGATAAAACAGAAGAGGTAAGAAATATGATTACTAGTCTTTTACATCGAGGCTGTACAATAATAAATTGTGAAGGTGGCTACTATCACATTGAAGGTCAAATGCTTATTTGTGTATGCTTGGCTAAGGAATATGTTATGCTTAGAGGTTTATTAGACCAGATTGATCCTAATGCATTTACTTTTATGACTAAAGCCTCAGAGGTAAGAGGCTTTGGATTTTCTAAAGATGTTTTAAAGCGTAAAGAAGAAATTCAAGCTTTGAAGGAGGAAGAAAATGATTTTAAGTAATAGCTTAGAGATTTGGTTTGTTATTATCTTTCTTATTTTAATAACTTTATTTATGTTTTTCTTCTATATGGCAAGAAAGAAAAGAAAAATGCTTGTTCAAAGTGGAAATTATATTACAAATTACTACAATAAGCATCCTGATGAAAGAAAGTTAGAATATGTTCCATCAAAAAACAAACCCCTAAATCAAAAAAAATCAAATATTTTTTTAGCCTCAAGCTATGCTTTAATTCTTGAAGGAACACGAACTAAGAAGATTAAATATAATGATATTTATTGGGTTTATGGTTTAGTTGCTAAAAATTCTAAAAGAAATAAGCCTAATTATGCTGCAGATGGTTTAGTTATTTATACGATTAAAGGAAAGAAAACAATTTTTTTACGTAATCAAGAGCCATATGTTAAATTTTTTCATTCATTAGGAATTCCTTCAGGATATGGAATGAATGTTAAAGAAGAAGCTTTAAGGCGTAAAAAGGAGTTGAAGTCTCGTGAAAAAAAGTGATATTATAAAATATAACTTAAAATTTAACCATATTGATTCAAAAAATCCTGTTACTATTGGTAATGGTGATTTTGCTATCACGCTTGATCAAACGGGGACCCAAAGCTTATATGAAACTTATAAGGATATTCCTTTAAGTACAATGTCAAATAAAAATTGGTTTTATAAAGATAAAAAAAATATTAAGCCGTCCTATGTTGATGGTAAGGCTTATATGCTTTTTAATTTGGATAATGATCCAAATTATCAGATTAATCGTCAGTATCCATTTAAGTATAGCTTTATGCAAATACTCTTATACGATAATGATAAACTAATTGACATAAATAATATAAAAGATGTAAAACAAGAGCTTGACCTTTATAAAGGAATTGTGACATCAAGCTTTAATTACAAGGAAAAAATTAATAAAACAATATCCTTTATTTATCAAGATCATGATGAATTTAATTTTAAGCTTCAAAGTGATAATTTAAATTTAGCTTTAAAATTTAATTATCCTTCTTATACTAAGAACGGCTACCGTCTAGATATATTACCTAATGTTTTAGTAAAAGAAGATAGGATTACACTTTTATATGATGATAAAAATAGTTTAAGCTTTAAACTAAAATCATCCTCAAATTATCAAATTGTAGAAAATACTCTTATTTTTGATGATAATAATGTATCCTTTTCTTTAGCACTTGATGAAATAAAAGAAGGAAAGCTTTTAGATGAATTTTGGAAGTGTGATAATGGTATTATTATTGATAATGAAGAATTAGTAAAAAAAATGGTATTATCAAAGTACTTGCTTCATGTAAATTCAACGGGTATTTATCCTCCTCAAGAATCGGGTTTAACTTATAATTGTTGGAATTCAAAATTTCATTTAGAAATGCATCTTATACATAGCTTATGGAATATTTATAATAATCATGTAGGTGATTTAGTAAAAAGCTTTGATTATTATTTAAGTATAATGCCATCATCTTTAAAAAGAGCATCATTAAATGGTTATAAGGGTCTTAGATTTCCAAAAATGACAGGACCAGATGGAGAAGATTCTCCCTCAAATATTGGACCACTTCTAATTTGGCAGGCACCACATATTTTATTCATGCTTCAAGAAATATATTATTTATATAATAAGGAAAATATTATTAAAAAATACGAGCCATTAATTAGTGGTACAATTGATTTTATGATTTCTTTTTTAACCTTAAAGGACTCAAAATATCAAATGCTTGATCCTTTACTTGAGGCTTGCGAGTCAATTCCTTTAGATAGATGTCAAAATCCTAGCTTTGAACTTGAATATTGGCGGTATACCTTAGAAAGACAGCCTAAGATAGATACTGTGCTTTATGGACATCAAAGATATGACTACCTAGATATAACATCTAAAATAATTACACCTAAAGAAGATGATGGTATTTATCTTAAAACCTATGGTGTAATTGACAAATATGATTTATATAAAGATCATCCTACTGAAGGCTTTTTAATGAGCTTTTTTAAATCAAAGATTGTTGATAAAGAAAAAATGGTAAAAACGATAGACTATATTCTAAAAAATATGGATTTATCTTCCTATTGGGGATGGGATTTCCCTTTTTTAGGATTAAGTTTATTAAATTGTGGTGAAATTGAAAAGTCAATTGAAGTAACACAGCTGAATACAATAAATAATCAGCATTTATATAATGGTTATAATACCTCACCAAGAGATGATCTTAAGGCTTATCTTCCAGGAAATGGTGCTTTTTTAATATATTATTACTATTTATCTAATATACTAATTGCATCTTTGAAGTAAAATATACTATAATTAAAAAAAGGAGTGACATAATGGAACAAAAGAAATTATATATTCATGTAATTGTAAGTGGTCTGCTGCTTGTAATTGCTTCCCTTTTTATTGTCCTTGCAATGCGAGGCTTAAAGGGCGAAGGAGATATTGCTCAAACTAAGGATATAATATTAATCGCAATCGGAACTGTTTTATTTATTGCTTCAATGATTAATATATTATATATAGCATTTAAGATTTTAAAGGAAAAGAAAATTATATGATTGTATTAGAGTTAATTAATGATGCTTTAGTGATTAAAATTAAAAAAACCTCTAAAAAAGCTTTACTATTTGGAGCATTAGGCCTTATTATTCTTCTGATATTATTTTTTTCCTTCCAAAGTTTATTGCCCAAAATTGTAGATCAGGCCTTCTTTATAACCTTAGGCTATTTAATAATTTATGCTCTAGCATATTTTATTTGGCTACTAGTAACGTCTAAGCCTAAGTATAAAACAGTAACACTTGACTTTAATAAATTTATCCTTAAGGGAAAAGAAAATGTAACTCTTAAGCATGAAGGGCTAGCCTTAGTAAGTCTTGATTTTAGCTATTCACCAGATATTTATGTTAGCATTATTTATAATGAAAATGTAACATATTCCTTTATGATATATAAATCAGCTTATCCCAAGCTTAAGGAATATTTGACCCAAAGTAGACTTAATTATGAAGAATTAAATAATTCTTAAGGGAAGTGATTTAATGCGTAAGCTTTTACTTTTAATATTTCTTGTTTTTTCACTTAGTGCATGTAATTTAGTTTTTTTTAACACGGATAAAAAAGAAGAGTATAGTTATAATTTAGAAATCGATTCACTTCATACTAATGGGCCTTTAGTAACGCATGCTATGCCATCTAAGGGAGATGTTAAATGTCTGGTTATTCCAATTAATTTTATATCTAAAAATAAATCATATAGTATTAGTGATAATATTAATAATGCATTTAATGGAAGTAGCGATGATATTAAGTATGAAAGTGTATCATCATACTATCTTAAATCAAGTAATCATCTTTTAAATTTAAGCTTTAAAATCTTAGATTGGTATACCCCTAATTATGATTTTTCGTATTATGAATCATATTCTAAGAAACAAGAAACGGGTGTTGATATTTTACTTGCTGAAGCCTTAAGCTATTATAATGATAAAGTTGATTATTCTTCATATGATAGTGATAATGATGGCTATATTGATGGAGTTTGGCTTTTGTATAATAAAGAGGCTAGTAGGAATTCAGATTTTTGGTGGGCTTATACATCACTTATGGATAGTAAAAAGGAATATGATGGAAAGAAGACGTTTGCGGTTAGCTTCGCATCTACGAGCTTTATGAATAATGATGAGAAGTACTACGTGGATTCATCAACTTATATTCATGAAACGGGTCATCTTTTAGGTTTAGATGATTATTATTCATATAATCCTAATACAATTGGGAAAGTATACGGAGCAGATATGATGGATGGTAATTTAGGAGATCATTCATCTTTATCAAAAATTCTTTTGGGGTGGGTTAAGCCTAATATTGTTACAAAATCAGGTGATTATTCACTTAATCCTTTTTCTAAAGAGGATGGAAGTGGTAATGTTTTACTTATAGCTAATCATGAGGTATCAACAATTTATGATGAATATATTTTAATTGATTATTTCACAAATGAAGGGCTAAATAAAGACCAAGGCTTGTTTTTAGGTGATTTGAATCAAAGTGTAAATGGTATAAGAGTATATTATGCTAATGCGACAATAAATTTTGATTCTAATCATAGCCCGATTATGACTGATGATGAGTATTATCAATCAGGATTTAAGTATAGTAATTCTAATATGTTTACTAAAATGCTTCAACTATTAGGGGCTAAAATAAATGATAATTTATATTCGATTACAAGTAATCGCTTAGCTAATGCCGATTTTTTATATACTGAAAAATCACTTCAGTTTGGTATAGATGCATGGACAGAATTTAAATATGTAGATAATTCAAAGGTTAATTTTAAGATGAAGGTAAATAGTATTGGTGATGTAGCTAATATTACAATAACGATGGAGGATTAAAATGATTTTAACATATGATGAGGGCTTTAAAAGAGCGAGTAACCCTGAGTGGTTTAAATCATTCTTTAAACGAGATGAGATTGCAACGGATGAAGAGGTAAAAAAAATTAATGAGCTTGCTTTAGAGGTTGGTCTATCATATTTAAAGGAATATTTAGAGGAGGATAGAGATGTTATTTTACAGCGTGAATATGTAGCTGATTTAATTTCCTATCTTGAAGAAGTAAAGGGTGGTACAAATGGAAGAAATTTTGAAGGAGATTCTAAAACAAAAAAATAAAAAGGATTTAGATACTTTTGCAGAAAATGCTTTAAGAGAAAATAAACATTTGCCACTTGCAGGTGCTTTCGAGGCCATGAGTTTATATAATATGTATAGCTATGCAACGGAATATAAAGCGGATGAGTATTTATATCCTTATAAGCTTCAAAAAAGAATTGAAATTGCTAATGCTTATGATAGTAAACCATTATTTACTCTTTCAAATGGAATTTATAGTTTTAAAGGTTCTTTGAAGCTTGAAGAATTATCAGATATCTTAGACGTTTTAATTAAGTACGCCGATATAACTTTAATTACCAAAATAATGAAGCTTACACTTCCTATTCTTAAGCATTTACCATTAAATCAAAGCTTTTATGTGGCTCTAGCGGTAATGAAGTTTAAACAAATTGAGCTTCCTGTAATGATTGGACAATATTATACAAATGATTATTTAGCTAGATGTAGTGAAATGCCTTTTTTTAGTGAGGCAAGATTGAAACTAAAAAAAATAATTGCTTTAACTCAGCTTCCTAAAAAAGCTAAATCAATGTATTTTACTTTGCCATCACTTTATGATTCGATTAGTGAATCAGGAATGTTTGATTATGGTATCATTTCTCTTCAATGCTTTAAAATAATTGAAATAACCTCAAAAGATATTTTAACCCATATATTTAACGACCTTACAAGCGAAGAAATTTATGATATATTGCCTGATGATTTAAAAGAAATTTATAAAAGAGAAAAATTCAATTTAGATTATCTAGAAATTGGTAAAATTTATGTTCTTCTTAAAAATAGTAAGTATAATGATGGTGAAATGTCTTCAAGAATAAAGAATTATTTTAAGGATAATCTTGATGAATATATTTCTTATATAGTTCCTGAAAATATTAATAATTTTAGAAATAAACCAGCTCATGGTGAATATATTGTTGAAGAAGAGGCTACTAAAGCATTAGAAATTCTTGATAGTTTTATTAATAAAGCTTTATACCAAATAAATAGAAGTCAAAATTAAGATTGTATTTAGATTAATCTTGGTATATAATGTAAGCAATTTAGAGGTTTATGTATGATTGATTATGTAAGTGAAATAAAAAGATTAAAAAAAGAAAAAAATGCGGTTATTTTATGCCATTATTATCAAAATGATGAGATTCAGGATATCGCTGATTATCTTGGTGATTCATTGTATTTAAGCCAAGTTGCAATGAAAACCGATGCGGATATTATTGTTTTTTGTGGAGTTCATTTTATGGCAGAAACAGCAAAAATATTAAATCCAAATAAGCATGTATTGCTTCCTGTTATGAAGGCAGGCTGTAAAATGGCTAATATGATTAATCCTGATGCTTTAAAAAAGTATAAGGATGAACATCCAAATACAAAAATAATAACGTATGTTAATTCAACAGCGGCTGTTAAGGCTTTAAGTGATTGTATTTGTACCTCAACTAATGCTTTAAAGATTATTGATTATTATTTGAAAAATGGTGATGATATTTTATATTGTCCTGATCAAAATTTGGGAAAATATGCTATGAAGCTAAGTGGCAAAACCTTTGATGTATGGCCAGGATGCTGTCCTATTCATCATTTTTTAGATGTCAAAAAAATTGTTGAACTTAAAAAGAAGAATGAAGGAGCGAAGCTTATTGCTCATCCTGAATGTCAACCTGAGCTTTTAGAGTACGCGGATTATATTGGATCTACTAAGCAATTAATTACGTATGCCAAGAATGATTCATGTAATACATTTATCGTAGCTACAGAAAAGGGTGTCCTTCATCAAATGAAGAAGGATTCACCAAATAAAGAATTTATTCTTGCACAAAATACGCTTTCTTGTGTTAATATGAAATATACAAAACTTGAAGATGTCTATAATGTTTTAAATAATGAGGAAAATGAAATATTTGTGGATGAAAAAGTTAGTAAAGAAGCTTTAAAAGCTTTAGATAAAATGATGGAGCTATCTAAATAGCTCTTACTTTAATCTATTTCTTTTGATAATCAAAAGAAAATATATTTATTGATAAAATTTGGAGGATATTATGAAAATAGCTGTTGTAACTGATTCGGGCTCAGGAATTGAAAAAAGTGATATAGGTAATTTATTTGTAATTGGAATGCCCTTTAGAATTGATGGTTGTGAATATTTTGAAGGTGTAAATATTGATAAAAGAACATTCTTTGATATTATGAGAAATAAAGAAGCTAGTTTTCAGACTAGTCAACCATCATTATATAACGTTAAAGAACTTTGGGATAATATTTTAAAGGAATATGATGCAATTATTCACATTGCTCTTTCTTCAGGCTTATCAGCTTCTTATAAACAAACTTATGCGTTAGCTTTAGATGAATACCAGGGAAAGGTATTTGTTCCTGATCATCATCGAGTTTCTGTAACACAAAGAGGCGCTATTGATAGTGCTTTATCGATGATTGAGGATGGGTATAGTCCTAAAGAAATTTGTGATTTTATTGAAAATACTGGTCTTAATAGTAGTATTTATATAATGGTTGACACCTTAAAGTTTTTAAAAAAAGGTGGAAGAGTAACACCAAGTGCAGCAGCGTTAGGTGAACTTTTAAGAATTAAGCCTGTTCTTCAAATTCAAGGCGGTCGTCTTGATGCCTATAAAAAGGTTATTTCAACAGGAGTAGCTAAAAAGACTTTGGTAAATGCTTTAATTAATGATATTACGACAAGATTTAAAACTCAATATGAGGAAGGACGCTTAGGTTTTGGTATTGCACATTCTGATGATATTGAAGGTGCCCATGAGGTTGAGGCAATGATTTTAAAAAAACTACCTAAGCTTAAATTTAATCATATTGACTATTTATCAAATTTGATAAGCTGTCATACTGGCCCTGATGCTATTGGTGTTGGATGTTACGAAATTTATAAGAGAAATAATTGACTTTAAAATAGGTCAATTTTTTTCTTTATTATTTTGACGAATTATTGTATAATAAATTGACTTATTGATTGGAGCGATAGTATGATTAAATGTTTTTTATATCAAATGGATGAGAAGAATAAAAGAGTAATTACAGGACTTATTGAAAATGATGAATATTTAGAGTATGATCCAACCTATGAATATAAAATGATTTTAGAAGATACCTACATTATGCAAGAAAATGAAAGGAAAATTTCTAATTTTGGTCGTCTATATTATGCTGTTACAGTTTCTGATGAGCATTATAAATATTTAAATTTTAATGATTATATGCTTAAGGTGAAACTTGATATGACCGAAAATGCAGCATTTGCAAGTACACTTTCTAAGGAAATATTAATGTCAATTTTAGAAAATACTAATTATTTTAACGAAAATCTTGATCTTGAATATGTTGATTCAGGTTTAACTCTTATGGAAGATAAAGGCTATAAGGATTATTTTGATGGTTGGTTTAGACATGTTGATGATGATGTATATGTAATGCTTTTAAATATGCGTTATCCTTTATATGTTGGTCGTGAAAATGGTAATTACATTTTGGTTGATGATTTTAAAAATGCCTTTAGAGTATCTAAAAAGGAATGTCGTAATTTACTTATCGCAAACGGCTATATTGATACAACAATGAAAAAGAAGCAGGTTGCTTTTTCTCATTTTAATTGTTTTGAATCAAAAGGAAGATATGGCTTTGGTGGTGAAAATAGCTTTTCCCTTGCATATAATGATGGTGTTTTAAAAGTTGATTATAATTTTAAGCCAAGCGTTGAGTGGCGCCTAATTAATGACGCTAATCGTGCGGGTGTTTTAAGAGATATATGCTATAAATTAAAAAAAGGGGATTCTGGTTCTAAACTTATTTTCAAAGTTAATGATCGTTATTGCAAAGATTTAGGTAATAATGAATATGCTCTAACAGAAAATGCAACTGAAGCTAGTCTAATTGATACACATATTATTGATATTTTAAAGCATGCCTTTAAGCTTTATATTACTGAGGCCAAATATGAAGCCTTTAATCGCTCAAATTATGCTTTATATAATAATGAAGGAGAATATATTCTATCGCATGATGTACTAGAATATCCTTCTAAAATTGTAAATGACGGCGCGGTAAATCGTTATTTTGAGGCCGTTTCAGATGATGCTAAAACAGCAGTAGGAAAAACTAAAAAAGGCTATATTGAATATCATAAAGTTAAAGATAATTCCTTCAAAATCGAATATAAGGATAATGCCTTTGATGTAAAACCTCAAAGTCCTAAGCTTTTAATGGCTCTTGAGCGTTTACTTGATTTAAAAATAAATATTCTTGAGCCTCAAAAAATAAGCTTATATTTTGATAGAGAATACATTGATACAGCAGACAAAGGCGTAAGTGAAATTGATTCATATCATTTATTCCTTGAAGAAGCGAAAAAATCAAATATTCGACTAAATCAATATCAGGATTTAACCCAAATTAAAACAGAGTCTGATAAAGGTGCTTTAGAATATTTAACTCGCTTTTATTTGAAGGCTGCTCTAGATACAAAGGCAATCTTTACTATGATTTTAAAACGTGAAAATATAAAAAATGTATTATTTGTAGGTCCTACAGCAGGTGCTGATTTAGTAGGCTGCTCAAATGCTTTAGATTCACTTGGTAAGGAGCTTGATGTAACCATTCTTGAAAATGTTAAATGGGGCTTTAGACCTCATAGTATTATTTCAAATCGTCTTCATATTAAAGATGCGATTAGACTTCCACTTTCTGCCTTAACTAAGGAAGAGCTTAATTATGATTTGATCTTTATTTCAAGAAATTATCGTGATGATGATACTCTAAAGAGTATTTTACTTAAGTTAAAAAATGAAGAAAAAAAGACTTTAGTTATAATAACCGGTCTAAGTGAGAAATATCAACCTGAAATTAATTTAGCTACTAAAAAGCATTTAAAGAGTGAAGCATTTGGTGTAAATACCTATGATTCAATTTTAGACAGTGATACAACATATCTTACAATGTTAAGAATTGGTGCAGGCAAGGCCATTGATTTATTAAAAAAGTAATATGAAATATAATTATAAAATCACAATTGATAATTATAAACCAACTGTTTTAGATTTTTTTAAATCGTTTTATTTAGGAAACGAAAAACTTAAGGCTTTAAAAAATCATATTTGGATAAATGATTTACCATGTGATATGACAAGTGGACTTGAACTAGATGATGTTTTAACAATAGATGATCAAAAAGGCTTAGATATTAAGCCTTTAAACGTTAGAATTGACATATTATATGAGGATGATAATCTATTAATCATTAATAAGCCATGTTATTGTCATATTCATAGTGATGGCAATAAAAATACCGAAAATACGCTTGCCAATATGGTGGCGGCCTATTATGTGAGAAAAGGTCTTGATATGCCGGTTAGATATATTCATAGGCTTGATTATGAAACAACGGGAATAATAATCTTTGCTAAAGACCCTTTGACTATGTCAGCTTTGTCTTCCGAGCTTGAAAATCACAGCCTTAGACGTGATTATTTAGCATTCGTTGAAGGAATTATCTCTAATGATATAATAATTGATAAACCAATTGGTAGAAATAGGCATAATAGTCAAAAATATTTAATATCTAAAACAGGAAAAAAGGCTATTACGATATGCCATCCAATTGGTCAATATAAGAATAAAAGCTTAGTAAGGCTAACACTTAAAACGGGAAGAACCCATCAAATTAGAGTTCACATGACCTCAATTGGACATCCTCTTTTAGGAGATATGTTATATGGTGGAAATATAAAATATATAAAAAGAGTAGCTCTTCATTCTTATTATGTTTCATTTATAAATCCCGTAACAAAAAAGAAAATTGAATTAACCTCTAAGCTTCCTACTGATATGGAAAAAATAAAGGCAAAATAAAAGGGGCTGTAAAAAAATAAACAGCTTCTAAAAATAAAAAAGAGGTTCAAACTCAGA
>ENA-ORMR01000414-ORMR01000414.1-human-gut-metagenome-genome-assembly--contig:-NODE-414-length-43860-cov-19.722680_pt1 | contig 43860 bp, 36 predicted proteins | sample MGYA00242107_ERZ509003 | MGnify/ENA primary metagenome ERZ509003 (study PRJEB26280, sample SAMEA2338699) | human gut metagenome | biome: human gut; feature: human-associated habitat; material: faeces...
TTTCAATGATTTTGTTTCTACTATTCATAGCGGAATTTACTTTTTCAATTAACAAAAACTATTAAATGTTTTGTTTTATCTTTAAAAAAAAACGTTTTTATAATATAATAAATCTTGGAGGTTATTCTATGACATTATTATCTAAGAATGAACTTGCAACAATTGAACGTCAAATGTATAACAAAGGACGTGATATTGATGTTGCATTATATAATTATATAACAGGACAAATGCCAAATGAATTTGTTGGCTATGCACTTACAATGTATCAAAATAAAGATGGTGGCTTTGGACATGGTCTTCATAATGATAATTTAAATCCAAATTCTACTGTTTTTCAAACATTAGAGGCTTTAAGATATATTTGTCTTTCATCACTTGATTTAGAAAATGAAGATAATAAGCAAATGTTAAAAAGAATTTTTAATTATCTTTATAATAAAAAAAGTGAGTATTCAACCTATGATGAAGGTAATTTAGCTTTTGCTTGTGCCGAGGCATATAGGAATAAGCTTCTAGCTGTTAATTTATTACCAGAAGTATTGGGAAGAACAATTGCTCTTTTAGATGAAAAAAGTCCTTATTTTAGAAAATCCTTAGTATTGCTTCCTAAGGTTGATAATGATCTTTTAAAAAGAGATTCATTATCATTTATTGAACTTCAAGGATATCATGTTTTATATGATGCTTTAGAAAAAAAAGGACTTGAATTTAATCAAGAAGCTTATTACTATTATATAAAGCTTAGAAACAATTATATTGAAAATTTAAAAATAAATTCAACCAATTATTTTGAAATTTTAGAGCTTTTAGATGACAAATTTGCTTATAGTGATAAAATAGATGAGGCTTTAAAAAAGATGAAAGAAGAATTAAAGCCCCATGGTCTTTATGAGGCTACTACATCTTGGGATAATAATTATCCTGAGGGTGAAAGTGCTAAATTAAAATGGTTAGGTACACGAACTGTTTTTAATATAATATTATTTAATAAATTTCAAGAAATCGAGGAATAAAAAAATGAAAAATACGGTATTATTATGTATTATGGATGGATATGGCCTTGCACCTGCAAGTAATGGAAATGCTGTTTCTTTAGCTAAAAAGCCTAATTTAGATGCATTATTTGCTAAATATCCTCATTGCGTAATTGAAGCTTCAGGAGAAGCTGTCGGACTTCCTGAAGGTCAAATGGGTAACTCTGAGGTTGGACACATGAATCTTGGAGCTGGAAGAATTGTTTATCAATCACTTACAAGAATTAACAAATCAATTAAGGATGGTTCATTTAATACAAATGAGGCTATTTTAAATGCTATTGAGCATGCAAAGAAAAATGGTAAAAAGGTTCATATTTTAGGACTTTGTTCTGATGGTGGTGTTCACTCTCATACTAATCATATTAAGGCTATTGCAAATGTATGTAAACTTCATGGCATTGATAAGGTTTATTATCATGCTTTCTTAGATGGAAGAGATGTACCACCTACAAGTGCATTAACTTTTATTGATAAGGTTTTATTAGATACTAATATTTCTATTTCAACTGTATCAGGAAGATATTATGGTATGGATCGTGATAAAAACTGGAATCGTATTCAAAAGACCTTTGATGCAATGACTAACCTTCAAGGAGAAGTTTATAGTAGTGCAAAAGAAGGTATTGAAGCTTCTTATAAAAATGGTGTAACTGATGAGTTTATGGTTCCTTTTATTGTTGATACAAAGGGTCAAATTGAAGATGGTGATTCAGTGATTTTTGCTAATTTCCGTCCTGATAGAGCTATTCAAATTGCAACTGCTTTATCTAATCCTGAAGTTTGTAAGACACTTCTTAAGACTCCAACTGATCCTATACTTGATATAAGTCATGCACCAAAGAATATTACTTTCGTATCAATGATGAAATATTCTGATAATGTAAAGGGTACTCTAGCATTTCCACTTCAATCATTTAATAATTTATATGGAGATGTAGTTGCCGCAGCAGGTCTTAAGCAATTAAGAATTGCTGAAACTGAAAAATATGCTCATGTTACATTCTTCTTTGATGGTGGAGCTGATCGTACTATTGAAGGATCTGATCGTATTTTAGTTAATTCACCAAAGGTAGCAACTTATGATTTGCAACCAGAAATGTCTGCTTATGAGGTTTGTGATAAGGTTGTTGCAGCTATTAAGGAAGAAAAATATGATACTATTATTTTAAATTTTGCAAACTGCGATATGGTTGGACATACTGGTGTTATTCCAGCTGCTGCTAAGGCGGTTGAGGTTGTTGATGAATGTGTTGGAAAAGTAGTAGAGGCTCTTAATAGTGTAGGTGGAGTTGCTATTATTACTGCTGATCATGGTAATGCAGAAAAAATGCTTGATGAAAATGGAAAGCCATATACAGCTCATACAACTAATCCTGTACCTTTGATTTTAACTTCAAATAAGTATGAATTAAAGGAACATGGTATTTTATCAGATATTGCCCCAACAATGCTTGAGCTTCTTGGTGTTGCTAAGCCTTCTGATATGACATCAGAATCATTAATTATTAAAAAGTAAAAAAAGTATAATACTTGCTACAAGCAGTATAGTATGCTATAATCTATTTGTCTTCAGGGTCGGGTGTAATTCCCAATCGGCGGTAAACTCCGCGAGCGAAAGCAGGAGCTTGTGAAATTCAAGCAGCGACAGTATAGTCTGGATGGAAGAAGAAAAAATAACCAAAATAGTTTTTTCGCCCTGCAATGATTTTTTTGCAGGCTTTTTTATTAGAAAAGAGAAAAAATGAGTAAAAATTTATTAATTATTAAGAGAATGGTAATGATTTCCATTCTAACAGCCTTATCACTTGTTCTTTATATTGTAGGACCTAAGTTTTCCCTACCTTTCTTTCCTTCATTTTTGGAAATTAATTTTTCAATGCTACCTATTTTTATTGGTTTATTTATGCTAGGACCGGTTGATGCTTTAGGAATTGTTTTATTAAGATTTTTAATTAAGCTGCCATTTACTAGTACCGTATATGTTGGAGAAATTACCGATTTTATTTTAGGAGCAATTATAATTGGGGGAACTTATTTAGGAATGAGATTATTTAAAAATAAAAATATTTTCACATTCTTATTTGCTTTTGTTTTTTGGATAATTGGTGGTTTAGTATCTAATTTATTTGCCCTTCCTGGCTATATTCATATAGCAGGATTTCCAGAAGAAGCGATTGTAAAGCTTATGCCAAGCTTTTTACATGCTACTTTAGATAACTATATTTGGAAATACTTTATTTTAGCAGTAATCCCCTTTAATGCTTTAATATCTATGTGTGTTATAGCTGTGACTTGGCCAGTTCATGCTAGACTTAAAGTTTTATACAATAGAATTGGTCAAAAAAATAATAATGACTAAATTTTTTGTTGAAATATATATTTATTTTTAAAAATAATTAGTGTATAATATTTGTGGTAAAAAAACTATAATATAATTAATTAAGGAGTGTGTTTTTATGCCATATATTACTAATGTCTATGCAAGAGAAGTATTAGACTCTCGTGGAAACCCAACTGTTGAGGTTGAGGTTACAACTGAAAATGGTTCATTTGGACGTGCTTTAGTTCCATCTGGAGCATCAACTGGAGTTCATGAAGCACTTGAGCTTCGTGATGGTGACAAGTCTCGTTACCTAGGAAAGGGTACTACTAAGGCTGTTGCTAATGTTAACGATATTATCGCTGACAAGATTATTGGTCTTGATGTTCGTGATCAATTATTAATTGATAAGACTATGATTGAGCTTGATGGTACAAAGAATAAGTCAAAGCTTGGTGCAAACGCTATGCTTGGTGTTTCAATGGCTTGTGCAAGAGCAGCTGCTGAATACTGTGGTGTTTCACTTTATAATTACTTTGGTGGATTCAATGCAAAACAATTACCTCTACCTATGATGAATATTTTAAATGGTGGAGCTCATGCTGATTTCTGCATCGATTTCCAAGAGATTATGATTTTACCTGCTGGTGCTCCATCATTCAAGGAAGCATTAAGATATGGTGCTGAAGTATTCCATGCTTTAAAGAAGATTTTAAAGGCTAAGGGATATAATACAGCTGTTGGTGATGAAGGTGGATATGCTCCAAAATTAACTTCAAATACAGAAGCATTTGAACTTGTTTGTGAAGCTATTAAGGCTGCTGGATTCGTACCTGGTAAGGATATATTCTTAGGTATCGACGTTGCTGCATCTGAATTCTATGATACAGAAACAGGTAAGTATACACTAAAGGCTGATAAGGGTGTATTTACTTCTAAGGAAATGGTTGATAACTACTATATTCCTCTAACTGAGAAGTTCCCAATTAAGACAATCGAAGATGGTCTTGCTGAAGATGACTGGGAAGGCTGGAAGTATTTAACTGAAAAGCTTGGAGATCATGTTCAACTTGTAGGTGATGACCTATTCGTTACTAATACTGAGCGTCTTGAAAAAGGTATCAAGATGGGTGTTGCTAATGCTATCCTTATTAAGGTTAACCAAATTGGTACTTTAACTGAGACTTTTGATGCTATTGAAATGGCTAAGCGTGCTGGTTATACAGCTGTAGTTTCTCACCGTTCTGGTGAAACTGAAGATACTACAATTGCTGATATCGTTGTAGGAACTAATGCTGGTCAAATTAAGACTGGTTCATTAAGCCGTACAGATAGAATTGCTAAGTATAATCAATTATTACGTATTGAAGATCAATTAAATCAATATGGTGAAGCTTCAATTGCTCAATTTAAGGGTCTAAAGAGCTTATACAATATTGAAAAGTAATTAGTTTAATTAATAAGAAAAAGACTAGTTTTGGCTAGTCTTTTTTGTTCGAATTTTGATATTTATATTCTAAAGGGGTTATATTATAGAATTTTTTGAATGTTTCGCTAAAATAAGAAGAACTATTAAATCCCACTATTTCACTTATCTGGGTAATATTTGCTTCACTTGAATTTAAAAGTTCAATTGCTTTTTCAATTCTTAATTTGGTTAAATATTCTGTAAAAGTAGTATGAAGCTCATTCTTAAAGAGTTTACAAATTTCACTTCTACAAATTCCAAGCTCTTTAGCTAAAAGGTCAATTTTAATTTTTTGATTATAATTGTCATTAATAAAATCAAGAATTTTTTTAACCTTAAAATTATTAATAGCCGAAGAACTAGTAATTAAATTAATATCAATATTTTGATAGACATTTTCATAAATTGAAAATAAATTTTTGATTATTTTTATCTCGTAAATCTTTGATTTAGAATCGGAATTTAATATTTCTTTAATGTATGGTGCATAAGTATTATCAAGAATTAAATTATGATAGGGACAATTATTAAAAAATTTATTTTTAATGATTGAATCATCAAAGCCATACATAATTTTGGGATTAAATAAAATGGCATGCCAAACACATTCTTCAATCATATTTGTACCATGAAGCTCTAATGAATTTATAAGCATTGCTTCGTTTTCTTTTAAAGTATATTTTTTTTCATTAACAACAACCTCAAGAGAACCACTATCAATATATATTATTTCAATTTCGGGATGCCAATGCAAGGAAATATATTGTAATTTATTTTTTGAAAAATGATTTTTATAAATTGCAAAAGGAAAATTATGATTTCCATGGCGACGTAATTCATATAAATTTTCGGCTATTTGATTTTCATTTTTGTCCATAAAAACCTCCAATAATTATAAAAAATACTAAATATTTATTATATATTGTATATATATTATACAATAGCTAGATAATATATGTAAACTTTAAATTAAGTGAGTTGTGATAAAAATTAAAAAAACAGACTTGATATGTATATCAGTTTATGATAAAATTATAGTATATGGAAATTCGATAATGGAGGTATTCCTTATGCATGTTATAGATTGGTTTATATTAGTAATTTCATTATTTTTAATCGTTATTGTTATGATGCAAAATTCAAAGGATGATATTAATGACGCTTTTAGTGGAAGTAAGACAGATTTATTTAAAAATCAAAAAACACGTGGTATTGATTTAGTTCTTGAACGTGCTACTTTAGTTCTTGCAGTTGCATTCTTTGTTTTAATTATTATTGCGGCTTGCATTTATATGTAATTTATAAGGATTTCACAATGAAATCCTTGTTTTTTTAGGAGGAGCTTATATGAAGGAAGAAATATTAGAGGCTTTGTCTAAGCCTTATGTTCATACGATAAAAGATATTAATAAAGCTACTGGTATAAAAAGAATTGATGTAGAAGATATACTTACAGTTTTAAAAAAAGATGGTTATGTTTATAAATTTGATAATCGTTATTATTTAAGAAAAAAAGGTGTTATCCAAATAAAAGATCGAGGATTTGGGTTTATTCATGTTGATGGAGAAGATGCCGATTATTATGTAGATGCCTTTAATACTAAGGATGCTGCAAATGGTGATATCGTTGATTTTTATGTTTTACCTAAAACGTCTGATGATTTTTTAGATAATGCTTGTGTAATTTCGGTTCTTGAAAGAAAGAATACCCATGTATTTGGCAAATTAATTGAAAAAAAGAATAAAAAAGGTACATTTTATTTTGTTGCAAGTCATGATGCATCTTATGATGTAAAGTGCTTTATTAAAGAAGAAGATCTTAATAATGCTGTTCCTGGCGCGATTGTTAGTGCTAAAATTACTAAATATTTAAGTGATGCTGTAACAGAGGGATATATTGAAAAAATATTAGGATATGAAAATGATCCAGGAATTGATATATCCCTAATAGCTGAAAAATATTCTTTTTATAAAGAGTTTCCAGAACCTGTTAATGAAGAGCTTTCATCAATTCCTAATTCAGTTGATGTTAGTTTATATCCTAATCGTAAGGATTTTAGAAATGAATTAATTATTACGATTGATGGTGATGATTCTAAAGATTTTGATGATGCAGTATCTGTTAAAAGACTTTCTAATGGTAATTTTTATTTAGGTGTTTATATCGCAGATGTATCTGAATATGTTAAGGAAGGTCATCCTCTTGATGAAGAGGCTTTATTTAGAGCAACATCTGTTTATTTGGCTGATCGTGTTATTCCTATGCTACCTCAAAAGCTATCAAATGGTATTTGTTCATTAAATGAGGGTGTTGATCGTTTAGTGCTTGCTTGCGAGATGGAATTTAATTTAAAGGGTAAGCTTTTAAATTATGAAATAAATGAAGGAATAATTAAAAGTACTCACCGTATGACATATAACAATGTCAATAAGATGCTTAATAATGATGAAGAGGTAATAAAAAAATATCAAGATATTTATCCAATGATATTAGATATGATATCTCTATCAGATATTTTAAGAGGCTTAAGGGTTAAAAAAGGTGCAATTGATTTTGAGGTTCCTGAATATAAGGCAACCCTTGATAAGGATGGAAAGCCTATTTCATTTGAGCTTCGTACAAGAGATAAGGCTGAGATGCTAATTGAGGACTTTATGCTAGCTGCTAACGAAACAGTTGCTTATCATATGTCAATTTCAAATTTGCCTTGTGTTTATCGCGTTCATGAAAATCCTAAGCTTGAAGCTGTAAAAAAGGTCTTTGATATGATAAAAACAACCGGTTTAAAGGTTATTGTTCCTAAAAATAAAATTTTGCCAAAAGATATTCAAAAGGCAATGAATCTTGTAAAAGAAGATAAAAAAGAATCCTATAGTGTTATAAATCAAATGATGCTAAGGGCGATGGCAAAGGCTAAATACAGTGAGAAAAATTTAGGACATTATGGTCTTGCGATGGATTATTATTGTCATTTTACATCACCAATTAGAAGATATCCGGATTTGATGGTTCATCGTTTAATTAAAACCTTAATTCTTCATCCTGAAAATTTTGAAGAGAATCTTACTCATTTTATGGATATTGTTCATGATATTAGTGTTAAATCATCTATTAAGGAACGTGAAGCAATTGATTGTGAGCGCGAGGTAATGGATATGCTAATGGCAAGTTATATGGAAGAGCGTATTGGTGAGGAATTTGAAGGTACGATTGATTCAATAACTAAATTTGGTATGTTTGTTTTACTTGATAATGGTGTTGAGGGATTAATTCATATTTCTAATTTAGATGGTTACTTTAATTTTAATGAGGCTAATATGACATTAGAATCTGCAGCTAAGACTTATCATATTGGTGATAAGGTTAAGGTAATAAATATTAATGCATCTAAAAAACAAAGAAAGATTGATTTTATTTTAAAAGAAGATTACGATAAAATGACAGGTGTTACTGATGCAAAATAATATGGTATGTGAAAATAGAAAGGCACGTCATGATTATTTTATTGAGGATACGATTGAAGCAGGAATAAAGCTTACTGGTACTGAAATAAAGTCGATTCGTGCTCATAAGGTTAATATTAATGATGCTTATGTAATGATTAGAAATAATAAAGTAGAAATAATAAATATGCATATTGCTAAATATGATATGGGTACTATTTTTAATCATGATGAAACAAGAACTAGAGAGCTTTTACTTCATAAAAGAGAAATAATTAAGCTCCAAAATAGAATTAAACTTGATGGAATGACTTTAATTCCTTTAGGTTTATATTTTAAAGGAAGTCTTTTAAAGGTAAGCCTTGGAGTATGTAAGGGTAAAAATTTAAGAGATAAACGTGAAGCTTTAAAAGAAGCAGATGCTAAGCGTCATATTGAAAAGACTATGAAAGAGATAAATCGTTATTGATTTTTCTCTTTTTTTAATTTATAATTATCGTGTATGGGCCAGTTTTGGATTCGCCAGGATTAATGAATATTTGTAAGCATGCCATGGTTACGCATGTAAAAACGTCGAGGTTAAATTAACCGCAAACACAAATTTATTCGCTCGCAGCAATGCTAGCGTACAATTAGCTTGCTAATTTAATCAAGCTCGTCTCCTAGCTATTTTCCTATGGTAGTTAGCTAGACGTTTATTAAGTAGGATATATTTTAAGGCTGCCACCTTAAGTCTTAGAATGAATTTAGTAAGGTTAGTTTATATTATGTTTGCCTTGTAGCAAGATATAAATGAAATCAATTACAAAGCTAAGCATGTAGAAAGCGAAGGCTAGTTAGTTTTGTACCGGGGTTCGAGTCCCCGCCGGTCCACCATAATAGAAATTAATGCTTTGATACAGTAAGAACGCTGTTTCAAGGCTTTTTTTATGCTTAAAATGGGTATTTTTTATTAATTTTTATCATTTTAAGGGTTTAAATTTAAAGTTTTCAAGATATTTAGTGTGTTTAAAAATCAACTGTAAAAACGAAAGGTCCAACTGTGAAACGATAGCTTAACTGTAAAACGAAACGTCGAACAAATAAACGAAAGGTTCCTACTGTAAAACGATAGGTTTTTATTTTGAGAAAATTGCGCTTAAAATAGCGACAAAGTAATAAAAAAATGGTATAATTTCTACAAGATTATAGAAAAATGTGGATGAGATTTTTATGAATAGTAATTAGGCTGGGAAACTGGTAAATATGTTCCAACTATTAAAGCAAGAAGGAAATTACAACCATATTTTAAAAAGTATAATATTGAGGTGGATGAATAATGGAGATTGCAAACCTAGTTATATCAATTCTTTCTTTAATAGCTACAATTGCTATATCTTTTGTTATTTATTTCTTAGAACAACATAATCAAAAAGTATCCAAAGAAAAAGAAGTTAAACAAGAAGCAAAAAGATTTATTATTGATAATGCAGATGAACTTGATTATTTACATTGGGCTACTATTGCTGTGGGATGTTATCCACAAAATAAACATATCAGAAAAATATACAATAATTTTGCAATTTTAGATGATGAAGTTAAACAAGAAGTTTTGAAACAAAGAGAACTTAATTGTGAATTAATTAATAATGATAAATGGATTTATGGAAAAATAGATTTGATTCAAAAAGCAATTCAGGAGTTAGATATCGGTGATGATTTTTTATATGATGGCGGCAAGTATTTTACTAGGGCTTATGATTATAAAAATGAATCTGTTGAATCACTAGAAAATATTAAATACGAACGTGATAAATATAATGATTATTTTCAGCTTGATAGAATGTTTCAAAAACATAGTGGAAAATTGACATACGAACAGTATTTAGAAGATTATTTATACTGTAAATTTGATAAACCAGATTTGATGCCAAAAGATATTGAAGTTCCACTTCCTAATGATTATTTGATATCAGTAGAGAATTTAAGAGAATGCGATGAAGATTATTTGTGCTATTGGATAATGATTATGGTCGAAAATGTTATTTCTTTTGCAATTAGATATTTGCAATATAAAGAAGATGAACATACAGAAACTGATGCACAAGTTGAAACATTTGAAGATAAATATTTTTCAGTTTTATATGAATTATATTATATGAAAAAAACGAATTAAGAATAGAGGTTTATAAATGAATATAAATAAATTAAACGTACAAGAGCAAGTTAAACTTATATTGGATATTGCAAATATATTGAGAGGGCCATTCAAAGAGGATGAATATCAAAAAATTATTATTCCAATGACAATTTGTCGTAGGTTTGAATGTATGCTAGAAGAAACAAGAGATGATGTTTGTGCTTCAATTGCAGCTGGAAAAGATAATGAGATTAGGTTGAAGAAAAAAAGCGGCTACCCAATTTATAATAAAACTAATCTAACTATGGAAAAAATTGTTGCCGATCCAGGTAAAGCTCACGAAAATTTTCTTTTATATTTAAATTCATTTAATCCTTTAGGAATAAGTATTTTTAATAATTTAGATTTTTTTAAATATGTTGATTTATTATCAGAACGTAAAAAATTGGTGCAAGTATTAAAAAGATTTGCGAATACTGATTTAAGTTTAAATAAAGTTTCAAGTATACAAATGGGCTATATTATGGAAGAAATAATTAGAGCTTATTCAGAAAATGCAAGTGCTGGTGATCACTTTACTCCTAGAGAAGTAATTAAATGTTTGACTAGGTTATTATTGGCAGAGGGCTGTGAAGATTTAAAGATTCCAGGAAAAATTATTACTTTAGCAGATTATGCCTGTGGAACAGGCGGAATGCTTTATGAGGGATTAGATGAAATTAAGGAATTGAATGAAACAGCTGAGGTGGAATTATTTGGACAAGATAATAATCCATGGTATTCATCTATTGCTCTCGCCGAAACAATCATAAGAGGACAAAACCCAGAAAATATTAAGTTGGTTGAAAGTTCACTTACTGAAGATGTACATTCAAATCAAAAGATGAAATTAATTTTAATGAATCCTCCATTTGGTGAACCATGGTCTAAAGATAAAATTGGTGAAGAACAATATAAAAAAATTATAGGTGAAAATACAAAAACAGGTGGAAAATATAGTGCTGGATTACCACAAAGTGGTGATATGCAAATGCTGTTTTGGGAATTGATTATTAATAAACTAGTTAATGATTCAAAAAATAATAATTATGGAAGAGCTGCTGTAATATGTAATGCATCTCCTCTCTTTAGTGGAGGAGCTAAAAGTGGTGAATCTAATATAAGAAAATGGTTATTTGAGCATGATTATGTTGAAGCAATCATACAATTTTGTCCAGAATTATTTTATAATACAGGAATTTCAATCTATGCTTTTATTTTCAATATGAAAAAAAGTGAAAAAAGAAAAGGAAAAATACAACTTATTAATGCATCTAGTTTTTCAAAACGTTTGACAAAAGGTTTAGGATTTAAACGTAATGAACTTACTGAAACACATATTAGTGAAATAGTTAGACTATATAAGGAATTTGATAAAAAAGAAAATTCTCAATTTGTAAAGGTATTAGATAAGAAAGACTTTTATTATAAAGAAGTTCCTTGCTATCAACCATTTCAAAGAACTTTTCAATTATCTTCTGAAGGAATAAAAAAACTTTATGGAATGCAAGCTTTTAAAAAATTATATAATGAAGATACATTTAATGAACTTGATGAATTGAGTTCAAAAACATCATTGCAAATTAAAAAAATGGAATCACTACTAGAAGGTAAAAAAATTAAACAAAGAATTATTAATGTTTTGTCTTCTAAAATAGATTCAAATATTTTTTATAATAGAAATGAATTTAAAGACTTTATTGTTTCACTATTACCTGAGTTGAAAGATAAAAAAACACTTTTAAAAAGTGTAGTATTGTCTTTTTCAGAAGATGATGATGCGGGAGATAAATATTTTGATAAAAAAGGTAATGTAGAAGCTGACAACGATTTAAAAGATTACGAAATTATTCCATATAAAATGGATATTGATGAATATTATGAAAAAGAAGTTAAACCATTTATTATTGATGCATGGTTAGAAAAAGATGAAGAAAAAATTAATATCGGCTGTGAAATTAATTTTAATAAATATTTTTATCAATATAAACAGCCTGAAGATAGTAATAGTATTCTTCATAGATTAAAAAAGTTAGATGCTGCTGAGGTTGATTTGGAGGATAAACTTTATGGTAGAAAATAGGAGAGTTTGTCTAGATTTTTATATTAATTCACGTACTGTAAAACCTTTTGAAGGAGAAAAAACATATATCTCAACAGGTGATTCAGATGATATGGATAACGCTGGAATTGTTACATTTTATAATAGACCATCAAGAGCAAATGTGGAGCCTAAAATTGGAGATATAATTTTCGCAAAAATGGCAAATACAGATAAAACATTTCTTATAGATGAGAATTTAGTAAAAAATATTTATTCTACTGGTTTTTTTGATATATCATCAAAAAAAATTGATAATAAATTTTTATATTATCTTATTAAATCTGATGAATTTGATAGTTTTAAAAATGCATATAGTGAAGGAACTACTCAAATTTCAATAAGTGATAAAAGATTGAAAAAAATAAGAATATCATATGAAACTGATATAAATAAGCAAAAAAAAATCACTACATTTCTTGATAATAAATGCAAAGTGATTGATGACATAATATTAAATTTAAATTCATCAATTAGCGACCTTGAAAATTTAATGCAAAGTACAATTGCTGAATGTGTTGTTTCAGGTTTAAATAATGCTGAAAAGGTTAAATCAACAAATGGCCTAGTAGATTATATTCCAAAACACTGGAATTTTTCAAAATTAGGTGCTTTAGGAATATTATCAAATGGCATTAGTAAAGGTAGTGAGTTTTTTGGATATGGAATGCCTTTTGTAAGTTATGTTGATGTTTATAATAATTATTCTTTACCTCAAATTACTAGCTTGATAGATTCTACAATAGAGGAAAGATGCGTTTATTCTGTAAAAAAGGGAGACATTTTCTTTACAAGAACTAGTGAAACAATTGATGAGGTTGGATTTTCTTCTGTTTGCGAGGAGACAATAGATAATGCATGTTTTGCAGGTTTTTTGATCCGATTTAGGCCTAAAAAAAATTCGCCATTGCATACAGGATATGCTAAATATTATTTTAGAAATACATATATTAGAAAATTTATTGATAAAAATCTAATGATTGTAACTCGTGCTTCTTTGCATCAATCACTATTAAGAGATATAATCGTTTTATTACCTCCATATGAAGAGCAAGCGGAAATTGCATCATATTTAGATAACTATGTTGGCGATATTATGAAATTAATTGGTATTAAAAAACAAAAAATTTTGGAATTGAAAAATTATAAAAAGTCATTAATCTATGAATGTATTTCAGGTAAAATGGAGGTGGAATAATGGGCTTATCAGATATGATGGATTTATTAGAAAGACATGGTTTTTAAAGAGTATTTAAAAATAAATTATTAGAAAATGGTGAAATCGTTGAAGGCTTTAATTCTGAATATGATATAAACTATGCTGTTGATGTTGAAAAGCTATTTTCATTTTTAGAAAAAACTCAAAAAAAAGAATATGATAAAGTTTCTAATAAACCAGGATTTAAAGTTAAGTTTATAAAAAGGTTAAGACAGCAAATTCAGGATGATGGTTTACTTTCTGTTTTTAGAGGAACAGTAAAATTCGATGGTGCTCACTTTAAAATGTATATAAATAGACCTCATAATACATTAAATCCTATTGAATTGGTAAATTATAAAAATAATATTGTAAGTGTTACAGAGGAACTTATTTATAATAATGAAAGTAAAACTGGTAATGCTGGAAGAGGAGATTTAACAATTTTTGTTAATGGATTACCATTAATTTGGATTGAACTTAAATCAAATGCTGCTGGTCAAAATATCAATAATGCGATAAATCAATATTGTAAAGATAGAAAGCCATCTGAATTGATATTTAAATATAAACAAGGATGTCTTATATACTTTGCGATGGATACTGAAGAAGTAGCTTTTACAACTAAACTAAAAGGCGATGATACTCATTTTATGCCATATAATAAAGGTGTAAATATGCATAAAGGAAATCCGGATGTAGATAATGATTTTAAAACTTCATATATGTGGACTGAAGTTCTTAAAAAAGATAATATTCTTGAATGGGTTGAAAACTACCTTGTCAATGAAGTTAAAAATGAAACAGATATTCACGGTAACAAATATAAAAAAGATAGTGTAATATTTCCAAGATATCATCAATTTCATGAAGTAAATAAAATTTTATCAGATATAGAAAACAAGGGTGTTTCAGGACAAAATTATTTAATTATGGATAGTCCGGGAAGTGGAAAAACATATTCTATTGCGTGGCTTGCACATAGACTTTCATGCATTTTCGATTCAAACAATAACCCATTATATAGTTCAGTTTTTGTTATTACAGATAGATTAGTTGTTGATAAGCAATTGCAAGATGCTGTGTTAAGAGTTCCTCATATTGAAGGCACTGTCGCTGTAATGGATGAAAATTGTACAAGTGAAGAACTAGCTCATTCAATTAATGACGGAACTAGAGTTATTGTTTCATCTATTCAAAAATTTAGTTTTATTCTTGATAAAGTAAAACCTTTAGCTGGAAATAAATTTGCGTTTATAATAGATGAATGTCATTCTAGCACTAAAGGTGCTTATATGAGTAATGCTGGAGAATCGGTTTCGCAAGAAGCATTTGAAGAATGTATAGATAATGCTGAAGAAAATATCAATGAAGTAATTGAAGCAGATATTCATAACAAACAAAAACATAATAATATAACACTTCTTGGTTTTAGTGCTACACCAAGTAAAAAAACAATTGAACTTTTTGGAACTAAATATTATGATGAGGACTCTGGCGAGGTTACTAGCAAACCTTTTACATGCTATTCAATGCAGCAAGCGGTAGAAGAAGGATTTATACTTGATGTTCTAAAAAATTATACTACATACAAAACATTTTTTAAAACTCATAAAAAAATAGCAGATAATCCAGAATATAAGAAAAAACAAATTCAAAAGGCAGTACTTAAATATGCTAACTTGCAACCTAAAAACATTGAAGGAAAAGTAGAAATTATTATAGAACATTTTCTTGAAAAAGTTGCGCCACAATTAAATTATACTGCAAAAGCAATGGTTGTTACTGATGGTAGAGAAGCTGCTGTTAGATATAAGTTAGCTTTTGATAAAATTATTAAGGAAAAAAATATTGATGGGTTAAAAACTTTAGTCGCATTTACAGGACCTGTCACTTTAAAAGATAGTCCAAGTGTATTTACTGAATCAAATATGAATGGATTTCCTGATACACAAACAAAAGATAATTTCAACACAACTGAATATCAAATATTATTAGTTGCAAATAAATATCAAACTGGTTATGATCAACCATTACTTGTTGCAATGTATGTTGATAAACAACTTAAAGGAGCATCTGCAGTTCAAACGTTAGGTAGATTAAACAGAATGTATCCTGGTAAAAACAATGTATTTGTTTTAGACTTTAGAAATGAATATGAAGATATAAAATCTGCTTTTGCACCATATTTTACAGATACAGAACTTATTGGTGAAACAGATCCTAATAAGCTTTATGATCTCGAAAGGTTTATTGACACATTTAATTTAGTTTCTCAGACAGAAATTGATGAATTTATAGCTATTGCTATAAAAGACAAACGAAGTGATGCTGATGTTCGTAAATGGAATTATTTGTTAGGATTGGCAAAAACTCGATTTGATGCAATTGCTGAAGAAGAAAACAAGTATAAGTTAAGAAAAGATATTATAAAATTAGTGGAAGGATACTCATGGATTCTTCAGGTCACCGATTTTGAAGATCCTGATTTACATAAAAAAACAATTTTCTTTAAATTTTTTGCTAAATATTTAAGAACTGGTGATGGAGAAAGAATTGATGCATCTCAACTCGTTGAATTTACTAAATTTAAGCAAAAGAAAACAAGAGATGGAACAGAAGGTTCTGATCCAATTGACCCTAAAACAAAGCAGAAAATAGGCCAGTTTACAAAAGCAAAAGCAAAAGATGAAGATGAAGTAATTCATATTGAAGAATTTATAAAACTCTTGAATGAAGTATATGGAGCGGGTTTAGATCCGAAAACATATGCGCCAGTAATTCAACTTTTGATTAATTTATTATTGGCTAATCCAGAAGTAGTAATGAAAGCAAAGAATAATACAGAAAAAGATTTACAACTTTATATTAATAAAGCATTAGAGGACGTTCTTGTTGATGGACAAGATGTTAATCAGGACTTTAGTGATAAGATTTTAGAAAATGTAGATATGAAGAATAAACTTGCTGAATTATTAACTTCAATAGTTCATCAAGAAGCGAATAAGTAGAGGGGAGATTTTACTTTGAATAGTTTAAAAAGTGAATTTATAAAGTACCTGTCTGAAAAATACTTGGGCAGAGTAAATGATGATATTTCTGAAAAACTTGTTCTAATCAATGAAACGGGTGTCCTTTTACGTAACGAAATTGTCGATTTATCTGCATTGGATAATGATGATTTTGAATTCACATTTAGACTCAAAGTAAGAAGTGAGGTTCTTCAGTTTGATGGAAATTCTAAATTATATGCATTTGTACTAGAGTATTCATGCCTTTTAGATAATGGAATTAATAACTTGAAATTAAATGACATCTATGAAGCAACTGAAAAGAGGAGATTTACTTTTACTGAATCATTGACAGATTGTTTTATCCCATTAAATAAAAGAGAAAATTACGAGAAACTAGCCATTAGATTTTTAAAAAAGTATTTAAGAACAAAGTATTCTAATTATCCTTTAGATGTTGTTGAACTAGTTAATAGAGTAGGACTTAAAGTTTATATTTCAACAAATTTCAGTGACTCTTTAGGAAAAACTATTTTTAAGGAATGTGATTTAAAACTTAATCAAAGTGAGGAAAAAACTCATATAGAAAAAGGTTCAGTTGTTATTAATGTTAAAAACTATTTATTAACAGGAAATAATAAATTAGTTAGAACAACAGCTGTTCATGAATGCTTACATTGGCATTTCCACAAAAAAGCATTCGAAATTATAATGTTACTCAACAATCAATATAAATATTTTGATTGTAAAGAATATAAAGATGTTTATGATGATCCGATTTTAACAGCCTTATCATGGATGGAAAGTCAAGCATATGCTGTTACAAAAGCATGTATGATGTTAGAACAAAATATAACAAAACATATTGGTACATCTTTTAACAATGTAAATCAAGATGATTGTGAATCAAAAATTGATGAGTATTATTCAATTGTATCAGACGTATCTAACACCTTTGGAACTACAATGAGTGATACAGTGAAACGTCTATCTTTTTTGGGTTATCATGAGGTTGATAATTTAAAAAATGAGTATTATGGCTCATTAATTGATAGTGTAATTCAAAATGAAAAGCTCAATGACAATCAGACAAGAAGAATAAATCAGCGTATTTATAACTTCATGATTGAAAACAGCCCAAATTTAAAGATGGCTATTGATAGTGGATTATATGTTTATGTTGATGGATTTGTTATTATTAAATCTTCTAAATATTTAATCAAAATAATAGATCATTATATTTTAAATTCGTATGCGAGAAATCATATTGAAGAGTGTACTCTTGTATTTAACATAAAGAAGAATTATAAATCTAGATTCAACCCATCAAATGCAATGCAGTTTTTTACTGCTAATAATGAAGCTTCAAATGCAACTATCTTAGTTGGTGATGTTGAGCGATATGTAATTGCTCCATTTATGATTGATGGAATATTGGAACAAAAAGAACCAACTAAAAGTACTATTTTGAAAAATGCATATATTCATGAAGATGGATTAACTTTTAGTGAGTATTTTAAACAGCTAATTAAAAAGTATAAATTTGAATCGGTAAATGAACTTATTGATGCAACACATTGTAGTAGAACAACAATTGAAAATTATAGAGATTTAGATGATATTGGTTATACAATTGAAAAAGTACTTTCAATATGTGCTGGAATGAAGCTTACACCTCCAGAAGCAAAGCATTTAATTCAAAAAGCAGGTATTATTGATTTGACATCAAATAGTAAGCGTGCCAAAGTATACAAAACATTAGTCGAGGATTATTGGAACAAAGATATCGATGAATGGAATAAAGTTCTTATTGAAAATCATATGCCTGTCTTATACTCAGAACGATGAGCTTTTGAAAAAACATTTTTTAAATAAAATATCGTTAAAAATACATGTAGACCTAGTAAAATTGCTAGGTCTTTTTTTTGCGTCCGTTTTTGAAAAAACATGAGATTTAAGTATTAATTTTAATGAATTACAATGTAATTGAGCTAGGAAAACTAGCAAAAAAAATCTATCGATGGATCAAAGAATTGTGAGGCAAATAATATGAAAAAAGAATTAAAAAATCACTTACCAATCTTTGGTTTAGATGTAATTGATGATTGGTCGTTCGACAAGCTAGAAGAACAAATGCGTGAAGAGCACGATGATGATTCTTCCGACTCTGATGACCAAGAATAAAAATTAAAAATAGAAGACTAGCTACCTTCTATCGATGCTGATACTAGTTATTACGCAGCATCAAAATATATAAAAATTTCAAGCCTTCGTAATGGGTGTGAAACAAAACGAAATGGAAAAAATAGTACGTCCATATTCTTTTGTTGCACCCATTTTTTGAGTCGCCATTAGGTATCAAAGCTCCATTTCGTCAAAGGACGTCAATGACAAATTGAGAAAATTAATGGCAAATTCAAAGAAGAACCTTCAAGCCGAAGAAGTAAACTACGGCAACGTTGCATATAGAAGATTACGTGATATCCCAGGATATTCAGAGGAAGCAATCAAGAATAAAGAATTCTTCTATATTAAAATCATTAATTATTTTGATGATAAGTATGATGGTTATATTAGATGCACTGAAAAACAATTTTATGATTATAGAAATCTCGAACGTAACGAAGAACGTCAACAAAATTCATACAATGAGCATATTGGTAATAATGCTGTTCCTTTTGAACGAGAAGTTGAAGATACAAATGGTGATGTGACAATTATTGAATATGAAGATAAAACAGCACCATCACCATCGGATTTAGCTTTTATGAATGAGACTATTAAAACCGCTAAGTCATTAGCTAAGGATAAATATGATTTGAAAATTTTAGAATGCTTATTATCAGGAATAAATAGTGATAGAGAGATAGCTAATATTATTGGTCTTAGTAGAAGTGCTACACAAGAAAGAAGAACTAAACTTCAAAAGAGATTTAAAACAGAAATGTCATCATACTATGAAGGTTTAAAAGAACAGGAAAGCAATAGAACCTGCACATACGGCAAAAGAAAATATTAAAAATACTTTCTAGCCGGCAAATAATAAAGTAACTCGCCATCAAAGGAGTGAGGAAGGGATAACACCTCGATACACTCCAATGATGGCTTTTTTCATAAAATGACATTTTTGAAAAGCTCCGGCAAAAATTAATGCTGCCTGCCATTAAAAGAGTGAGAAGGGGTGAATCACCTAACTCAATCGCAAATGGAGGTAAATAAAATGTCAATCAGAAGTCCTACAAAAATGATGGTAATTTAAATTCTTTAGTAAATATTCATTAGTAAATTGGAGGAATAAAAAATGAAATCAAATGAATTGTTACCTATCCTTGTAAAAATCAAGGAGTTATCTCTTCAACTTGCAAATGCTATTGATTTAGTTGTTGATCCAGTTAAAAAAGTAGCACCTGCAAAAGAAGAAAAGAAAGTTGAAGAAAAAGCTACTCCAGTAGTAGTTGAAGAACCAAAGAAGGAAATAACACTTGTTGAAGTTAGAACTATCTTAGCTTCATTATCTAAAGATGGTTATACCAATGATGTGAAAGCACTTCTTAGAAAATATGGTTCTGAAAAGTTATCTGGTATTAAACCAGAATACTATGAAGCAATCTTAAAAGATGCAGAAATGTTAAGAAAAGTGGAGGCAAAATAATATGGCCAATGAAGAACATAGTACTTTATTTAGTCCAAGTTCCTCAGCTAGATTATTAACTTGCCCAGGTTCGGCTAAAGCATCAAAAGGCATACCTGATCAACAATCACTATTTGCAAGTGAAGGTCACGATGCACATGCATTAGCAGAAATTCGTCTAAGTGAAAAACTTGGATTTAAAACAAAAGAAAAGATAGAAGACCTTAATTGGTATAGTTAAGAAATGAAAGATTATATTTCTGATTATGTTTCTTATGTTATGGAGACTATTACAGAAGTTAAGAAGAAATGTCCTGATGCTATGGGAATGATACATAAAGATTAATTAAAAATCATAAAAAAGAAACTTAGCTTAACAATGGGGCTAGTTTTTTTTTATAAATGAATCATCATTTGCGCCGCATGGCTAAAAAAATGATATTTACACTGTTATCAGGCATCGCATAGAGACCCTATTGTCTGCTTTTTATCTTGCTTTTACACTATTTAAGCTCGAGGGTACAAAATCCTACACGATTTAACTACTATTAAATGAATTTGAAAAAGAAGTAATACAAAATAAATAGAATTTAATTTGTTGTGAAATTTTAATGGGATGTGATTTTAATACTATTGTAATAGCCTTAAAATTATTTGCATGATTTGCACTTATTGAAATATATATGAAAATAATACTAATTATATTAGCATTAATCTTTGTTGTAGGAATAAACAGGATTAATAATATTAAATGCTGATGTTGGATATTTTGAATGGCAAAATGTTATAAAAAATTTATACCTTTAATTAAAAAAATATAAAATTTGTAGCTTTTGGAATTTATTGATTTATTCTAATTCAAGTTCAATTACCTAGAATATCAAAAGGTAAATCTTAAGGGTTTATAGTAGTATTTTCACCAATCTTCTCATAATAGTAAATGCTAAAATAAAAATGTGCCAAATGAAGTGACATTTTTGCCAAATGAAGTGACATTTTTAGTGACATGTGTTACAATATACATAACATATACAGAAATGGAGCAAATAATATGAATCTAGGGAAAGAAAACGAGGCATTAGAATTTAAAAAATCAACTGGAGAACTTAGAGATGCAATGGATGATATTTGTGCCATATTAAATAAGCATGGTAAAGGCGTCTTATATTTTGGTGTTAAACCAAACGGGGATGTTTGTGGACAAATAGTAAGTGCTAGTTCATTGGATGATGTTGCAACTCATATTAAGACTGCAATTAAACCAATGATATATCCTTCAATTAAAGAAGAAATATTGGATGGTATTAGTGTTATTAAAGTCGAGTTTGCTGGTACAGAAAGACCATATTCATCGTATGGAAGATATTACAAAAGAGTTCATGATAGAGCTGAAGATATGACTCCAGATGAATTGAAACATATGATGCTAAATACTGATTATTCATCTATATGGGAAAACAATTTAACTACATTTGGAATTGAAGATATTGATTCTAAAGCATTAAAGAGTTTTTATACAAGGGCAGTTAATTGTGGAAGACTGGAACCACTTGAAACATATGACGAAAAAGAACTATTAACTATGCTTGGGTTAATGATTGATGACAAATTGACAAATGCTGGTTATTTCTTATTTTCTTCAAAGGAACCAACTGTTTTAAAAATGGCAGTTTATGCTACAGATCAAAGAATTAGTTTTTTAGATATTAACAGGGTTCATGATAATATTTATAATTTGATTGATATTGCAACAGTATATATTAATCAGCATATGAACTGGAGAGTTGAATTTGATGGCAAGAGCACCGCTCGAATTGAAATACCAGAAGTACCAGTTGATGCTGTAAGAGAAATTGTTGTAAATGCATTTGCCCATGCTAATTATCGATCTATAACTGAACACGAAATTGACATTACTCCAACAATGATAGATATTTATAATCCTGGCGAGTTTCCAATTAATTATAAACCAGAAGATTTTGCTGAACGTAGAATTCAATCTATGCCTAGAAACAGAAAGATATTAGATGTTTTATATCGCTCTAAGAATGTTGAAGTTCAAGGTAGTGGAATTAGAAAAGTTTTAGAATTATGTGCTGTTAATAATATTAAATATGAATATTACAATAATGAATTTGGTTTTAGATTCAGTTTCCATAGAAATAATGTCACTTTAAATGTCACTACAGATGTCACTTCATATGTCACTATTGTATTAAACAATACAGATAAAGAAGTGTTAAGCTTGTTAAAAGAAAAGCCAGAACAAACAAGAGAAGAAATTGCATCTAAAATTGGAAAGACAGTTAGAACAGTACAAAGATCACTAGATAAATTAAAAGAAGCTAAAAAAATAACTAGAATCGGAAACAAAAATTATGGTTATTGGGGAATAATAGAGTAGTTGGATTACAGCGACTAAATGATAGACTTATTGCGGAAAATATTTGTATTACAGATACTACTGTAAGAACTAGAATTGATGAATATCTTTAGTAATGTTTTTTGTTAATCTTTTCAATATAAAAATGTTAGAATTATAAGTATAAGAGTTACAAAAGATTGGAGTGATTTTTATGGAATTTAAAGAATATCAGCACATCCAAAAACTAGGAATATCAGAGGTTGATGGAATTCTAAATGGTAAATGTTACATTTCATACAAAATTGATGGCACAAACAGTTGTGTGTTCTTAAAAGATGATGGCTCATTAGGCTTTGGTTCAAGACATAAAGAGGTTACAAAGGATAGTGACCAAACTGGTTTTGTACCTGGCATATTATCTGACAAAAAAACTTATAATAATTTACTAAAATTTTTATGTTTACATCCTAATTCCATTGTTTATGGTGAATGGTTAACTGGTGTTTACATTAAGCGTTATAAGCCGGAAGCTAAAAAGAAGTTCTATATTTTTGACATATTTGATTTCAAAATACAAAAATATATTTCATTTGATGATTATTCAAGTGAATTAGATAATTTTGAGTTACTATATATTCCTTGTCTTGCAATTATTAATAATCCAACAGTAGAGGATTTAAAAGCATTACTTAAAGACACCGGAAACTATCTAATCACAAGTGGCTTAGGAGAAGGTATTGTTATCAAAAATTATGATTTTGTAAATAGTGAAGGCAACACTGTTTGGGCTAAAATGTTAACAGAAGATTATTCAATGCAAAAGATGGAATATAGACACAATAATGCTTTACTTGCTGAAAAATATCCTATTGAATATCAAATCTCAAAGATGTTAACAGAAGAGCACATTTTTAAGGAATATTCAAAACTAATAGCTGATAAAGGCTTTTGGGAAATTAAATATATGCCAGCATTGCTTAATCAAGTATTTATAGAGTTTTTTAAAGATAATTGGGAAATCATTTTAAAAAAGTTTAGAAATCCTATTATTGATTTTAAAGCTTTAAGGTCAATTTGCAACGATAAGGTTAAATTAGTTTTAAATTTTAACAAATAATCAAATGTTTTCGTGCATTTATTCTCTACAAGAACTTTGCTAAGTCGTCTAGAGGATTCTGCTTAGTAAGATATCCAAAAAGTAGTGGTGCTTACCGAGTGAGAGAAGAGGTATAGATAATCTATTGGAAATTAGAGACCATTATCCCAAATATGTTGTCTATATAGGTAAATTGGCAATGGGAAATGAAAATGGTGTTAAAAACTCGTCTATATAGCTGATTTTCTTCTTCAAGAAAATTGGTAAATCAAAAGAATTAATTAGCAAAATGATAGAACTATTCAGGATAAAAATGAGTCATTAAAATGTTTTTTGGAATAGTATATACCATTTTGCTTTTTTAATCATAAGTTTTTAAAAGTATATCAGAAGTGGCGACAAATCTTATTAAAAATGTTATAATCTCTACATAATCATTAAAAAAATATAGGTGAGGAATATTATGGCAAATCAAAAGTATGAATAGAAAAGCATTCAGTATGTTTATTAAGATTAAATAATTAAATAGTTAAATTAATAATTTATTTATTATTTTTAAATAAAAAAAGGCTATGAAGCATAACTTATAGGTTATATTCACAGTCTTTTTAATTTCTATGTAATAGGAGCAGGATTGAAAACACACAAGAAATTCTTAAGTCCATGCTTTTCTGCATTAGATTTTTTAATTCCACTACATACATCAAGAATTTCATTAAATAGTAATGTTCCAATATCCTTTATTGTTGCATCACCGGTTGCGATAGGACCAGCATTGACATCAATGATGTCATCCCACATTTCTTTCATTTCATTTCTAGTACAAACCTTAATTACAGGGGCTACGGCTAGTCCGTAAGGAGTACCACGTCCTGTAATAAATACTTGAAGGGTAATACCAGAAGCTAATTGACAAGGACCACATACTATATCAGAAGCAGGAGTAGCTGCATAAATTAAGCCACTCTTTGTAGGCTTTTCACCAGGTGATAATACCTCAACAATTGGAGCAGTACCTGATTTTGCAATAGAACCCATAGCCTTTTCTACAATGTTAGAAAGTCCACCCTTTTTATTACCTGGTGTTGGGTTTGCAGAACGGTCAACATTTCCATTCTTTAAATAATTATCATACCATTTCATTTCGCGAGCAAGTTTATCACAAACTTCTTTAGAAACAGTACGCTCAGCGATGAAATGAACTCCATCACGAACTTCAGTTACTTCACTAAACATAACTGTAGCGCCAGCTGCAACAAGCATATCAGAGGCATATCCTGCTGAAGGATTACCTGTAACACCACTAAATGCATCAGAACCACCACATTGCATTCCTATGCAAAGTTTAGAAAGAGGTAACTCTTTTCTTACTCTTTGGTTAAGCTTTTTAAGCTTTTCTTCCGCCATCTCACAAATTTTCTTCATCATATTATCGAAACCTTTAATATCTTGAAGAACAATTACATTTTCAGGCTTAATATCAGTCTCATCTAATAGCTTTTCAACCGTAAGCTTTTCACATCCTAAAGATACAACCATTACCTCACCACCAAAATTTGGATGATGAACTAAATTTTTTAATGATCTAATAGGAATTACAGCTTCAGGTGCGTTAATCGCAACACCACAGCCGTATGCATGATTAATTGCGACTACATCATCAACATTAGGATACTTTGGAAGAATTTCTTTTTTGATTTTTTCAACTGCTACATCTAGTACACCAGATACGCATTGAACAGTAGTAGAAATACCTAAAATGTTTCTTGTACCAGCGTATTTCTCACCTGGTATTTCATATCCTAAGAAGGTTTTTCTTGGGGCCTCAGGTAAAACGACATCAACCTTTTTACCCCACTCCATGTCATCAAGAGATGGTGGTGTAGGAAGATCTAGCATAAACTCGTTTATCCAAGAGCCCTTAGGAATAAGGTCTTTTGCATAGCCAAGTACAACACCATATCTAATAATTTCAGCGCCTTTTTTTATGTCAGTCAAAGCTATTTTATGACCTTGAGGAATAGTAGTTTTAGTGACTATTCCGTCCATTATTTCAGTGCCTTCTTTAATTTCCTTAATGGCAATCGCAACATTATCATTATCTTTTATTTTAATGTATAATGGCTTCATTAATTTCACTCCTTTTCTAAAATTTGTTTTATATATCTAAGGCTTGATTCCATTTTATCTTTAGGAACACCCTCAAATATCAAGTTAGCATCGGGAATATTTTGTTTAACTTTTCCAACGATATATTCTAGATCCATTAATCCTTCACCAAGACCAACCTTAAGAAGAGGTTTCTCATCCATTGTAAAGTCCTTTAGGTGAATATTTTTGATTTTATTTCCAAATAGTTCAATACATTCATCAATTATATGATGTTGATATTCCTTACTATAATTTTGTTCATTTAAATAGTTATATACATCAACCGTTACAAATACATGTCCATTATTAATTGAATCTACTAGTCGCTTTAATTGCTTAGGACAGTACATGCAATGTCCATCTGCGCCTTCAATTGAAAGATTAGAATTTACTTCCTTAGCATATATGGCAAGCTCTTTAAAGGTATTTTTTACAATTTCAAAGGCTTCCTCTGTTCTATTTAAAGGATTATAAGTCCATTTATCATCATTATATGATCCGGTTTCACTACCAATGTATTTTGTATTGAAAAAGTGAGAGTAGTCAAGGTGCATTTTAAATTTACTAATATTGCGCTTAACAAGCTCCTTATTAGAATGAACTGGGTTGAAATAAGAACCAATTAAAGGAATTTCAAGACCTGCATCTAAAAATGTTTTGGCAATTTCTTTAGCACGAGCTTCACTTAACTCTCCAGGCCATGCTGTTTCACCTTCAATAGCCTTGTTAATCGCAAGCTGAAGTCCATCAAAGCCTAATGCCTTTATTTCCTTAGCTAATGTAGGTGCGTCCTTTTTACCTAAATCCTGTGCTCTTACAAAAATTTTCATATTATTCTCCTTTGATATTTTTAATTAATCTTATTATATGATCCATTTGAGCTTCTAAATTTTCTTTAGAATAAGCTTTAGACTCTTTAAAATCCATAGCTTGCTGATTAATACTCATAATAGTTGTGACACCCATATCGTATACCTTATCAGGAACATCACCAATTGCTCCACATAAGGCAATAACAGGAACATTTTGGCGTTTAGCACGTGTTGCAATACCTGATATAACCTTACCATCAAGTGATTGGCTATCAATTTTTCCTTCACCAGTAAAAATAAAATCAGCATCTTTGATTTTAGAGTCAAAATCAAATAAATCTAATATAGTATTTATTCCGGAAGTAAGTTTTCCACCAAAGAATGCGATAATTCCTGCACCCATTCCGCCAGCAGCGCCACTTCCTTCAACAGAAGAAACATCTATATTTAATTTCTCCTTTATTATATTAGATAATAAAATTAAATTTTTATCAAGTTTTTTTACTAAATTTTTATTTGCACCCTTTTGTGGAGCAAATACATAGGCGGCACCATGCTCGCCATAAAGAGGATTTGTAATATCACACATTGCACATATTTCAACATTACCAATTGTTTTTTTTATGTCAGTTAAATCAATATTTGTAATTTCACCAAATTCTAAAGGAGAAGGAAAAAAATCTTCATTATCCTTATTATAAAATTTAGCACCCATTGCTATAGCAGCACCAACACCCATATCATTAGTACAGCTACCACCAAGTCCTAAAATGATTTTTTTAGCACCATTTTTAATCGCATCTAAGATTACGCTACCAACTCCATAAGTAGTAGCATGAGATGGATCTAAATGATCAGGTATTGTAATACCAGCACAAGAAGCCATTTCAATGATAGCTGTAGTTTCCTTCATACCATAATATACCTTTAGCTTTTCGCCAAAAGGACCAGTTGATTTACAATAGATTTTTTCGCCACCAATACCTCTTAATACAGCATCAACACTACCTTCACCACCATCTGCGATAGGAAGTTCTTCAACAATAGCGCTTGGATAATGCTTTAAAATATTATTTTTCATTATTGTTGAAGCTTCAAGAGCTGAAATAGTTCCTTTAAATGAATCAGGAGCTAAGACAAATTTCATAAAATCACCTCCGCTATACATTATATATTATACATATATAAAATTGAAAATCTATTGATTAAGTAGCGAATTTTTTTATGAAAAGAAAAAAAGTTTAATTCTAAAGAAAAACTTTGAAATGAATTAATGCTAAAAATGAAATGTTTTTAAATATAAATGTCTTATTTTGAAATGAAATGAAATAAATTTTAGAAATATATAAAACTTTTTTGATGTTTGTAAGCTTTGTCAATTGTCTTGAAATGAAAATGCTTATATAATATGGTTAGAACAACTAAGGAGGACATTTATATGAAGGTTGGATTTATCGGACTTGGAATCATGGGAAAACCTATGAGCAAGAATTTATTAAAAAAAGGACATGATCTTGTAGTATGTAGTCATGGTGAGGATGCAGTAAATGAGCTTGTAGCACTTGGTGCTAAGAAAGCAGCAAATGGTAGCGAGGTTGCTAAAGAATGTAACGTTATTATTACAATGCTTCCAAATTCACCTCAAGTACGTGATGTATGTTTAGGTAAGGGTGGTATTATTGAAGCAGCTAAACCTGGTACAGTTGTAATTGATATGTCAAGTATTGATCCCGTTGAAACAAGAAGTATTGGTGCTGAACTTGAAAAGAAGGGTATTGAATTAATGGATTGCCCCGTATCTGGTGGTGAACCTAAAGCTATTGATGGAACAATTTCTGTAATGGCTGGAGGAAGAAAGGAAACTTTCGATAAATATTATGATTTAATTATGTGTATGGCTGGTAGCGCTGTTTATGTTGGACCTCTTGGAAGTGGAAATATTACAAAACTTGCTAACCAAATTATTGTTGCATGTAACATTGCAGCTGTAGGTGAAGCTTTAACATTCGCAACAAAATCAGGTGCTGATCCTGAGCTTGTTTATAAGGCAATTCGTGGAGGACTTGCTGGTTCAACTGTTCTTGACGCTAAGGCTCCAATGATGCTTGATAGAAACTTTAAGCCAGGCTTCAGAATTGAATTACATATTAAGGATTTAAATAATGCCTTAAATGCAGCTCACGCAGTTGCATCTCCAACTCCACTTACTGCTAATGTGATGGAAATGATGACTTATTTAAAGGCTGATGGATATTCAAAAGAAGACCATTCAAGCTTAGTTAAGTACTATGAAAAGCTTGCTGGTGTTGAGGTAAAGCGTCATGAGTAATTATTTTACACCTACAGGAATTATTCCACCAATTATTACTCCTCTTACCGATGAAGGTGAAGTAAATTACCCTGTTTTAAGACAAATGGTTAATCATTTAATTGATAGCGGTGTTCATGGTCTTTTCCCTTTAGGAACAACAGGTGAATTTTACGCTTTTGATGATGAAACATATCGTAAAATAATTGAAACTGTCAAAGACGAAGCTAGAGGTAGAGTTAAAATCTACGCAGGATGTAATCACATAACTACAAGAGGCGCTATTAAGCTTGTAAAGATTTGTGAAGAAATCGGTGTTGATGCTGTTTCTGTTTTAACTCCTATGTTTGTATCACAAACACAAGATGAAGTATATAAATACTTTAAAACAATAGCCCAAAGTACTACATTACCTATTATTATGTACAATAATAAGCCAAAGACTAATGTTACCATAACACCGGAAACTTGTGCTAAGCTAGCTCTAATTCCTAATATTATTGCTATAAAGGATTCAACAGGCGATATGACTAATACAGCTGAATATATCCGCCTTACAAGAGATATTGAAGATTTCCATGTTCTTGTAGGAAGAGATACATTAATTTATGCTGGTTTAATGTATGGCGCTTCAGGTTCTATTTCTTCATGTGCAAATGTTGCACCAAAGGTAGCAGTAGCTATTTATGAAAACTATATTAAAGGCGATTATAAAAAAGCATTAGAGGCTCAATTCGAGCTTGCTCCATTAAGAATTGCTTGTGGTATGGGTACATTCCCTGCTGTAATTAAGGAAGGACTTGTTCAACAAGGAATTCCTGTTGGAAAATGCTTAGATCCAATTTCTGAGCTTACTGAGGCTGAAAAACAAAAATTACATGAAATTCTTCATAAGATGAATTTAGTGTAAAAATATAAAAAAAGAAAAACTAGACCAAAATCTAGTTTTTTTGTTCGCTATTTTCATATCTTTTAAGAATTAATAAAAATTTTAAATAAATAGCATCGTTAAATTCTCTAATATCAAGTCCAATTAAATTTTTAATTTTATCAATTCTATATACAAGCGTATTTCTATGAATATAAAGGTCTTTGGCTGCATCTGTTAAATGCAAATTTCGACTAAAAATGGTATTGATTGTCTCAAGCATATCAAGATTAAGATTGTTAAGCTTTTGATAATAAGAAGAACTATATATACGTTCCTTTTCAGCATTGCTTAGATTGCTTACAACCTCTTCAAGTCTTAGATTAGAATAGTAGGTTGTAAAATCAAGATTATAGGTTCTTGAAATAAAAATTGCTTCCTTAGCCTCTTGATAGGATTTTGAAATTAAATTAATAGGATAATTGTTTCCAATACCAATATTTAAGATGATTTTATCTTTCTTTTTTAAATAATAAATATCAGATATTATTTTATCATCAAGTGTATAATCAATAATACTTATATGAAGAGGAGAATGAGTAATTAAAAAATAGTTTTTAGAGTCAATAATATAGGATTTAAGCTTATCGATAAATAATGAAGCTTTATCATGAAATTCAATATCTATTACCCTTGCAACATCATTTTTGAGATTATATAGTTTGAAAAAATCTTCTAGTTTATAAGAATCTATTTTAGAATTGAGAAGTTCAAAAAGAAATGCATTTATATTATTATTTAGGTCATCAGATTTAATATAATCACTTAAAAATTGACATAATAAGGAAATTTCTGGTTTATTAAAATCTTTATTAAGGGATAAATAATAATTTTTCCAAATAGGTATAATTACATCATTATTACAATAGAAGGTGGTATTAATGATTTCACTAACAGGGTATTTATAAGAAATATTTATGTAATTTGAAGAATAAATTACAGTGTATGACTCATCAAGCATATTAAGGTCAGTATTAAAATATTTTTTGTAATTAGAAAGAATTTCATTATAGTTCATTATTATCACCTAAAAAATTATAGCATATAATAATTTTTTTTAAAATGATAATCTATTTTTAAATAATTTCTTTAAGCTTTAATCTTAAAAAAGTTCCTTGAAAAACATTATTTCAAGTGATATAAATATAGTATAAAAGAATTTAAGGAGTTGTAATTATGGCTAAGATTTTAGTAGTTGTTCCTAAAGAGTATTTACGTGATATAGCATTAGATGCAATCAAAACATTAGAGGTTAATGCGGATGTTATCTTATCTGATGTTATGAGTATGGATGAAGTTATTCAAAAAATAACTAAAAGTAAAGCTAAAATTGTCGTAGCAAGAGGATATCAAGCAACTTATTTAGAAGAAAATACGCCATTTACAATTGTTCCAATTTGTCTTACTTCAAATGAAATAGCTTTACTAATTAAAAAGGCTTGTGAAATAGCCCAAAAGAAAAGGCCAAATATAACTCTTTTTGGATATAAAAATACCTTCGGTGATATTTCTCATCTAGATGAGGTTTTTGATGCTAATATTAAACTTGAGATGCTAAATGATGATGAAAGCATTAAGCTTGAAGAAGCTAAAAGAGATATGGTTGATGTTGTTATAGGTGGAAATAAAGTTGTTCGTCTTGCTAAAGAGAAAAATATGGAAGCTATTTTCTGCGATTCATCAATTGATTCAATAATAAATGCATTAAAAACAGCTAAGAATATGTCATTTACCATTGATAATGAATTAAAGAATTATCCGCAATTTAACACTTTACTTGACGTATCATTTAATCAAATATATCAATTAAATCGTATGCATCAAATAGAGCTTGCCAATAAAAGTGCTCAAAACTACATTGGATATGACATTATAGGTAAAAATATAGAAGATGTATTTGATAGTATAGATATAAAAGTTATAGATGAAATGTTTTTAAGAAAATTAGAAATTTATCAAGGTGTCTTAGAATATCAAAAAGATATTTTAAATTACACTCTTGTACCAGTAATATTAGAAAATGTAGTTAAGGAATTAATTTTATCAGTATCAATTGTATCTCATACGTTTAATGTAAATAAAGAAGATTATACTAATGGTTATGTTGCAACGGCGTCTTTTCAATCAATTCAAACTAAATCAGAAGATTATAAAAATACGATTAGACTTGCTAAATTATTATCTGTTGAATCAGATCCTTTATTTATAAGTAGTGGTTGTGGGCTTGATAAGGAAAATATAAGTGAAGCAATTCACAATTTTAGTCAAAGAAAAAATGGTCCATTTATTAGAATAAACTGCTTTTACAAAGAAGAAGAAATGGAAGATTTAATCTTTAATAAAGCTATTTTTGCAGCAAATGGAGGGACATTAGCTTTGATTGGATTTAATCATTTGCCTATAAGAATCCAAAATAGATTATTTTATTCTTATGTAGCAAAAGGAGATTCATTTGATTTAAATGAAGAAAAAAAGTCTGATGTAAGATTCATCCTTATAAGTGATGATTCACTTAATAATCTACATAAAAATAAGCTAATAATTGATGAACTTTTCTATTATTTAAAACCATTTGAATTACAAATTCCGCCTCTAAATTCAAGGTATGATGATCTAATAAGCTTAATAAGGGATACTTTTGATAATTTTATTTTGAAATATAAAAAAAATATAAAGGTTGATAATGAGGTTATAGAATATCTTGCACATCTTAATTGGGACGGAAATGATATTGAAATTATTCAAAATATTAAATATATTGTCATTGAAGCTTCTTCAAAAATACTTTCAATTGAATTTGTTAAAAGATGTATGGCAAAAAAGAATTTTGAGCCTATAAAAAATCAAAATATATATGATCCTATTTTAAATGCTTATTATAAATATAATGGTAATAGAACTAAAATGGCTAAAGAGTTAGATATTAGTACGACTACCTTATGGCGAAAACTAAAAAAATATAATTTAGAATAAGAGTTAAATATTATAGATTATTCTGATAATTTTATATAAGCAATATTGATTAAAATAGTTTTAATCGTTATAATGCAATTACTAAAATTTTGGATGTTTTTATGATTATTAAAACTAAACATTTAATTTTAAGGCCTTTTCAGAATGGAGATGAATTTGATTTATTAGAATATTTAAAAGAAGTAACTGTAAATTGCTTTATAGATATGAAAATAAATAAAATTGAAGAAGCTATTAATGAAGTTAATGAAAGAATTAAAAAATCTGAATATTATTTTGCAATTGTATTAGAATCAGAAAATAAGGTAATTGGTGAGATTGAAGTAGATGGTAAAAGTTGTAATTTTACTTCTAAAATATATGATACTTTTTCACCTTGTTGGATACTTAATAATAAGTATCAAGGCAGGGGATATGCTTATGAGGCCTGTTTGGCTTTCAATTGATGGAATGACCCATCCTTTAATTGATAATAATTATGAATCATTATCATGTCCTCGTATATGCTGGTATAACTATAGAGAAGAAAATAGAAAAATGGTTATGACTTTAAACATAACTATTAATCATTGCTTCGTTGATTGTTATCCCTTATCTAAAGCTTTTAATTTAATTCAAGAGTATTTTAATAATCTTACTGGTATTAAAAAGTAAAACATCCCATTACCATAGATAAAAATCTAGGTTAAAATTGTGTAATTTTGCTCTATTCTAATATAGAATCAAGTTAGAAAGTGAGGGAATATTTATGGATATGATTAAAACAGGTGACTTTTTAAGGTCACTTCGTAAAGCTAAAGGTTTAACTCAAGAAGATGTTGCTACAAGACTAATGCTATCTCCTAAAACTATTTCAAGATGGGAAAGTGGTCTAGGATTACCCGATATTAGTATTATTACAGATGTAGCTACATTATATGATGTTACAGTTGATGAAATATTAAAAGGCCAAAGGAATAGTAAGAATTTAAAAGAAGAAACCGAAAAAAGTAATGATAAAAAGGTCAATAATATTTTAACTAATAAAATTACTTCAAAATTTAACATATATTTTTATGTTGCAATTGGTATTTTAAGTGCCTTTTTAGTAACGGAGGTTATTCTTGGTCTTCTTGTAAATTCAATTGTTGCTATTGTATTAATGGCTCTTGGTTTTATAATTTCTATAAACTTAATTATATTTGGAAATATTGATATAAAAATGCATTATTCTTCAGTAGAAGAACCTAATGAGGTTAATAATGCTTATATACATTCTTTAAAATTTATTCGGGTAAAGAATTTATTGTTTTACGATATTGTTTTTATAGCATTTGAGCTTAATCTTATCTATTTAGGCTTTTTATTTAATATAGTTGATAGTGGTTTAATTTGTTCACTAATAAGCTTATTTGCTATTACAATTAGTGCTTATTTAATAATAAGAATATTTTTAATTAAAAATACAATTAAAGAAAATAAAGAAGGATTTAGAAAAAGACTTGGAATAATTGCTTCAATATTTTCAATAATAGCTATTATAATATTTATAGTCATAAACTTTGGAGAAAAGAGCCCTTCCATTCATGGTAGTATTGAAAGCTATTCACAATTTGACTTATGGTTACTTTTAATGTTTTATAATAATAAAGCGATGAAATATTTATGGAGGATTATTAGTGCTTTAATATTTATTTTAGCAATTGTGGGAATTTTATTTGGTGCCTTAAAGAAAAAATATCTTTTAAGCTCCATTCTAACTGTTATTGGTGGTGTTTCACCTTTTCTTTCTACAATTGATTACTACATGGCAGATTATAAGCCTTATATTGGAATTACTGTTTATATTGTTGATTTTATGGTTAACCCCTTTGGCATTATTTATATGATTATTGCCTTATCTATTTTCATATATTTATATGTTACAGGTCACAAAAGAAAAAATAATAACGATTTTTAAAGCATCTTCGGGTGCTTTTCTTTTTGTTTTATGATATAATTCTTTAAAAGGATGATATTATGTTTAAAATAGAAGAAAATAAAATTGCATATTATGAAAATGAAAAAGAACTTGCATATGTTACATATCCTATAATATATGATAGAATTGTTAATATTAATCATACAGTTGTAGATCCCCTACTTCAAGGAAGAGGTATAGCTAGTAAGTTATTAGAATATGCTTATAATGATATTAAAGCTAAAGGCTTAAAGGCAGAGCTTTCATGTTCTTATGCTATTTCCTGGTTTAATAAGCATTCCAACTATCAAGATATTTTGACAAGTGGAATAAGAAAATATCATGAAGCTGATTTTGCTAGAGTTTATCAAATTACTAAAGATCATTGGGAAAATGAGGTGCCTATGTCTTTAGAGCTTGCAAATTTTATTTATGATTTTTTAGTTAGATATTATTTATATTATAATGAATATTGTTATGTTGGTCTTGAAAAAGGAAATGTTGCAGCATTTTTACTTGCTAATTTAAAAGAAGAGACTAATGATTCTTTTAATTATTTTAAAGAAAATATAAATAAATTAAATGATAATGATAAAAAGCTTGCATATGAGTATTATGATTATATTAATTATAATCATAATAAGGTTTTATCATATATGCCTAAAAATAGTATTTATTTAGGATTAATTGCTTCCAAAATTCATGGTATGGGTTTTAAAATGATAGAGTATTTAAAAGGAGTAGCTCTTAAAAATAATGTTCATGAAATTTATTTATGGACAGATGAAACATGTGATTATAAATATTATGAAAAGCTTGGTTGTATCTTGCTTGAAACATATTATATTTCACTTTATGAAAAAAAATTAAAGACATTTATTTATAAAATGAATTTTTAATAATTTTTCTTAGTAGAATATTGAAAAAAATACTAAAAATGCTAAAATATACATATAAATATTTAATAGTGAGGTATAGATGAATGAGGAAGATGCCATTTAAAAAATTTGAGGTAACTATTTTTACTTTTATTATTTGGGTCTTAACCTTGAGTTTGTTAATTTACAATGGAATTTCATTGTTTTTTGTTAAAACAGATTCAATTAGGTCAATTTTAATTTTTAATACTTTAGAATCACTTTTAATGCTAGCCCTTATTGCTATTCCTGTGGTTTTTACAAAGGTTACAAGATTTAAAATTCCTGAAATAATGGAAGTTTTATATATTATATTTTGTGAGGGATCAATTATTTTTGGAGAAATACTTGATTATTATGGAAAATTTGGATGGTGGGATTCATTGCTTCATACAATGAGTGGTATTATGTTTGGTATTTTAGGGTATATAATTTTAAATACTTTTAATCGCTATGATGGTCACAATACACGATTTTCGCCTATCATAATGAGTGCTTGGACAGTATGTTTTACTGTAACTATGGGTGTAATCTGGGAACTTATTGAATTTAGTTGTGATGAATTTTTAGGAACTAATATGCAACAGTATCTTGTAGGAAGAGGAACACTAGATCAAGGTGAAGCTTTAGTAGGCCATGAAGCTTTAAGAGATACAATGAAGGATTTAGGACTTGACCTTATCGGCTCATTAATTCCTGCTATAATTGGCTATTTTGAGCTTAGAAGACAAAAAAAGGGTTTTGCATATATGTACCTTGAAAAGGAAACAAATCCTTCTGTTGAGACTATAAATAATAAAGAAGTTTTAGATAATATTGACGTTGAGGTTATGCAAAGCGATAATAACCAAAATAATCTTGACAAAAAATAGTTAATCTTGTATAGTATTAATGTCATTTTGGACTATATATTTTTCGGTTTCTGATATAAACTGGAAATATATAGTCCTTTTTTTTGAGGTGAGTTATGGATACAAAAAAATCTAATCTAAAATTAATCTTAACAATGGGAATTCCCCCTATTTTATCGATGCTAATTCAGTCACTTTATTCAATCGTAGATGGTATATTTGTTGGTCAAATTTCTGATGCCGCATTTAATGCTATTTCAATTGCTTATCCGATTACTAATTTAACTTTAGCCCTTGCTGTTGGCTTTGGTGTTGGTATTAACTCCTTAATGGCAAGGTCACTTGGTGCAGGAGACAAGAAGAAGGCTCGTAAGACAGCCGATACTTATTTAGTTTGTTCAGTTTGTCATTATCTTATTTTCATCATTTTAGGACTAAGTATTATTCCTTTTTTCTTTTCGTGGTTTACTGATAATCCGGAAACAATTAAGCTTGGTAAAGAATATTTAGCTATATTATTATTTTTATGTATTGGTCAACTAATTCATATTGCAATTGAAAAAATCTTCCAAGCACATGGAAAAATGGCCGTAGGAATGATTGCACAGGGACTTGGATGTGTTGTCAATATTGTTCTTGATGCCTTATTTATTTATGCTTTTAAGATGGGAATTACTGGTGCGGCAATTGCTACAGTGATTGGTCAATTTTCATCTTGTATTTATATTTTTATAATGGGTCTTAAGCATAAATATATTTCTTTAAATTTTAAAGAGCTAATTCCTGATATGAAAATTTTAAAAGAAATCTATCAGGTTGCGATACCATCAACTATAATGACCGCTTTAGTTTCGGTTTTAACATTAGTTCTTAATTTATTCTTAAAGCGCTTTGGTGATGATTATGTTCAAATACTAGGTGTTTATTTTAAACTTCAAACCTTTATTTATATGCCACTTAATGGTATGATTCAAGGCTTACGTCCTATATTTGGCTTTTTCTATGGACAAGGTGAAAATGCAAGACTTAAGGATTCTTTAAAAAAGAGTATTTATTTAATGCTTATATTTACTATTATTGGTTTTATTTTATTTATGTTGATGCCATCTTTATTGATGAAGCCATTTACTAATAATCAAAATGTTATTATCAAAGGATCAAATGCTTTAAGAATTATTTGTATTGGATTTATTCCTTCTGGCTTTAGTTTAATAATTGTATCGTTATATGAAAGCATTGGTAGTGGAATAAGAAGTCTTGTTATTTCCTTACTTCGTGGTTTAATTATTCCGGTTTTATATTCAGCCATTTGCATTTATGCTTTAAATCAAAATGAAGTAGCTATTTATTTGTCAATAACAGTAGGAGAAGTAGTTACCTTCTTTGTTGCAGGGATAATTTATTTTACAAGTAAGAAGAATGTATATATAACAAAAGAGCCTAGTTTGAACTAGACTCTTTATTTTCATTCTCTTTACAATATTCATCTTTGATTTTTTCAAGGTCTTCCTTGTTAAAATCATATTTTTTCATACAAAAATGGCATAATACCTCAGCATGACCATCAGTATCAATCATTTCTTGAATTTCCTTCCTTCCAAGAGAAGCAATTCCCTTCATAAATCTTTCTCTTGAACAATCACATTCATATTTAATTGGATTTGACTCAAGAATTTTATAGTCACCATCTGTAACCTCATTAATAATCATTTCTGGAGTGTAGCCTTCCTCAATCATCTTAGAAACAGGTTTAAGATTTTTAAGTTTTTCTTCAACCTTAGCAAGAATTTCTTCAGGACAACCAGGCATAACTTGGAGAATAAAGCCACCAGCAGCGGCACAAGAGTTATCAGGATTAACAAGAACGCCTACACCTACAGAAGAAGGAATTTGCTCACTTGAGGCAAAGTAGTAGGTGAAGTCATCACCTATTTCGCCTGTTTGAAGTCTTGCAATAGAAGTAAATGGCTCACGCATGTGTAAATCCTTTGTAACATAGATATAACCATCATTTCCTACTGCTTTTCCAACCGCAAGATGACCATCATTATATTGTAAGAAAACCTCAGGATTATGAATTGAGCCTTTTACAACTCCATAGGAAGCATCAATAATCATTTCACCAATAGGACCATTTCCATCAATTTTGAAGGTTAAATGCTCACCCATTTTATACATTAAGCTCATCATAGCACAAACGGTAAGTGCTCTACCTAAGGCAGCTGTGGCAGTTGGCCATGTACCATGAAGCTTTCTCGCTGTTTCAACCAGTTCTGTTGAATTGCAAGCATAAATTCTTAAATATTCGTTATAGCAATATGCTTTTACTGTGTAATCTTTCATATATCTTATGTAATTTAAAATTACATCCTCCTTTTATCATTATTGATTAAATCAATAATATTTTACCATAATTTAATGATTATTTTTAGGAATAATAAAAAAATCATTATAAAATTAGTTTTGAAAACGCTTTAATTTAAAAAAAGATTGACTATATGATAATAAAGAGTAAAATATACTCACCAATAAGATAGTAAAGATCAGATTTTCTGTGAGCATAATAATTTACTATCTACTAATTTTAGTAGATTTTTTTATTGGATTTTGCAAAGATAGTTTAATATTTAATTTGAACTTGAGTATAATTATGAAGGACCAATTGGTGATTGTCATAATTATTGGTCTTAAAAAAAGAGGACCAATGTATATCAAGCGGTCCTTTTTTCTTTGCTTATTTTTGGAGGTAATTATGAAAGTCCGACGATTTGTTTTAATTTAAGCTTATAATAAAATTAAAGATTGGAGAATTAAAATGAAAAATAAACTAAAATATTTAATTATAATTTTTGTAGCTCTAATTTTCACTATAACACTTACAAGCTGCGAAAATAAAACAAAATTATATGTAGCAACCTCCCCTGATTATGCTCCTTATGAATTTATTGATTCAAGAAAAAGTAATGATGATAAATATGTTGGAGCGGATATATCTCTTGCTAAATATATTGCGAAGAAGCAAAATAAAGTTCTTGAGCTTCAAATTATGGGCTTTGATGAGCTTTTAACATCTGTTCAAACAGGTAAATCTGAACTTGCAATATCAGGCTTTACTTATTCTGCCTCTCGAGCTGAAAATTATGAGATGTCTATTTCCTATTATGATGATGGTGAAGGAGACCAGGTCGTTATAACTAAAACAAGTACGAAAGATAAATTTTCCACTTTTGAGCAATTAAATAATAAAGATACTAAAATAGCAGCTCAAAGCGGTTCTGTTCAATATGATTACGTTAAAGAACAGCTTCCTAACGCGACTATTGAACAAATTGGTAATTTAGCAGATGCGTTCACTCAGCTTGATGGTGGCAAGGTTGATGCGATTGCAATAGCTGGTAAGGTTGCTAAAGTAAAACTTGAAGGCTCTACTAAGTATTCTTTATGTGATTTTTCTTTTGATGTAACCGGAAGAACCGGAATGTTTGCGATTAGTCAAAAGGGAAATGTTGATTTTATTAATAGTGTTAATGAGATTATTAAAGAGGTTAAAGAAAAAGGACTTTTTAATGAGTGGATTGAAGAGGCTAATAAAATAGTTGCTGAACTTGAAAATGCTTCAGATGCAATATTTATTGTCAAGGTTTGGAATATGTTTACTAATAACTTTGGTGAATTTATGAAAGGTCTTGGAATAACCTTGTTGTTATCACTATGTGGTGTTGTTTTTGCTATTATTTTAGGTATATTGTTATGCTTAATGAATTTATCAAAATCAAAAATTTTGCATTATATATCCCAAGCCTATATTGAGGTTATAAGAGGTATTCCACTTTTACTTCAATTAACAGTTATCTTCCTAATAATGCCAAGAGGAATGCCTAAGTTTGTTACTTGCGTTATTGCTCTAATTATAAATAGTGGAGCCTATCAAGCTGAAATTTTCCGTTCGGGTATCCAAGCAGTTGATAATGGTCAAATGGAGGCCGCAAGGAGTTTGGGTCTTTCACAGGCTAAAACAATGTGGAAGGTAATCCTTCCTCAGGCTGTTAAAAATATTTTACCAGCTTTAGGAAACGAATTTGTATCACTTATTAAGGAAACATCCCTTGCATCTACCTTCTATGTTGGTGATTTAATGACTGTAAAGACAATCATTACGGCTACAACTTATGATGCTTTAACACCATATGTTATAATTGGTTTGATTTATTTTGTAATAACATTTACATTATCAAAGCTAATTAAATATTTTGAGAAGAAGGTGACTTGCTAATGGAAAATAAGGATATAATTTTAAAAATTGAAAATGTTTGTAAAAACTATGGAGAACTTGAGGTTTTAAAAGGCATTAATTATGAAATTAAAAGAGGTGAGGTTGTATCAATTATTGGCTCATCTGGAAGTGGTAAATCAACCTTATTACGTTGTCTAAATTTACTAGAAACGCCAACAAGTGGACATATAAGCTTTGAAGGTGAAACATTATTTGAAAGTCATACCGAGCCTTTAAAGAGACAAATTCATGAATATCAAAATACACATGATAAAGAGTCATTAAAAAATGATGATGGATATATTAAGCTTCAAGATGAATTAAATAAAGCTAAAAAAGCTGATAAGGAACAAAAAAAGAATATTGATAAAATTTTAAATTTACATCGTCAAAAAATGGGAATGGTTTTTCAGCATTTTAATGTATTTCCTCATTTGACTTGTCTTGAAAATATTACGCTTGCACCAGTTACAACTAAAAAAATGACGGAGGAAGATGCTAATAAACTAGGACTTGAGCTTCTTAAAAAGGTAGGACTTGAATCAAAAGCTGATGTTAAGCCTAATAATCTTTCTGGTGGGCAGAAACAAAGACTTGCAATTGTAAGAGCAATGGCAATGTCACCTGATGTAATGCTTTTTGATGAACCAACAAGTGCTCTTGATCCTGAAATGGTTAAGGATGTACTTGAGGTTATAAAGACATTAGCTGATGGAGGAATGACTATTGTTATTGTTACTCATGAAATGGGCTTTGCAAAAGAAATTTCTGATCGTGTTATATTTATGTCTGAAGGAGTAGTATGTGAAGAGGGTAGTCCTGATGCTATTTTTAATCACCCTCAAACGCCAAGATTAAAGGAATTTTTATCAAAAGTTTTATAATAATTTATAAGGGACAGCTATTTGTTCCTTATTTTTTTAAATATGTTATAATAAGTGAGGTGTTAATATGAAAATCAAGGCTTCAAGTGATGGTATTTTAAAAGATATTTTAAAAAAAGAACTATCAAAAAAATATACAAGATATCTCAAAAGACAAAATGCACTTTATTATATTAATGGTTTTGAATCTAAAAATTATTATGAAGTAAAAAAAGGCGATATTATTGAAATTAAATTTGAATCTAAAATTAATAAAGAAGAAAAAATATTTGATCATCGTTTAGATATTATATATGAAAATGATGATTTTATGGTTATAAATAAGGAAGCAAATTTAAATACAATTCCTTCAAAAAAAGAGCCGCAAAAAAGTTTATATAATGCAATTTATACTTATTTACTTAAAAATAATAAATTAAAAACTATTCATATAATTACAAGACTTGATCAAAAAACAAGTGGTTTAGTGTTAGTGGCTTTAAACAAAGAAACTGCATTATTTTTGAATAAAAATCATTCACAAATACATAAAATATATTATGCAAGAGTCGAAGGTATAATAAAAGAAAATCATTTTTTTATTGAAAGTCCAATATTAAAAGATGAAACTACGGGAAAAAGAATTGTTGATGCTAAGGGAAAGCCATCAAAAACGGAATTTTATGTAATTAAAAAAGAAGAAAATTTTACAACCTTAAAATGTATATTATATACAGGTAGGACGCATCAAATTCGTGTTCATTTATCTTCCATTGGAAACCCAATTGTAGGTGATGATTTGTACGGTAAAGAAGGTGATTTATTAAATTTAGAATGTCACGAAATTTCTTTTTATGATCAAAAAGGACAGAACTATACCTTTAAACTTCCTCCTGCAGTTTGGATGAAAGCTTGAAAAAAAATTATTATATTATATTACTGTTAGCATTAACTGTTATTATTAGTGTATATTTTGCGCCTTTTCTTTTACATCTTAAGGATATTGAATATAGGATGTATTTAAGTGAAAAGCTTAATTCCTTAGGTTTAAAAGGTATTATTGCTTTAATTTCTTTTTTTGCATTACAGCTTGCAATCCCCTTTTTGCCAGGAGAACCACTAGAAATTATTTCGGGAGCGATATATGGACCTATTTTAGGTCTTTTATATGCCCAAATTGGTATTTTTATTGGTTCTTATATTGTAATTAGCTTAATAAGAGGGCTTAATCTTAAGGTTAAAAAAATAAATAAGTATAAATGGCTTAGGAATATTTTAGATGATCCTAAAAGATTAAATATCACTGTTTTTTCAATAACCTTGATTCCGGGATTTCCTAAAGATATTATTCCTTTTTTTGTAAGTCAAACAATTATGAAAAAGAAGGATTATTTTTTAATTAATTTTATTGCCAGAATCCCATCTATTTTAAGTTCTACTTTAATTGGCTCGTCTTTATTCCATGGAAATATATGGCTTGGTATTTTTATTTTTATAATTGAATTTATTATTGGAATATTAGGACTCATTTTTAATAAAAAAATAGTTCAAATTTTAACGAAGAAGCATAGAAAAGAAAAATCCTCAAATACTAAGGTTGAAAGGATGGAATCAATGTCAGAAATTAAATGTAGTGCTTTAAAATGTGGCTATAATGAAAATAATACCTGTCATAAGAAAAATATTAAAGTAGAAGGATTGTTTTCACGCTCAAAGCTTGGTACTTTTTGTCAATCGTTTAGAAATCCAATTGATGAAACATTATTTAAAGAAGAAATGGCAGATGAAATGAGCTTAGATGAGCATAAGGTTAAAATTGGATGTACAGCAAATTATTGTATCTATAATAAGGATAATTACTGTAAAGCATCCAAAATTACAGTTGGACAAAAAAATGCAAAGTATCGTAGTGAAACACAATGTGATTCATTTGAATTAAAATAAGCTCTTTTAAAGAGCTTTCAGACTGTTGACAAATTAATATTGTTGATAGTCTTTTATTTTTTTAATTTA
>ENA-ORMR01000431-ORMR01000431.1-human-gut-metagenome-genome-assembly--contig:-NODE-431-length-42296-cov-6.601406_pt1 | contig 42296 bp, 28 predicted proteins | sample MGYA00242107_ERZ509003 | MGnify/ENA primary metagenome ERZ509003 (study PRJEB26280, sample SAMEA2338699) | human gut metagenome | biome: human gut; feature: human-associated habitat; material: faeces...
CAGAAGAAAGCAGTGCATATATTAGAAACCAGATTTTGCAGCAAGCTGCAGCAACACTGATGTCGACAGCAAATCAAACGCCGGCTATTGCTTTACAATTGTTGTAACTAGGCTAAATAGTCTAAAATGGCACCGCCAATCTCTTCGTTTGGATCAAATGGAGGGGGTAAATATATTGGATTGGCAGATTTATTATTTACATGCGCAGCGCCTACAGATTGTGCGATAGAATTTCTTATCAGCATTGCAACAAGCGGCCCAAACGCATCTGGGATTTTTGTTTTTCTATAAATTCCTGCAAGAAAAGTCTGTACATTCGGCGAGGTTGTATTATTATACTTTGATAATGTAGGGTAAAGAGTGGCTACGTCTTTATTCCCTTCATCAAGCATTAAATTTAATTCATATAAATCCTCAATAACCTCTGCTTCCGTTGCAGGATTTTCAAGAGAATTTTTAATCTCTTCAATACTGCGTCTGCGCGGAAGATTAATTACGCAATAATTCCTATATTGATTTGGATACGATACACTCATAGAAGGAATTATATATTAAAAAAATAAAAAGTACAAAGCACCTGCGGCAAGTGCAGGAACATAAGGAAGGTACATTCTGTTTTCAGTTTTTTTAATCCCTTTTAGTATCGAAAACGCAAGCCATAAACCTAACACCGCCATAACGGCAAATGTGTAATAGTTTTGTACGGCTGTTTCAAAAATCAGAATGGAAAGAGTAAATAGTACTCCTAAAATACAAGTTTTTTTATTGTTGTTTTTATACTGATTATAGAAAAAAACAGGCAGAATAAAAAACATTGAAGCAATAAGAGCAGAAAAAAGTACAAATTGTATATTTTTCCCAAAAATTGCACCTAGAGCTCCGGCAACATAAGTATCAGCTTCGCCCATTGCTCTTGTACCTGCAAAAAGATAACCGGAACGTGCTATTAATTCAAGAATAATTACTCCTATAAGCAGACCGATTATCGAATCAAGCACTCCTGTTTTTCCATAAACAAGAAAATTGAATATAATTCCACTTATGCCCATTGCAATTGCAAGATTACAATCAACAAGTTTTTCTTTGATGTCTGTGCCTGTCATTATAATAAGGCAGGATATCCAAAAGATAACAAATAACGCTATAATGCTTAGTCCAAATTTCAGGAATGTAAGACCAAACAGAATCATTGTTATAAGTTCAACAACAGGGTATTGAATGCTGATTTTTTCCTTGCAGAAATAACATTTTCCACGTAGCAAAATATAAGAAAGAACCGGAATGTTATGCCACCATAAAAGTTTATTATTACATTTAGGGCATTTTGACGGCGGAAAAACAATACTTTCATTTGAAAGGGTTCTTAGAATAACTACATTGAAGAAACTTCCGAAGCAAAGTCCCAAAATACAAACCCAAAATAATATATAATATTGTAAGTCAACCATCTCAAACCTCTGCGGTATTATCAGCAATCATCTTGTATAAAAGGCTAAATGCTTTTTTTAGTTTTCTAGAAACCTGCATTTGCGTCAGTCCCAGTTTATCCGCAATTTCTTTCTGGTTTAAGTCGCCGTAATAATAAAGTTTTACAAGATACTGTGACTCTTCAGGAAGCTTGTCTATTACATCTCTTAGAATAATTTTTGTATCCTCAAGATCTCTGTACTCATCATAGTTATCATTTGCCAGAATTTCTTCATAACCGAGATTATCAGCGTCTGCAGTATAAAGATCTTCAAGTGAAAGAGTAGATTTTCTTCTATCAGCCTGAAGAGCAAAATCAATCGCTCTTGGAGAAACCTTTAATGCTTCAGCTACGTCATCGTTTGTTAGTTCATTTAATTCATCAAATGTTAATGCTCTGGTAAAAGAATTGATACGATATGTAAGTTCTTGTATATGTCTGGGAACGCGTATTGTATTAAGTTTATCTCTGAGATAATGTTTCATTTCTCCGATAATTAAGTATCCTGCATAGATTTTGAAATTATCATTAACATCTTGAGAATAACTGTCAATTGCTTTAAGAAGTCCTATAGAACCTGCCTGAATCATATCATCAATAGGGTCATAAGAACGTCTGGCAATTGTTTTGGCGATGCGTTTAATTACAGGGAGCATTCTGGTAACAATTAAGGCTTTTGCTTTTGCTTTTTTATATTTATCAGAAGCCGAGTGGTATTCTTTAAGCCACTCTGTGATTAATTCATACGTTCTGTACTCATTGCTTTTTTTGGGCAAAATCCTTCTCCACTTCGTATAACGTATAATAGCATGAGAATGACGTATTATCAATTTCTAATTAGATTTTTTTATTTGATTTTCCAGTGCTTCAAGTTCACGTTTAACAGCAGCGCTATATGCTTGCTTTAAATCATCAACAATCTTCATTGTTTCTTCAAGCTTTGTTTTTATAGTTTCAATTGTGACGTGTTCCTTTAAGTCCAGCTTAGAAGCGAGATCGTTTGCTTCTTGGGTACAGATATAGCCTTCATTGTATTGATTTTTTGATTTTTGTAAGATTTCAATGCTGTCATTACGTCCGTCGTTCAAAATAGTTCTGATATTGTCAGAGAAAGTTTTAGCAAAGTCTATATTTTTCTTAGTAGGACTTTTAGCAGCTTCTTTAGCCAGCTCAAATCCTTTTTGCATTGTTTCATTATATTTTATTTTCGAACTAAATGTTGTATTGTTTGTGATTGGGTTAACTTTCATTTTACACATATCCTTTCTTTATATTACAAATAAAAAATCAAGTTTATTAGAAAATCTGCAATCAGCATATACACTGTTGACAGTACAGCTGCTTTAGTAGTGGATTCACCGACATCTTTTGCTCCGCCTTTTGTTTCATACCCTTGTGTTGCGCAGACAAGTGCAATAAGCACTCCAAAAACGAATCCCTTTAGCAGACTTATATAAATATCTCTGGCACTCAGCCATAACCAGACCGAGTTTATATACCTTGCAGGATGAAGATGAATTGTTGCGTTTGAAACCAGGAGCCCGCCGGTAATTCCGACTAATTCTGCAATAAGCACAACCATTGGGACAGTAATAGCAGCAGCAAGTATTCTTGGCGCAAAATAGTATCCGACAGGGTCTACCTTCAATGTTTTTATGGCGTCTACCTGTGATGTAACCTGCATATTTGCAATTTCCGCAGAAATTGCAGTTCCCGCTCTGGCGCCGATTGCAAGAGCAACGAACCCCGGCGCAATTTCTCTTATCATAACAACTGCAATAGAGCCTCCGACATATGCTTCAGCACCGGACATTAAAAATTGCTTGGAAACCTGAATTGCTATAACTGCTGCAGAAACAAATGCAATTACAAGGGATATAAGCAGTGAATCATAACTTATAGCAGCTGCCTGAGCGAGTACATGGCTTACTCTTGACCGTCCTGTTACAAGATAGCAAATACTCTTATATAAATTATTTACACATTTTCCGAAAAAACTAATCATAAACCGGCATGCACCATTCTTTATACTTTTCGACTTTACCTCTCACTACATCAAAGTAAAGAGATTGAATCTGTTTTGTAATTGCGCCAACCTTTTCATTACTTACTTCCCTGTGGTCAATGCTTTCAACAGGAACAATCTGGGCTCCAGTGCCGCAGCAGAAAACTTCATCAGCCGCGTAAAGTTCAGTTCTGTCAATAGGTCTTTCTTTAACAGGAATTCCGAGTTCTCTTGCAAGTTCTATTACAGTATTCCTTGTAACTCCGACGAGAATATCATCTGTAGTGCTTGATGTAACAAGAGTTCCGTTCATTACAAGAAATATGTTCATAGCAGAGCCTTCTGTAACCTGACCTGACTCAGAGAGAACAACAGCATCATCAAAGCCGGCTTCGTGTGCATCAGTTTTAATAAGCGCAGAGTTAGCATAAGCTCCGCTTACTTTTGCTCTTGGAGGTATCGCATTATCAGAAGTTCTTCTCCAGCTTGAAACGCAAAGTTTTAACGAACCGTCAAAATAATCTCCGAATGGAGTTGTGAAGATTAAAAACGAGTCTTCGTTGTCAGTCAGTGTCGGGCCGACCTTTTGAGAAGATTTATAAAGCGTCGGGCGTATGTAAACATCGGTTTTATAAGCATTTTTGCGGAGTAAATCTCTTGTAATTTGTGCATACTCTTCTAATGTGTACGGACTTTTCATCCACATAACTTTTGCACTTCTGAGAAGTCTTTCGTAATGTTCTTTAACCCTGAAAGCATACAGCTGGTTTTCATCTTTATTATAGTAAGCTCTTATCCCTTCAAAAACAGAGGTCCCGTAGAGAAAAGCATGTGTCCTGACAGGTATTACCGCTTTATCAGCCTCTACATATTCCCCGTTCATAAAAACATATTCTGCCATTAAACCTCCTGTTTTCTTTATTTTACTACAAGTATGAATTAGGAAATGTTTGTTGTTACATTTTGTAACGCAAAAAGCAATTTTTATTATTTTAGAGTTTTTATATAAGTATAGTGTGGAGGTATTTTATGTTTGAAGTGAATAACGGAATTGCTAAGATTGATGGTTCAAGGGGTAAATACGATGGGGGTAAATACGAAAGTAAAGTATCAGATCCATCGGTTAGATATGGACGCAACGCTGTTGAGAACTATTATACATATGTAGAACATCCTATTGTTACAGATAAAATGACACCTGCACCTATTCTGGATTTCGGGCTTAATCCGGATGCAGCAGAAAAAAATGCTGATAAACTGGAAAGATTTTTGAAAGAAAACGATGAGTATTTGAAAGCACTTCCGCCGCTGGAGTTTGAATACCGTTATATGCCGGTAATGCCTAAAGGTCAGGTCGATAAAAAAGCTGTTTTGGGTGCAGCTTATGAAGAAATGGGGCAAACAAAAGAAATGAGCGTAGAGGAGATGGATCATAGATTTGCACCGGACGAGAATTTTACATCCAGAGCTCTTGATATTAATAAAGATGGAAAAATTGATATCGCAGAATACAGCACAAGTATCCTTGCAGCAGATATGCTTAGCAAATCAAGTACTCCTAATCCGGCAAATATTGATGGAACAATAAATAAAAACGGATTTAATGCAGTTCTTGCATATACACAGAAAAGTAAAGCCGAAGCCGCTGCAAAGTTATATTCAAATATTTATAATACCTATAATCTTGGCGAAGCAAAGAATGATTTTAAAGCAGACTAAGCTATTTCTTTAATCCATCCTTCAGGAGCTTCGATACGCCCCATTTGTATTCCTGTGAGAGTATCATACAATTTTTGTGTAATCGGGCCCATTTTATCCATACCAGACGGGAATAGGATTTCCTTTCCGTGGTCGACAACTTTTCCAACAGGAGAAAGTACTGCAGCAGTTCCGCATAAAGCGCATTCTGCAAAATCTTTTACTTCACTAAATGGAATTTCTCTTTCTTCTGCTTTCAATCCAAGATAATGTTCTGCAACATACATTAATGAACGTCTTGTTATAGACGGCAATATAGTATTTGATTTTGGTGTAACGACCTTGTTATCTTTGGTTACGAAAATAATATTAGCACCTCCGGTTTCTTCAACCTTAGTTCTGGTAGCAGAATCAAGATACATGTTTTCGTTGTACCCCTGTTTATGAGCATCAACGATAGCATGAAGGCTCATTGCATAGTTTAAACCGGCTTTGATATGCCCTGTTCCGTGAGGAGCAGCCCTGTCAAAGTCAGGTACTCTAAGCGTAATAGGTTTTGCCCCGCCTTTAAAATAAGGTCCTACCGGCGATGTAAAAATTCTGAACTGGAATTCATCAGCAGGTTTAACACCCATTACAGGATTAATTCCGAACATATAAGGTCTTATGTATAAAGATGCTCCGGAACCGTATGGAGGAACGTAATCAACATTCTTTTTAACTGTTTCAACAACCGCGTCAACAAATCTGTCTTCTGGAAAAACAGCCATTTCTAAATATCTGCAGGTGTCAGCCATTCTTTTTGCATTCAAATCCGGACGGAAGCAGACAACTTTTCCGTTTTCTGTTCTATATGCTTTCATCCCCTCAAAACAAGTCTGAGCGTATTGTAAAACGCAAGCACATTCGTTCATTGTAATATTTTCATCTGTTGTAATTGTGCCCTCGTCCCATTTGCCGTCTTTAAAATTAGCGACAAAACGATAATCTGTTTTCATATATCCGAAACCAAGATTAGCCCAGTCAATATTTTTCTTTTCAAGTGTATTCATTGCAGCCTTCCTCCTAAATTCTTTTTTATTATACTATAAAATTTTTGAGGAAGAAACACGGGTAAAAACATTAAAAAAACTATAAACATAACATTTTGTGTAAAATGTTATGTAAAATTTTGTGTAAAATCCCTCATAGCAAAGTTTACATTTTTTTATAAAAAATTTTTTAGGGGTTCACAATATATAAAAGGTATGCTATAATTTAATTAGTAACGAATCATAATATAACATTTTACACAAAATGTTATCCCCATTGGATTAATTTATTTCATCACAAAGATTAGTCTAATGAGGAATAAAAAGCATAGCTGCGTATTTTCGCAACCAGATATAAAATCTCTAAACGACGACGAAAACATTCTAATACGTTACTTTTAGTTTGGAGTAGGTAATTGGCTGCGCTTATAGCCATTACCTTTTTCTTAAAAAGTCACCCCAAATCCTCTTACTTTGAGGGAGCAAAATCAAAAAGGTATCAAATAATGAGTATATCATTCAGCGGACTATCATCCGGCATAGACACATCATCCTGGGTAGAATCACTTGTCGCATTGCGTCAGGCGAAAGTTACTAAGCTTGAAGAAGAAAAAGAATCTGTTGTGTCTATTCAAGATGTTTTGAGCAATATAAAAAGTTTCTTTACATCATTCCGTTCTACGCTAGAGAAAGTCACTGATGCAAAATTTGGTATCGCTTCAATGGACTTATTTGCCCAGAATCTTGCGACGAGTTCGGATATAAATGTTGTGACCGGCACTGCAACAACAGAAGCAGAGGAGGCAACTTACAATATACAGGTTGACAAGCTTGCATCAAGCACCGAGGCTGCAAGCAACCAGAATTTTACGACAACCGTGATAGAAACCGCAACAGCGACTCTTGGTACTAAGCTTTCTGATATTGGGGTAAAAACAGGACAAATAGGAGTTACTTCTAATGGAAATCAATATAAAATTTCCATAACAGAAGAAGATACGATAAAATCTTTAATAGATAAATTACAGGCTGTCGGTGTAGATGCTAATTATAACGAAAAGACAGGTATTTTCAGTGCTAATATTGATGCAAGTGATATAGATGACAGCATAAGTAATACCGGAATAGTAGATGCTTTTCATCTGAGTGACAGTGTCGGCGGTTATGGCAGCGGAAAGCTTGAAACATCGGACACAGATACCCTTGTAACGACAGCCACCGGAAGCACAAAATTAAGGATGCTCGGGGTTGAAGCCGGTACATTAACAATGGAGGCTAATGGGGCAGAATACTCCTTCCAGGTAACTGATAAAACCACTATACAAGAATTTGTTGATGCAATGAAGAGTGTGAATATTGATGCATCTTTTAATAACGGGGTGCTGTCAATTGTGGATGCAGAGATTACTGACGAAGGTACGACAAATATTATTTCAGCCTTAGGGCTTGAAACAAAGGTTAATCAGAATACTCAGACAAGCGGCGGCTTGAGTTATACAGAAGTCAAAACAGCAGGTTTGAACGATAAGATTACCGAGTTTATTTCAGGCAGCAGCGGAGTTGTAAATGTATATGATAAAACGGGAGTGCAGCTCGGCAGTGTAACAATTAGTGATAGCACAACTTTTGAAGGGTTCTTTGACCGTCTTGAGGACTATGGTATTAAAGGACGTCTTGAAGATGGTGTAATTTCGTTTAGCTCAAGCAACGGTAATTATATGACTGGCAAGTTGATGGACAAACTCGGTGTAGGAGTTGTTACAACAACAATAACAACGACATCTGGAAGCGGAGTATCTTCCGGCGGTTCGGTAAGCTATGATACTGTAAAAGACGAAACAACAACGGATTATACAACAACAACGACTACAACGACTTCAACAAGCACATCAGGCATGGGGATGACTTCTGATACAACAATTGATTACAGTACAGTAAGGCTGGAGGAAACAATTGTAACATACGAAACTGTAATTACGACAACAACTCTTACAACGCTTACAAGCGGCGGCAGTGACGGCAAAATAATTGAAACAACTGTTCTGTATTCAACAATTAATGCACTTTCTACAACAACAGTTGTAACAACAATCGGTACGATGACAACTACAACCACGACGACAGTAACTCAATCTTTTGGAACACGACCATTTTGTAATGAAATAAACAGAATAGATGTTTCCAGATATCAAGCATTATCTTCTGTCAGCACACCTGCTTCTACTTTAGCAGCTGGTACGTATGCTATTAATACAGCCGCGGATTTGAAGAGGTTAGCAGAATGGACAAATCAAGGATATATTGTTAGCGGAAATACCTTTATAATGGGGGCTGATATAGATTTGAGCGGGGTAAACAACTGGACTCCGATAGGTAATACTGCTTCACGTTCATTTAAAGGTAATTTTAATGGAAACGGGTATGAAGTTCAAAATCTCAGGATAAGCGGCGGTGACTACGCAAACGGCTTGTTTGGATATATGGATGGTGACGTTAAATTCCTTGGTATTACAGGCTTAAATATAGATAATTGTACTGCTGATAATGTTGGAGGATTGGTAGGTGTACTGGGGGCGAATAAAACAATAAACAATTGTTATGTACGCGGCTCCATTACTTCTAAATCAAGTGACTATGTCGGCGGGCTGGTTGGGAAAATGTCAAGTGATAGCGTTATTAAGTATTCTAATGTAAATATAACCATATCCAATAATACTACTAGTAGCTCTTATTATGGTGGTCTTGTAGGGATTGCTATCGGCAGTATTGTAGTACAGAATTCATATGCAAAGGGAGCTATATCACAAACTTCAGGGTATCGTTATGGTTGTATAGGTGGACTTATTGGAACAAATGATAGTAGTACTCGGGGTTCACAATCTATTTTATCTTGCTTTACAGACATGTCGATTGCTAGTAACACCTATATGGGAGGTCTATATGGTCGAGTTATTGGCAATGACGATTACTATAGCACTATAATCATTTCTGACACAAAAGCTGGTGGTACAATTACAAATTACGAACAATCTAGCTATGGCACTATTTGTGCTAGTGGTATGATTGGATTGGTAGAAGCTGCATGGACGGGTAATGATAGCTATAGAGGCGCTTATGTTTCAATAATAAACAGCACAACTGCTGTAAATTTTAATATAAATTCAACGAATAGTAGTACTAGTTCTAATGATTTTTATGTAGGCGGGGTTATAGCTCGACAGCTAGGTGGAGATTATGGTACTAATTACGTTTATATCACTATAGATGGTTATGTATTTACAGGTAACATAAATGTTAACGTAAATGGAGCAAAAGAACTTGCTGTTGGAGGTATTTGCGGTACCACTGATGTTGGTATAACTGTTAGTAATGCACATATAAATGGAACTATTTCAGCGGCTGCAGCAAGCGGCTATGAGCATTTAGAAGCTTATGCTGGCGGAATATTTGGTTGCTTCTCTATAAGAAGTAGCGCTACAATTACCTCTTGTTTAGTTGATGGAAGTGTTTCTCTCTCTGTTGAAAGAGGAACTGTATATGCTGGTGGAACAGCAGGCTACACAAAAGGTTATAGTGATACATATACTAGTTATGTTACATATACTTCTGTAATTTCAAATGCTTCTGTGTCTGCGTTAACAAATGGAGGAAATGCTTTTGCAGGAGGACTATTCGGAAATAGTAGTTATTATGTACAGGTTTATACTGGTCAAAGCAATGGTAATGTTACTGCTACTGCTGCTAAGTATGGTACTGGATATAACTTAGGAGGAAGCGCATACGCTGGAGGAACAAGCGCTTACTCAGTAAATTTAAATCGATATATTTCTGTAATTTCGAGTCTTACATCTTCTGGAAGCATTAATGCTACCGGAACTGATGCTGGATATGCAGGAGGACTCTTTGGGTACGCATCCGTGGATAATGTGAGTCTTATTCAATCTTATACAACAGGTTGCGTGTATGGCTCTTCTCATGCAGGCGGCTTAATTGGAAATTCTTCTAGCTACTCGATGACTATAAGCGGTTGTTATACATCTGGAATAATAACTGGTGGTGATGCTGCAATAACTGGCGGATTAATAGGAACTGGTGGTTCTACTGTTATAAAAGATTCCAAGGTTCTTGGATATTCTCCTACAGTAAGTGGTATTTTCATTGGTAACTCAGGCAGCAATAGTAGCAGAATTGAGAATTCACAGTATAATACTAACTTTGAGATTAGTGGTACAAATATTTTCGGTAACAACAATGGAACAAGTACCAGTGTAACAACCTGCGGAACATCTGTACCGTTTACCAATTCATCAATAAAAGTAAATGCAGCCGGTGCTTCTGCAAAATCTGAAGCTAATAGTGAAATCTCACAAATTATCTCTATTGATGTTAGTACAAATACTATATTTGAAACCTCGACAGCTATTGATGTAAAAACAGAAACAATAAAATCAACTGCAACTATCACAAGCACGAGCAGTGAAATCCAATATAAATATACAACAATTTCCGGCGAGTTCATGAATGCAATAACTCGTATTGATACTGTAAACATGACTTCTCTCAGTGATATAAAAGCCCTAAATGGAGCTCTAGAGAGCGGAACGTACGCAATACGTACAACAGAGGATTTGAAATTACTCCAAAACTGGTCTAACTTTGGATTTTTGACCGGAAATTATTATTTTGTTCTTGGTGATAACATAAACCTGATGAATCAGTCTTGGACTCCTATTGCATATTCAAATTCTTCCCGTCTCAATGCAACTTTTGATGGAAACGGGTACGAAATTTCTAATTTAAGTATCAAAGGCTCTTATGAAAATGCGGGTTTGTTCGGGATGATTACTGAAGTAAAAAATCTGGGGCTCAGAAATGTTATTGTTAACAATACAAATTCCAACGGAAACACCGGTGCAATTGCAGGTAATTGTACTAATGTAACGAATTGTTATGTAACAGGTAGTGGAAGTGTAACAGGATGTTTTAACACAGGAGGCCTTGTTGGTGTCGGTGAAAAAATGACATCTTGCTATTCAGATATTAATGTAATAGGAAATGGTACTCATGTTGTCACCGCTACCGGTGGATTAATGGGTTCTATCTATTCCGGTGCAACAATTGCTTACTGCTACACAACAGGAAACGTTACTGCAAAAATCGGTAATGTTGGATTGTTTATTGGAGACGAGCTTTTGGCTATTAAGAGCAGCTATGCTACAGGCACTTTAACTAAAGATGGAACCGTTGTAAATGGATTTTTCATAGATATGCACGATAGTAGTGTTCTTACATCTCTCAAATATAGTTCTTTCTACAAAAATACTTCTGGAAAATATGTGTTCAATGGTTCTAACCTTTCCTCCATGCCTTACAACTACAATACAAAACAGGATATTGTTGATGTAAGAGCTCCTTATAAAGTTCTTTTTAGCACCACATATACGGCTTCGGGGACAGACGGTTCAATTGTTACTACGAATATTACAACTAAAACCGAAACAATTGTAGAAACTCAAACCCTTCCTGTTACATCTTCTGTTGCTATGACTGCTGAAACAACTTTCTCGCAGTTGGGCATGACTTCTGATAACGAAACTATTTCCGGTGTATACAATGGCAAAGCCTTTACACTGACGATTACATCAGCTGATACGGTCGGAGATATTGCCTCGGCACTAGGTGATTACGGAATTACTGCAACGGTAAGAGGCGGAAGAATTTATATTAATGATTCCGAAAATGCATATATCACAAATATTTCTTCGGCTGTAAAAAATGCTCTTGGTATTACTGCGTCTATGGGTAATGGCTCTTCTTACACTGTGACAACTCATACAACAGTTACTACCAATACCATTGCCAGCCAAACTACAATTCACGTAACTTCAACAGTCCAAATGAGTGAAGAAACAAAATTCTCCGAAATTGGCATGAATTCCGATAACGAATATATTAAAGGAAGCTATAACGGGAAGAATTTCTCTATTGCTGTGACACGCTCAGATACAGTAGGCGACATTATTGAAGCACTTGCTGATTACGGAATAAATGCGTCTGTAAGAGGCGGAAAAATTTATATTAACGAATCAGAAAACGCTTACATAACAAGTTTTTCAAATGGTATTAAAAACGCACTTGCTATTAGTGCATCCGGCGGAAGCGGTTCTACATATACTATTACGACAATTAAAACCTATGCAAATACTGCTCCGACAAATAATGTACTTGGAAAGGTAACTGTGACTTCTGCTGTAACAAGAGATACTGAGCTTTCTGATTTGGGCGTTACAACCGGCGAGTACAATATCTGGAACAACGGTGTTAAGTATACTGCACTAATTTCTTCTGATGAAACGGTCGGGTCTTTGCTTGATACACTGGCGCAGTTTGGTATACAGGCAAGTATTGTTAATAACGGAAATACTTCAACCATTAGACTTACAGGAAACGGTAATGCTTATGTTGCAAAATCCGCATCTATAAATAATGCTTCAAATGTTGTTGATATTTTATTCCCTTCTGCAAATAAGACAACAACTTACAATTACAATGGCAATTTGCAGATTTACAGCACTGTAACAACGCACACAACAGCAACAGAAGACACTCTACTCAGCGAGTTTGATACTCCGTGGGGTAATACAACTTTAAAAAATGCCGGAATACTTGCTCTTGAGGTTAACGGAGAGTCAAGAAATATTACTATTACTGAAAATGATACTTTCGGAACTCTGATTGATAAATTACAGGAGGCAGGTGCTGAGGCTGCACTCATTGGCGGACGTTTATACATAAGCAGTGCAAACAATCTTTCTATTAACACTGCCGCATCAACTTCTGCACTGGTTAATCCTAATGCAGCTATAAAGCTTACGAAAACTGCTTCTCTTGATGATTTTACAGCAAGCGATTCGGCTGTCGTAGAAACAGAAACGATTATAGAAGAACATACCGGTTCTGCTGCTTCTTATGCAAATTTAGACACAAAACTCGGGCTTCTGAATATTTCAAGCGGAACTATTTCTATTTACAAAAACGGGGTGAAAGCTACTATTAATGTAAATGAAGATCAAACTTTCAGTGATTTGAGAGCACAAATCTCCGCTAAATTCTCTGATGTTGATTTGAGCTTTGAGGATGGATATCTTGTGCTTAAATCTTCTGATAAGAATGCAGAACTCGATTTTGGCTCTACAACTGATACTTCTAACTTCCTTGCAATTACGGGACTTAAAAAAGATAAAGATGACAAAACCCGTGTTACAAGTGCAAGACAGCTTTATTGCGTAAATGCAGATTCAAAAGTCACAGAAGCCGGACTGTTTAAAAAAGGCGATATTACTGCAGGTACTTTCTTTGTTGGTGATCAGAAATTTACAATCGATGAAAATACAACAATTGCAGACATAATTTCTATGATTAATTCAAGCGAAGATTCTAATGCCACTGCATACTGGGATAGCATTAATGCTCAGCTTGTAATAAAATCAAGAACCACCGGTGCTGCTCTTATTAATATAGAAGCTGGAACAAGTAATTTTACTGATATTCTAGGGTTTACACAATCTGAATGGAATGCTGACGGAACGCTTAAATCTACCAAGCTTAAAGTAGATTCACAAACACTTGGCTCTAATGCAGAGTTTAGAATTAACGGAACTTTATTCACCGCTACTTCTAACACAATCGGAAGTGATATATCAAGAATTAAAGGTGTTACTATAGATTTAAAAGGGCTGACTGAAGGTTCGGCTGTAACTCTGACTGTAGAAAGGGATAAGGAATCTCTTGCATCCGCAATTTCTGATGTAGTTGATTCATACAATGAACTTATGACAAACGTTGATAAAGAGCTTGCGGTAGACGGTTCTCTGCACAGTGAATCAATGCTTAAACTTATTAGAAATAGGCTGAGAAGTATTATGACAAGTTCTGATGCAGGTGCGGCTGTCTTTAGAAACCTAAACCAGATTGGTATTACAACTGACAAGGCGTCAGCAGGAAGTATAAGTACCAGCAATATTACAAAGCTAACTTTTGATAAAGATAAATTCTTTGATGCTCTTAAGGCTGATGAGGATGCTGTTAAAGCTTTGATTATCGGCGGTACTGATAATACCGGTATATTTACAAAAGTTGAAGAACTTTTAGAAGATGCTCTTAGAAGTGTTTCCGGTTATTTTGACTCAACTGCCAATAGTCTTCAAAATAAAGCAAAACGAATTGATAAGAAAATCGCTGCTGAAAATACTGCTATTGAAAAATACAAAGCAAGATTAGAAAATAAATTTAATTCAATGGATATGTTAATCGGGCAAATGCAAAATCAATACAGCTCATTTTTGGGTTCATAAAAAAGGCGGTTTGGAAATTTTCCAAACCGCCTTTACTTCTAGTTGATTATATCTCCGTAACCCTCAGGATTATTCAATAAATCATAATTAATCTCATTTTCGTTATCAGCGATTGCGGCCGCGACAACAGCATCGGAAGTTACGTTGAGAAGTGTTCTCATCATATCTGTAATTCTTTCGATAGTAAATAAGAACGCAAACCCTGCAACAAGCTGTTCAGGGCTTAAGCCCATACCATTCAGTACAAGTGCAATTGTGATTAAACCGGCTCCCGGTATACCTGCACAGGTTGAAGATGCGATAATTGCAAGCAGAGCAATTTGAACAACAAGGAACGGAGTGAGTGCTACGCCGTAAGCCTGTGTTAAGAAGATTACCGCAATTACCTGAAGCATTGCAGTTCCGTCCATATTAAGCGTTGCTCCAAGAGGAAGAACAAAGCTTGAAACTTTATGTGAAATACCTCTTTTTTCACAACATGCAATTGTTAAAGGCAGTGTTGCAGAAGAACTTGCAGTGCCGAAAGCTACCATCATTGCTTCTGCCATTGCTGCATAAAGCATTAATACGGGAACTTTAGAAAATATTTTTAAAAAGATTGGATATACTATAAAGAACTGTATTGCAAAACCGAGAGCAAGAACACCAAGATATTTTGAAATACTCATAAATATATCTATGCCGAAAGATGAAACAGCAACAGCTGTAAGTGCGAATACGCCGGGTGCAGCGAAGCACATAATCCAGTCGGTAATTTTCATTGTAGCTGCGAAAATTGACTCAAAGAAACCTACAAACGGCCTGTTAATATCGCCTACTTTTGCCAGTGCTATAGAAAACATAACAGCAAAAACGATTATAGGAACCATATCACCGCTGGCTATTGAAGCAAGAGGGTTTTTCGGAATAAATCCTAAGAAAATATTAAGCAGATTACCTTTTTGTGCTTCGATTGTAGCTGCAACCTGAGCCTGAATATCAGCAGCCGTATCAATATTTATATAATGTGCTGCGCCCAGTCCGGGTTTAAGCAGTAATGCAAGTGCAGCACCAATTGTTACTGCTGCGACAGTAATAATTGTATAGTAGAAAATCATTTTTGTTCCCAGTTTCCCGAGCTGTTTGCTGTCGCCTATACTTGTAATTCCGATTACTATTGCCGAAATTACAAGCGGAATAACTACCATTTGGATTAGTCTTATAAATACCTGTCCGATAAAAGTTAGAGTTGTCATAATAACCGGACTTGGTTCCTTATGAAGCCAAATCCCGACAAGAACACCCAGAACAAGACCGGCAAAAATATGCCAGTTTCTCTTTAAGCCTAGCCCAAGTGCAATTAACACTTGCATGTGAAATTTCATATATAAATCCTCTCATATACTTATATAACTAGTCTATTGTACAATTATTTGAAGCAAATGTAAAGATTTAGTTACCTAAAATACTTTCTCCGGAAATCTTTTCCCCTTTTATAACATAACGTGCTGTTTCTGTTTTCATAAGATGGTTATCAACCAGAGAAAAAGATTCGAGGCTTAGTGTATTGATACCCGAAAAAGTATTATCAGAAAGTCTGAGGGTTATGGTATCCGTAAGCATTTTGTTATCATATGGAGCTTTTTTAGAAAACACAATCAAGTTTCCTTCAACAGTTTTTAGTGAAACTTCTGCGTTCGCTCCGCTGAAAGGATTTGACAAGGTGACTTTATCTCCTGCACGCGAAAGAGTCCAAAAATCTATGCTTTGCGGTTTGAAAGTGCCGTAGCTGTTTGTATCTTCAAGTTTTGCCGTTACTCTCCAGCTGCCAAAAAACGCTTTTGGAATGTCGTTTACAGATACTCCGGCCTTAAGTGTAAAGTCCTCTGCTGTGACAACTGCACCAGTTAATAATATTAATAATAAAATAAAAAGTTTTTTCATAGATTTATTATACCACTTATTTTTATGTTATCCTATTATTATATTTACACGAGCGAGGGATTATTATGACAGAAACTAAGATTAAAATTGATGATTTGCCGACTGTTTATGATGCGAAATCAACAGAAGAAAAGATGTATAAATTTTGGGAAGACGGCGGATATTTCAGAGCAGATGCCCATTCCAACAAACCTCCATTTACCATAGTCATTCCTCCTCCGAATGTAACAGGTGTTCTCCATATGGGACACGCATTGGACGGAACTCTGCAGGATATTTTAACCCGCTACCACAGAATGAGCGGCTACGAAGCTTTATGGCTTCCAGGAACTGACCATGCCGGTATTGCAACTCAGGCAGTTGTGGAAAAAGAACTTAGAAAAGAAGGTTTAAGCCGCCACGATATAGGAAGAGAAGAGTTTCTAAAACGTACCTGGAAATGGGCAAATGAACATAAGTCAGCTATCCTGAACCAGTTTAGACGTTTAGGTGCGTCTTTTGACCGTTCAAGAGAAAGATTTACTTTTGATGAAGGCTGTTCTGAAGCTGTAAAAGAAGTTTTTGTAACGCTTTATAATAAAGGTTTAATTTATAAAGGTGCGTATATTGTAAACTGGTGTCCTCGCTGCCAGAGCGCTATTTCTGATATTGAAACTGAATACGAAACAGAACAGGGGCATCTATGGGAAATTTCTTACCCGCTCGTTGGTGAAGCCGGTGCAATCATTGTTGCTACAACAAGACCGGAAACTATTTTCGGCGACGTTGCTATTGCAGTTCACCCTTCTGATAAAAAATATTCTGAATTAATCGGAAAAACTGTTATGATTCCGCTTTCAGGCAGACAAATTCCTATTATTGCAGATGAATATGTAGATAAATCTTTTGGGACAGGTGCGGTTAAGATTACTCCTGCACATGACCCTAATGACTATGAAGTAGGCAAACGCCATAACTTTAAGCCAATATGGGTTATTGATGAAGAAGGCAAGATGAAAGCCTGTGCAGAAGTTCCGCCTGATTATCAAGGTCTTGACAGATACGAAGCGCGTAAGAAAGTTGTTGATATGTTGAGCTACAATAACTTCCTTCTGCGTGTAAAAGATCACGAACATAACGTTGGTAAATGCCAGAGATGCAACACGACAATTGAACCGCTTCTTTCTGAACAATGGTTTGTAAAAATGGAACCTCTTGCAAAAGAAGCAATTGCAGCCGTAAAAGACGGCAGAATTACTTTTATTCCTGAAAGATGGGAAAAGAATTACTTAGGCTGGATGGAAAATATAAGAGATTGGTGTATCTCAAGACAATTATGGTGGGGACATCAGATACCTGCTTATTACCACAAAGAAACCGGAGAAATGGTTGTTGCTAAAGAAAATCCTGATCCTGAAAATTATGTACAGGATACTGACTGTCTGGATACGTGGTTCTCATCAGGTTTGTGGCCGTTCTCTACAATGGGTTTCCCTAACTCTGAAACAGATGATTTCAAAAAATTCTATCCGACTTCAGTTCTTGTAACAGGTTTTGATATTATTTTCTTCTGGGTTGCAAGAATGATTACAATGGGATTGGAATTTACTGGTAAAGCTCCATTCTCAAAAGTTTATATTCACGGTTTAATACGTGATGAAAAAGGCCAGAAAATGTCAAAATCAAAGGGAAATACTATTGACCCTGTTCAAATTATTGATAAATACGGCTGCGATGCCTTGAGATTTACAATGACATCTCTGTGTACATACGGAGGGCAGGATATCAAGGTTTCTGACGAAAGATTTGAGTACGGCAGAAACTTTGCTAACAAACTCTGGAATGCTTCAAGGTTTGTACTTATGAATCTGGATGGAGTTGATAATAAACCGATTGACAGAGAAAAATTAACTCTTGTTGATAAGTGGATTTTAAACCAGCTTAATGAAACTGCAAAGACTGTTAATCAGTATATGAAAGAGTATAGAATAGGTGAAATTGCTCATGAATTGTATGACTTCTTTAGAAGCGAATACTGCGACTGGTATGTTGAAATTGCAAAAATTCAGCTTCAGGACGCAGATTTGAAGAGAAATACACAACGTGTTTTAAGATACGTTCTTGATATGTCACTTAGAATGCTTCATCCGATTATGCCTCATATAACAGAAAATGTTTGGGGCTTAATCCCGGGAGAAAAAGAAACAAGTGCATTGATAATTGCTAAGTATCCGGTTTATGAAGAAGCTTTGAGTTTCCCTAAAGAAGCTGAGGAAATGAAGCTTGTGTTTGAAACAATTACATCACTGAGAAACGTAAGACAGAGTTTCAATATTCCAACTTCTGCAACTGTTGATGTAGAAATAAGGGCAGAGGGTAAAGAAAAAGAAATCTTTACTGAAATTGAAGCATATATCCGCAGACTTGCTAAGGTTAATAATATAACTTATGCGGAAATGAATGTGCCAACCCCTCCAAAATCTGCTGCGGCAGTAGTTTCTGCTTCAAAACTTGTAGTTCCGCTTGCTGATTTGATAGATTTGGATGCAGAGATTAAACGTCAGGAAAAGAAACTTGAAAAATTAACAAACGAAAAGAACTCTTTAGAAGGCAGAATGAAGAACGAGAAGTTTGTAGCAAATGCGCCAAAAGAACTTGTTGAACAAACAAATGCTCGTATTGCCGAAATATCTGCACAGCAAGTGGTTATAAAGGATTTGATAGATTCATTGAAGTAGCTTGTAGTGTAGAAATTGAGGTCAGCCTGTAGCAAAACTTCTAGTCGGGGGTTGTAATGGAATGCAGACCGACTGTTTGACTACGTACGTAGTACATACTTGCATAAGTATAAATATATGTTATAATATGTATATAAAGTAACGATGTGATGTTTTCGACAGGAAACAACAATTTGCAATGAAAAAATTTAATATTTTACAATGTAAGGGCGCTGCTTATTTTAGCGGTGCGGGCGTTGTTGCATTACATTGCTGCTTTTGTAGACTATTACAATAAAGCAGGACGTAGCAGTGGCAATATCATTCAGCGGATTAGCATCCGGATTAGATACTTCTTCTTGGGTTGAATCGCTTGTAGCATTGAAGCAGGCGAAAATTGATACGCTGGAAGAACAAAAAGAAACGGTACTCTTATCACGCGAAACATTGAATAATATAAAATCATTTTTCAATTCTTTCCGCTCTGTAATAGAGAAGGTAACGGATGCGAAGTACGGTGTAGCGTCTATGGATATTTTTGCCCAGAAACTTGCGACATCATCTGATTTAAATATCCTGACAGCGAGTGCAGCAACAGAAGCCGAGGAGGCTGAATATAATATTCTTGTGGATAATCTTGCGACCAGCACAGAGGCGGTAAGCGGTCTTAAGGTTTTGAATACAATTATTGAAACCTCAACCGCAGTCGGCAATACCAAACTTGTTGATTTGGGAATTAAAGTTGGTGAAATTGGTATTGATAATAACGGTATATATAATATTATCCAGATTGAAAAGAACGACACGATAGAGAGTTTTATTGCGAAACTTCATAACATCGGAGTTGATGCCACCTATAATTCAAAGACCGGAATATTTGGCATAAACCTTGATGACGGCAGTATTGATGATACTTTAACCATACATGATGACGGAAGCGTGGGAACAGGCATTCTTGATATATTTAATCTTCATGAAAAAGGCGGTTATGAAAGTACTTATTTGCAAACTTCGACATCTGAAACAATTGTAAATGCCGCAACAAGTTCGACAAAACTTTCAGAGCTAGGAAGTATTAAGGCCGGTAATATTCAGGTAAAGGCAAATGGTACAAGTTATAATCTTTCAATCGATGGCAATACGACCCTCGGGGGGCTTGTAAGCAGTCTTAATTCACTTGGAGTTGATGCAAAACTTGCAAGTAATGGTGTATTAACAATAAATGATGCAGAAATTGTTGACAGCGGAAATACCGGCATAATTACTGCTCTTGGCCTTGAAACTGATATTAATTCTAAAACCCAGACAGCATCGGGGTTAAAGACGGTTGTTGTGACGACGACTGATGCTGCAGCAACAGGTGCAACAAAACTCTCAGAGCTAGGCAGTATTAAGGCCGGCAATATTCAAGTTAAGGCAAACGGCGCACTTTATACTATTGCAATATCAGGTTCAACTACATTACAGGGCTTGATAGATGCATTGAGTGCAAAAGGCGTTGATGCTTCCTTATCATCTGACGGGGTATTTACTGTAAAGAACGCAGAGATTATAGATAGCGGAAACACTGGTTTGATATCAGCTTTAGGGCTTCAGGTTGACGTAAATTCAAAAACACAAAGTTCAATTGATTTGCGTACTGTTGTTACAACGACAACACAGGCAGCTGCAACAGGTGCAACAAAATTATCACAGCTTGGTTCAATTACAAACGGCAATATGCTGGTTAAGGCGAATAATACGACTTATACAATTGCGATTAACACCTCTACAACATTACAGGGATTAATAGATGCTCTAAAGGCAAAAGGTATAAGTGCTGAACTTTCCGGTGACGGAACTTTAACAATCAATGATGCCGAGATTATTGATAATAATACAGGAATCATAAACGCTCTTGGTCTGGAAAAAGAAGTAAGCTCTAAAACACAGACAGCAAATAATCTGAGTTATAAGAGTGTTATTACAACATCTTCAGAGGCGACTTCTTCAACGAAACTTGGTGATTTAAGTGTGTGGTCTAAAATTAGTACAAGTCCGGTTCTTACAGCTAAAAATACATCCGGCGGAACTACTTCAATCACTCTTACATCTACAATGACTATTGGCGATGTTGTAACAAAATTAAACTCGGCCGGCTTGAGTGCAGCGTTCAGTTCGAGCGGAGTTCTTGCTGTAACAGGCGGTGAAGTAAGCGGAAATGCTGCAGAAGCTCTTGGTATAAAGAGCGGCTCTGAGAATACGAGCGGAGTCTGGGCAAATGGAAATACTTTGTTCACACAGGGTGTAAATTATGCGGTTGCATCAAATACTCTCGGTGAATTAGGCATTAGTACAGCAAAGCCTTCAAGCGGGTATGCTCTTGCTGTATATAATTCTTCAAATGCTCTAGTGAAAGAAATCAGTGTAAGTTCATCAACAAGAATTGATGATATTTTTTCAGCATTAAGCCAATATGGTATAACAGGTACAATAGATGAAGGCAAAATAACTCTTAAATCGAGCAACGGAAACTATGTCAAGGGCAGTGTTGCAGATGCTATGGGAATTTCAACCATAACATCCGTTATTGTCAGCAGTACAAATGCGTCCTCAACTTCTTCCATTAAGTATACAGTAACTCAGGTTGTGAGCGGAACTACGACTTTTGCACAGGCAGGATTGAATGCTGCAGGTAAAGTTTTGGAAATTAAAACAAAAGAGAATGGAGTAACTCAGGCCTACATAACCATTGCTTCCAATTCAACCACATTTGACAGTATGTTTTCATCACTTTCCAAGTATGGTTTTTCAGCAGCTATTAATGATGGTGTGATAACTTTATCATCAAGCCAGTATATAGTTGGCGGGAGTATGGCAGAGCTTTTGGGTATAGAAACTTATGCGACATCGGATGCTTATACTGTTGGAGAAGCAGTTACATCTACGGCGCAGCTTACTTATACAGCAACAATAGTTGCTGATTCAAGCTCATTAATAAAAGATTATATTTCTTTAGATTCAAACAGTGCAAATAATAGAATACGTATTTATAAAAATAATGACTTAGAGTATGTTGATTTTACGGTAACATCATCAACAACTTTTGGCCAGCTTATGTCTGCAATGGAAGCGCAAGGTATATCTGTATCAATGAGTAATGGTGTTTTGTCGTTCAATACTCCGCAGTATGGTGCCCATGCAGAAGATATTCCGGCATCAGGCGGAATTTTATCTAAACTTGGAATTGGTAAAAAGGATATAGGTGATATTACTGTACCTTTGAGCCAGACATCAACTATGCCAATTACGTATACAACGTATAAGAATTATACTTTGGATAGTAACAGTACAACGACTCTTGGTGAGCTTGTGACAGCGATGGCCGCTGGCACAAACTATACACTCATTTTAAATACTAGAAATAGTCGATATGTAAATGGCAGATATGAGGACTATGACATCTCCAGGTACACTATGACAGTTACTGCTACAACAACCTGGAGTGAGTTCTATAATGTTTTGAGGTATTCTTATAATACGTGGGTATATTGGAATAGCAACGATAATACAATGTATTTGGGCTCTAATAGATACTCTATGACCGGAACTTTTTCAGACCTTGTCGGATGGACAACTACAATCAGGGCTAATGAAACAATTACAGCAAAAGACTATACCGGCGGTGAGGTGCAGGTATATGTTACAAACAGCTGGTCTATGACATCTTCGGATAAAGTTTATTATACAATTATTACAAATGGAAGTGCATCTGCTACAACAATTACAGCAAATACAACTTTTGTTCAGCTAGGCTTGCATGATGGCGGAAGTAGTTACCAAACCTATAATATGTATATTAGTGGCAAATCTAAATATTTTACAATCAGGTCTAATACTACAGTAGGAGATTTTATTGAATTCATAAAAACTAATGGCGGACCTGATGTGACATTAAAAGATGGAAAACTTTCGTTCAGCTCTAATGTAGAGAAGTATCTGAGCTCTATAGATTCGCAACTTAGGGATAGATTTAATTTACCTCAATATGGCAGCTTTACTTATGGCATAACTTCAATCAGGCAAAATACTACAATGAATGATATTTTAGGTATAAGTTCTGGCGTTTATTATTTAGACTTTGAGTACTATACTCCTTATACATGGAGTGGGGGTACAGGGTATAACTCTGGTTATCAGACTTTTTCATTAAACCGTAGTACAACCATGGCTGAAGTACTTGATTTCTTGAACAATACAGTTGGAGTGAGTGCTACGCTGGTTAATGGCAAGCTTTCAATTAAAAAAGGAAGCGGCGGAAATATCTTAAAAGATATACGAGTATCTTCAACTTCTGGTTCTTATGGAAATCCGTCACTGGCAGAAGATTTCAAAAAAGCTCTGAAAATCGAGGTCGGAAAGGGATACACGTATACAGCTTCAGGGGGCAATGATTTATATACCACAACAACTTCCAAAACTCTGGGTACAGCATCGGCAGAAAACCTCGTAATAACTGCTGAAACTAAATTAACAGCTCTTGGATTTGATTATAATAGAGGATATGAGATTTTGTCATATAGAAAAATGAATAGCGCAACCAGCTTTTCTAATTCTACACTTTTCTTTACTGTAAGCTCAAGCTCAACTGTTGGTGATTTGTTGGCATATATTAACAGTAATAGCAATTTTAATGCTACATTAAAAAACGGTAAACTTACTATTACCGGAAAAAAGATTGATAACAACAATATGACTTATATAACCAGATATAATTCAATATTTCAGGATATATTTAAATTGGAAGATGCCGGTAACAATGTTTCTTATAAAATGGGCGATGTTTACCAGAATACAAATTCTAAAAATAATACAAGAGTTGGCGACAAAAAAGCCGAAAATGATTCTAAAACACTACGGCAGCTAGGTTTGACTGCAAATGCAACAATTTCTATGAACAATACTGATGGAAATGTTACCTGGAAAATTATTACTCCTGACATGACACTTGGACAATTTATAAAAATTCTTACAGATTATGGGGTTAGTGCCAGATATGATACTAGTTCAGGTAAGCTTAATATCGGTTCATTAAATGATACTGAATGGGTTGAAACCATATCTGATAATCTAAAATCAACTCTAAAAATTAAAGGTGTCGGTACCGGTTACACATATCAGGTTATTGGAAACGCTGCATATGAAAATACTTCATCAAGAACTATTAAAACAGTTACAACACATACGGCAACAGCGACTACAACATTAGAACAGATTGATGGCTTCCAGAACGGTAACGGCAATATTCTTGTGCACAAAGCTGATGGCAGTACTGAAACTTTATACGTAGATTCAACTTCTACACTGCAAGACTTCTTTAATCAAATAGCAGCTTACGGGCTCAAGGGAAGCATAAATTCTGCAGGTGTTGTTACAATTACCGGTGACGGAAATACCTTTATTTCAACAGCTTCAGGTGGTTCAAATCTTGTATCGCTGTTAAAACTATCTCTTAATAAAACTTCTACTACAGGTACCGTAAATACAACAACAGGCTCAATAAGCTCTACTGCTCAAGTTATAGCAACTGCTGAAACACAACTCGGCAACCTTGCGTATGCAAACGGTACAAAACTGACTTTTGATTCAAGCGGGTTTGCTTCATTAGTAATGCAGACAAAAACCAGAGAAGGTTTGTTGAAAAACTTTACTGTAAACTTCTCGAAGACTTCCACGCTGGGCTCAGTGCTGGATGCCTTCAAAGCTCAGGGCTTGAACGCTTCTATAGACGCAACAGGCAGATTTTCAGTAAGTACTGATTCTCTTTCTGATTTTAACATCTCAGGTGCACTTGGTACATATCTAATGGGAGCTTCTTATAATAAATCTTATGAAACAAAAGGCGGTACACCGCTTTCAGCTTCTTCGGTTAGTACAGTAACAGCAGCCGCGACAAGGGAAACTAAACTTGCAGACCTTGGAGTTACTACAGGCGAATACAATATCTATAACAACGGTGTAAAATTCACTGCACAGATTTCTTCTGATGAAACACTCGGCTCATTTATTGATACGCTAAGCTCGTTCGGTATTCAGGCCGGATTAATCAATAACGGCTCGACCTCAAAGCTTATTATCAATGGCAGCGGCAATTCGTATATAGCAAAATCAAACAGTGTTTCAAATTCTTCTAATGTTGTGGAAAAACTCTTCGGAAGCAGTACAACGGCAGATAGTTATAAATATACAGGTAAAGAAATCTTAACATCAACTTCTACATCAACGCAGGCCGCAGATTCAACTGCTCTCCTGTCAGCTTACGGAGTAACAGCTGGTGAATATTATATTTATACAAACGGTAACAGGCATACTCTGCAAATTTCTTCTGATGAAACAATAGGTTCATTAATGGAAACCCTGAGCAGCTATGGTATAAAAGCTGAACTTGTTAAGAATGGAAACAGCTCTAAAATTGTACTTACAGGCAGCGGTGATGCTTATATAGCTCAATCAAGCAATACTTCTAATGCTTCAAATATAGTAAATAAACTGTTTGGCGGAAGCTCTGCCATTGTTAATGAATCAAGCTATACAGGCTCTCAGCGGGTTACCACAAAGGTTACTGCAACTGTAGCCGCTTCTGAATCGACTTCTCTGGCAAGTCTTGGTGTAACTGCCGGTGAATACTATATTTACAATAACGGAGTTAAATACACGGCCCTTATATCTTCTGATGAAACAATTGGGTCATTTATGAATACTCTTAAATCTTTCGGTATCCAAACCGGACTTATTAATAACGGAAGTTCGGCAAGTCTTGTGCTGATTGGAAATGGCAACTCTTATGTCGCAAAATCAAACAGCGTTTCTAATGCTTCTAATGTCGTTGAAAAATTATTTGGAACAGCCGGTCCTGATTCTAGCTTCTCATATACCGGCTCCGAGCTTCTTTATAAAACCGTTACACATACCGCTACGGCAACAGAAGATACTCTGCTCAGTGTATTTGACACCCCGTGGGGGGATACAACTCTTAAATCCGCAGGAAATCTGGCACTTCAGGTAGACGGCAAAAATATTGCTATACAGATTACTGATACGGAAACTTTCGGCTCATTAATAGACAAGCTTGAAGCTGTCGGAGTGCAGGCATCATTTGTCGGGGGTAAACTCTATATCAGCGAAATGAACGGTGTTTCTATTCTAGCTGATGGAACGACATCTTCAATAATTAATCCGAATGCAAATATCCATCTGGCTTATAAAAGTTCTATGGATGGATTTATGGAAAGTACCAGTGCAATTGTCCAGAAAACAACAATTGTTGAGGAAAAAACTCTGTCTGCTGCTAATTATGCAGGGCTGGATACTCAGCTAAAGACGCTTAATATTACAGGCGGAACATTCTCAATTTTCAGAAACGGAGAAAAAGCTACTATAAATGTAAATTCTGATAATACCTTCGACGATTTACGCTCGCAAATAGCTTCAAGATTCTCTGATGTTGATTTGAAATTTGAAGAAGGAAAACTTGTTATATACTCAAAAGATGATGATGTCGAGCTTCAGGCAGGAACTACTACAGATACCTCAAATCTTCTCGCAGTGACTGGATTGGCTGAAGATGAAGAAGGCCGTTCAGTAAGTGCACGTGCGCTCTACTGTGTTAACGAAAGTTCTGTTCTGACTCAAACCGGACTTTTCCGTAAAGGTGATGTTAAGGAAGGTACTTTCTATGTAGGGGATCAGATGATTACGATTACCAATAAATCCACGCTGTCTGATATTATTTCGCAGATAAATTCTTCTGATACCGCAAATGCAACTGCTTATTGGGACAGCATTAACGGAAGGCTGGTTATCAAATCTCGCTCAACAGGTCAGGCGTTTATTAATATTGAAGCAGGTACAAGCAACTTCACTGATATTATGGGATACACAGAAACAGAATGGTATGCTGACGGATCTGTGAAAAAAGCACGTATGGTTACTGACTCGCAAAATCTTGGTGAAAATTCGAAAGTATCAATTAACGGAACTACATATACCTCGACTTCTAATATTCTTACAAGTGATATAACACGTATTAAAGGTCTTACTATTAATTTAAACGGGGTAACAAGCGGTTCCGCTGTCAAACTTACGGTTGAAAAAGACAAAGAAACCGTTGCAAACTCGCTTTCTGATATTGTGGATTCATATAACGAACTTATGAAAAATGTTGATGAGGCAGTTGCAAAAGACGGAAGTCTGAAAAACCAGACAACGTTAAAAATGCTCAGAAATCAGATTAGAAGTGCAATGATGAGTTCTATAGGAAATGCATCTGTATTTAAAAATCTTGATGCGATTGGTATTTCTGTTACTTCTGCAAGTGCAAATAATGTTTCTACTTCAAATGAAAGTATTATCAATCTTACTTTTGATAAGGACAAGTTCCTTGATGCATATGAAGCTGACAGTGATGCTGTTAAAGAACTGCTGATTGGTACCGGAATAAAAGGAAGTTCTACTGCGACAGACGGTGTGTTTACAAAGGTTGAAAGTATTGTGGAAAACTCATTGCAGTCTGTAATAGGCTATTTCTCTATTGCCGATGCCGCTTATGCCCGTGAAATTAATAAAATTGAGAATAAAATTGTAAGCGGAAATGAAGCTATTGAAAAGTATCGGGCAAGGCTTAATAAAAAGTTTAACTCTATGGATATGCTGATTTCTAATATGCAGAACCAATACAGCTCGTTTCTATCTTAATGCCTTGCGCAAACCTCTTTTTTAAGTTACAATCAAATTTGAATAAGGAGAGGTCTATGTCAGACGATAATGTCATTAAACTCGGGGGTAAATCCAGGGGTAAACTCAGGGGGAAATCCGATGGAAACAATAAGAACGAAGAAGTCTGCTGTAGTTTCTGTGGAAGGTCTAATGAGGAAGTTCTGAAAATGGTGAAAGGACCGGGGGTGAATATTTGCTCCGAGTGTGTAATGATTGCGGTACAGTACCTGATTTTGCAGGATAGAATGCTGTCTTCCGATGCACAAAAAATTCTCGATGCTTTCTGGCATAAAAATTAAAGATGAGGTTTTATGAATAAAATTCAAATAAAAGCAGAAATTCTTGCTACTTTGACAGCGTTGATGACGTCAACGCAGCCGCAAGCTTCTTTGATTACTGACTTAAAAAATATTGATGATAAAAAAACTGTTCTCGAGGTGTTAATCAGGGAGCTGGTTAATGCGAACGAGCAAAAAGCGGTAATGATTTGCTGGCTTTTGATGGAGCTTATTGATAAAGATACGCTGAATGATGAACTTTGGAATGTTATTAAAGCTCCTGAATATAACGACCATGTTAAGATGATAGCTTTTAACATGCTTAAAGACCTTGGTAATAAAATTGATTATGAAGTAATCAGCGGATATTTTGAACAGTTTAATGAACTTATTAACAGGGAAACAAAGCAGCTTCTTGAAACGGCTATTATGAATCCGGAAGCACAGATTGATTTTATGGATTTTCTGAACGCAATCAGTGACAGCGATAAAATTATTCTTATAAAATCTCTTGAAGAAGATTATGCCTATGATGCCCTTGCAAATATCCTTATTCCTGTATTTTTATACTATATTGATACAGAAGTCGGGTATACAGCTCTGGAAATTCTCGGCCGTTCTAAATCACAGCTTGCTTATCATGCGCTTGAAAATGCAAAAAAATATGCAAAAGAAGATTTGCTCTCAAGGATTAATAAGGCTCTCTCTGAACTTAAAATGGCTGGTGTAAGGGTTGATAATACAGAAGAATTTTACAGAAATATTCTGCAGGAATCAAAGCCGTATAAAATTTATACTTCTTTCCCTGACGGGCATGGCAACATGGCGATTATTTTCTCAAGAATACGAGCAAATAAAACACTGCAATTTCTTGCAATTGTTATAAACCCTAGATATGGAATTCTTGATTCTTTCGGCTTTAATTCAATGACAGAACAAGATTTTTATAAAATTGTTGATAAGTTTTATAATTATCAAGAAAAATATGAGATTAATGCAGGTGTAGCAAAGTATCTGCTTGAGCAGGCTGAAGAAAATTCACACTTGAACAACGACCCTGTGCCGTATGAATATATCTGCTGGCAGAGTATTCTTCTCGATATAGAGGCGGAAAAGCCGGCTTTTTATCTGGAAAAGAAAGAGTTAAACCAGAAAGATATTGATAAACTTTGTCTTAGTGATTATGTGCAAAACTGGTTCTTTGACGAAATTACTTCAGAAGAATTTAAAACTTTTATCGAAAAATTGTCATCAGAATTTAAAGCAAATAATTTTAATGTTGATTTGGATAAGTTTGTCGCAGATAACTTCGACAGTATTTATAGCGCGCAGGAACTGGCTTATAAGCTTATTATGTTTAATATGGCAGCCTACTTAAGAATGCTCAAGGGTGATAAAGAACTCGCAGAAATATTTTATTCGCTGGGCTCTAATTACAGTTTCCTGACAAACATTATTAGAAAAAGTATTTACGAGTATTATGTCGGCAAGCGCTATATTCTGAAAAATCAAAGAAAAGCTTCAAATATATTTGAAAAACGTACTAAGGCTAATACCGATGATTTTAAGTTGCTGCAGCTTGATATGATAATCTCCAGCATTGAAGCAAGGTGGGTAGATAATGCATAAAATAATGGCGCTTGATGTCGGAACAAAAAGAATTGGCGTTGCTTTGAGTGATTACTTGCAGGTAATTGCAAATCCATGTACCTGTATTCAGAGAGAACCCGAGCAGAAAGCTATAGAAGAGATTACTAAAATAGCAAAAGAAAACAGGGTTGAGAAGATAGTTGTAGGTGTTCCGTACAATATGGACGGTACTTTAGGCTTTCAAGGAGAAAATTGTATAGAATTTTCACAAAAATTAATTGGTTTTGATATAATATTGGAAGACGAAAGATTAACTTCTGAAGAAGCAGAAGAAAGGTTAAAAAGCCGCAAGGTCGATTTTAGAAAAAATAAAGGACTTGTCGATATCGAAAGTGCCTGTATAATATTAGAACAGTATTTAGGGAAATGATTATGAGCGAAGAAAATCAGGAAATGGAACAACAATTCGTAGAAATCTACGGTGAAGACGGACAAATTGTAAAATGCGAAATCTATGATGTTATAGATTTTGAAGACAAGACTTACGCACTGCTTCTTCCTGTAACTGAGGATGAAGAAGACGATGATTCCGAAGTTATTGTTATGGAGTATATCGAAGAAGGCGAAGACGGCTATTTCCAAAACATTGAAGACGAAGAAGAATTCAAAAAAGTTTGCGCTTTTATTGAATCATTAGATGATGAAGAGGATGAATAGTTTTGTTTGAACGTTTTACGGAAAAAGCTGTTAATGCAGTTTATGAAGCGCAAAATCTGGCAAGAGAAACCTGCTGTGATGAAGTTATGCCGGAACATCTCCTGCTAGCACTTGTTAAAGAGGCAAAAGGGGTATCGCTAAAGTTATTTAGAATGTACAATGTCACTTTTGAGGCAATGTCAGATGAGGTCGGAAAATGCCTTAAAAAAGCATCGCGTATTCCTGAAAATATACCTTTCAGCCATGCAGTGAAAGATATTTTGAAACATACACTTGATCTTGCTGCAAAATCCGGTAATTCAAATATTTTATTTGAACACCTGTTTTTGACTGTTATTACGGAGAAAAATCATAATATTCAGGAAATATTGAGGAAGTTTGATTTTGATATCTATAATTCAAAGGATATTTTAACAAAACTTGTTCAAAAAAAGATTAAAAGGCTTGAGCATCCTGAAGCAGAAGAAGATGAAGACAAAGGAAGTTCTTTTGAAGCTGTATATGAAGGTGAGGCGCTTTCAGATGTTTTTGACAGAGCTGTGTCAAAACTCTCTGCAGCGGGTTACGAAATTCTCGGTACAGAGCAGATAATGGCTTCAATTCTTGAATCTTCAAATTCAGAGCTTGTGGAAACCATTAAGAAGTACGGTCTGGATTTTGAAACTTTTGAAAACAAACTTGCAGAGCAGAGCTCAAGACAGGCTGAGTATGAAGGTAAGAAAATTATTTTTACTCCAAATGCTTTTCTTGTAATGAATTCGGCGCTTCAAACGGCAAAAGAACTGGGCTCTTCTGTTATTACACCTGAACATATTGTGCTGAGTGTTTTAAAGACAAAACGTGGCTTAGCTTACGATATTATTAAGTCACTTGGAATAGACAGTGAAAAGATGTCAGAAGATATTTTGAAACCGATTGAAAAACAAATGCCTGAAACTTTAACAATAATGAAGCTTGCTAAGGAAGAAGCACGTCGTATCGGGCGTAATATAGTCGGCACGGAAATGTTTCTGCTTGGTATTATTGCGGAAGGAACCAGTATAGCTTTTGAGGTTTTGAATGATTTAGAGATAACAATGCGCGATGCAAGAGTTGTGGTAGAAAACCTTGTCGGATATGGTAATGAGTATTTTGACAGAGAAATAACTTTTACAAAACGCGCTAAAAAGGTGCTTGAAAAAGCCTGGATTTCCGCAAAAAAATCCAATAAACAAAAAATTGAAGCAGTAGATTTGCTTCTGGCAATTATTGAAGAGCCGGAATCTCTTGCGATGAAAGCATTAGATCAACTCGGAGTTGATGCTGTAGAAATCAGGCACGGTATTCAGGGCAGAGGAAAAAATTATAACGGATAATAAAGAAAAAATGCAGGGTATTGTCAAAAAAGTTGTTGATTTTTTAGAAAAATACAGCTTGCAGGATAAAACTATCATAGTCGGTTTTTCCGGAGGTTTTGATTCTATGTGCCTGCTTGATGTTTTGTCTAAAATTAAAAACTTGCCGGAATTTATTGACTTGAATGTCGTTGCAGCACATTATAACCATAATTGGCGGGGTGAAGAAGCTCTGCGCGAGCAGGAGGTTTGCAGAATTTTTGCGAGTGCTAAGGGGATGGAGTTCTATACTCAGACTGCATCTAAAAATATTAAGAAAACTGAAAATGATGCAAGAATTGCCAGATATGAATTTTTCGAAGAAGCTTATGAAGAATATGATGCAGATGCTGTTTTTACAGCACACAATTATGATGATAATGCAGAAACACTTCTTTATAGAATAATAAAGGGTACAGGAATTGTCGGGCTAAAAGGTATTTCAGAAAAACGCGGATATTTTTACAGACCGCTTTTGACTGTAAAACGTGCAGAAATTATTGATTACTGCAATGAAAATAATCTTGCGCCTAATAATGATTCTTCTAATGCAAATATTGCTTACAAGAGAAATTATCTGAGATTAAATGTAATTCCTTCACTGGAAAAAATTAATCCTCTTGTAAAAGATGCACTTAATACTCTTTCTTCAATTGCCAAAAGCGATAATGATATAATTGAAGAATATTTAACACCCATAAGAGATAAGGTATTGAGTGATGGAAAGATAAATCCTATAGAATACAGAGTTCTTTCTAAATCTGTAAAAATGCGTCTTTTGCATGAATTCATACAGTCACTTGATTTGGATTACGATTATAGGAAAATCACAGAGATTTATGAGTTTATAGAAGAAAATATAAATCAGCGTAACGGCAGTACTAAATCTCTTGCAACGGCACTATGGCTTTATGCAGATGAAAAAACGATAGAAATAATTCCTTCCCGAAAACAGGAAACCGAAACGGTAAATAATACAGAAATAGAAATTTCTGGAGAGGGTGAATATCAATTTGGAGAAAATACATTTGTTATTCGTAAATATGAAGACAAAGAGCTGTTTGTTTTTCCGGAATCAACTTCAAAGTTTGCATATGTTGATTTCTCAAGAGTAAAATTTCCGCTTTTGTTAAGAACAAGAAAAGACGGTGACGTGATAAGTCCTTTTGGAATGTCGGGTTCAATGAAGCTGAAAAAATATCTTAATTCTAAAGGGGTACCAAGACATAACAGAAATACTCTTATGCTTTTATGTAAAGAGGATGAAGTTCTATGGGCAGTTGGAGTAGGGCTAAGCAGCAAGATTGCTGTTAAAGATAAACCAACCCATGTTGTAGAAGTAATTTAACGGGGGAAAAATGATAACTGAAAAAGATTTAAAGACACTCTTTACAAGCGATGAAATACAAAATGCCATTAAGGAGCTTGGTGTACGTATAAATTCTGACTACGGAGATGACGAACTTTTTCTAATCTGTGTACTAAAAGGGGCTGTAATGTTTACAGTTGATTTATCAAAACATCTGAAAATGCCTGTACATATGGAGTTTATAAGGTTATCAAGCTACGGCTCAGGTTTTGCCTCAACTGGCAAAGTTAATGCTGTGGATATTTCTCTGCCGGATTTGAATGGAAAGAATGTATTAATAGTCGAGGATATTATCGATACCGGACATACGGCAAAATTTTTAATGGACTTTATAAACCACAATTTTAAGGTAAAATCTGTTAAATTCTGTTCGCTTCTTGATAAAAGAGTAAAGCGTGAAGTTGAAATCGACCCGGACTATCACGGTCTGGAAGTTGATGATAAATTCTTAGTCGGGTATGGTTTAGATTATGATGGAGTGTATAGAAATCTTCCTTACATAGGATATGTATAATTTTTTTACGTTATAATAAGTTTATACGTATATTAGGAGTAGAAAATGCATAATATAAGGAAAATTACAGAAAATCTTATATATTTAGGCTGTTCAGACAGAAAACTTTCTTTATTCGAAAGTGCCTATCCAGTAAAAGATGGCATGTCTTATAATTCTTATTTACTAAAGGATGAAAAGACCGTTCTTTTTGATACTGTCGATAAGGTTTGTGCAGAACAATTTTATGAAAATTTGAACAAAGCTTTAGGCAGCAGACATTTAGATTATATTATTGTGCAGCATATGGAACCTGATCACTGCGCACTGCTAGGTGAAGTTATTAAAGTTCATCCGGATTTGAAAATAGTTTGTACACAAAAAACTGTGACAATGATAAAGCAGTTTTTTGATTTTGAAGTCGATTCAAGAGTTCAGGTTGTAAAGGAAGGAGATATCCTCAACACTGGAACTCACGAGTTACAGTTCATCATGGCTCCTATGGTTCATTGGCCGGAAGTTATGATAACTTATGACAAGACAGATAAAATTCTGTTTTCGGCAGATGCATTCGGTACTTTTGGTGCTATAAACGGAAACCTGTTTGATTCAGAGGTTGACTGGGAACGTGACTATCTTGCTGAGGCAAGAAGATATTATACTAATATTGTTGGTAAGTACGGGCTTCAGGTGCAAATGATGCTTAAAAAGGCTGCAGCACTTGATATAAAGATGATTTGTCCTCTTCATGGTTTAATGATAAGAGAAAATATTAATCTTTTGTTGGACAAATATAACAAATGGTCCTTGTATTTACCGGAAGAAAATGGAGTTATGATTGCGTATTCATCTGTTTACGGCGGAACAGAAAGTGCAGTTAGTCTGCTTGCATCAAAACTTGCAGATAGCGGTGTGAGAAATATCAAAATGTTTGATGTTTCAATGACGCATCCGTCTTTTGTGCTTTCTGAAGCGTTTAGATTCTCTCATATTGTTCTTGCAACAACAACTTATAATGCAGGGATTTTTGAGTCAATGGAAACTTTTTTACACATATTAGTTTCACATAATCTGCAGAATAGAAAATATGTTGTTATTCAAAATGGCAGCTGGGCTCCGGCATGCGGGGGGCAAATGAGAGAAATTCTTGAAAAACTCAAAGGAACTGAAATCCTTGATGATTCTATTTGTATAAAATCGACATTGAAGGAAGAACAAATTGAACAGATGGATAATGTTGTAGATACAATAGTAAAATCTCTAAAAATATAGTTTAATGTGTAAATAAGGAGGAATAAATTTATGCAAAAATATGTATGTACAGTATGTCACTATATTTATGATCCGGAAGTTGGCGATCCTGATAATGGTATAGCTCCTGGCACAGCTTTTGAAGATTTACCGTCAGATTGGGTATGTCCACTTTGTGCTGTAGGAAAAGATATGTTTGAAGAAGCATAAAAAAGGCTTGCATATTGCAAGCCTTTTTTATTTTTTTGCAGAATCAAATGCGGGTAAGCCTTTTTTATTAAACCATATTCTTCTAAATAAAGTGTTTTGTTCGTTGAAATAATCTTTTCGTATTCTAATTCCATCAATTGAGTTGAGTGTGGTCTTAATAGTATTTTTTCCTGCTTTAATTATTTTTTCTAGTGGTTTTAGTTTTAACAATCCTGCATAAGTGTTCTCTGTTTCAGACGTATTAAAAGAGAATAGTGTTCTGGTGCCAAGCAATTTATTGTTATTGTCATAAACTCGGTGTGTAACTTCTTTTTCAATAGTGTCAATTCCGTTGTTTAATTTTCTGGTAAGCTTAGTCTGTTCTACAACCTTTTTATTTCCACAGCTGTATCTGTTAAATGATTTAATTCGGCTTGCAGTATGCATTCCATCCTTGTTGAGAACTTCTGTTACTGCATTAGTCCCGACTTTCTGAGTATAAACTTTACAGCCGTTAGAAAGTTGTTTTAAAAATCCTGTTTTTTGTATTGTCATACCAATCTCCTTTTACTAAATTCTATTTATGTAACATTTTATATGAAATGTTACATTATAAATGGCTGTATTATTGCTTTATGTATAATACTTTTTATAAAGCAGATTTGTAACAAGTTTGTAACAAAAATTTGAAAAGACGCAAAAAAAATAATGTAGAGGTATTATATAAACATAACATTTCATATAAAATGTTATGTTTAATTTTTATGCTATAATAGAAATAACCCAATAAGTGAGAGGATAATATCATACAAAACGATTATTTGTATAATTATTTTTGTAATGTATAATGATATTGTCTTTTATAATAAATAAGAAAGGAAATTTTGAAAATGAGTTTTGTACCTGTAGTAATTGAACAATCAAGCAGAGGAGAGCGTTCTTTTGATATTTTTTCAAGATTATTAAGAGAAAGAATTATTTTCCTTGGAACTCCTGTAGATGATATGGTTGCTAACTTGATTGTAGCTCAGCTATTATTGTTAGATAGTGAAAATCCGGAAAAAGATATTATGTTATATATCAACTCTCCAGGAGGAAGCGTTACTGCAGGGCTTGCAATATATGATACAATGCAGCACATTAGAGCCGATGTTCAAACAATCTGCTTAGGACAGGCCGCTTCAATGGGCGCATTTCTGCTTTGTTCAGGTGCTAAAGGTAAGAGAATGGCTCTTCCTCATTCAAGAGTACTTATTCACCAGCCTTTAGGCGGTGCTCAAGGTCAGGCAACAGATATTGAAATTCAGGCTCAAGAAATCTTGAGAATTAAAAAGACATTAAATGAAATCATGGCGTCTAATACAGGCCAATCAATTAAAAAGATTGAAAAAGATACTGATAGAGATTATATCATGACTCCTCAGGAAGCTCTTGAGTACGGTATGATTGATAAGGTTATCACAAAAGAGGGTTAGGTGATTTAAGGGGCTTTGCCCCTGTACAGCCCAATTAACAGGAGAAAAATATGTCATCAAACGATAGGCTAAAATGTTCATTTTGCGGTAAAACGCAGGATCAGGTAAAGAAATTAATTGCAGGACCGGATGTATTTATCTGTGATGAATGCGTTGAGTTGTGCAATGAAATATTAGATGAAGAATTTTTTGAAGCTAAAGAAAAGAACGGTGAAAAGCTTGAAAAATCATCAGACGATATTGAAGAAAAAGCAATACCAAAACCTCATGAAATAAAAGCTTATCTGGATCAGCATATAGTAGGTCAGGATGATGCTAAAAAAGTTCTTTCTGTCGCTGTATACAATCACTACAAACGTCTTAAACATAATAAACAGGAAGATACAAATGGTGTAGAAATACAGAAATCAAATATTCTTCTAGTAGGACCTACCGGAAGCGGTAAAACTTTATTGGCGCAAACTCTTGCTAAAATGCTTGATGTTCCGTTTGCTGTTGCAGATGCTACAACTCTTACTGAAGCCGGTTATGTCGGTGATGACGTTGAAAACATTCTTTTGAGATTATATCAAAATGCTGATTATGATGCAAAAAAAGCTGAAAAAGGCATTATCTATATAGATGAAATTGATAAAATTGCCAGAAAATCTGAAAATACATCTATAACAAGAGATGTATCAGGTGAAGGTGTACAGCAGGCTTTATTAAAACTTATTGAAGGTACTCTTTCAAATGTACCTCCTCAGGGCGGAAGAAAACACCCGCAGCAGGAAATGATACAGATTGATACTAGTAACATTCTTTTCATTGTCGGCGGTGCATTTGTAGATTTAGATAAAATTATTGAGCATAGAGTAAAAGATGGTTCTTCAATAGGTTTTGGAAAATCAGCTCCAACACAGGCTGAAAAAGAACAGGCAGCTGCAAGATTGCTAAAAAAATTACAGCCGGAAGATTTGCTTAAATTCGGTTTAATCCCTGAATTTATCGGAAGAATACCTGTTTATGCTGTATTGGATGCTCTTGATGAAGCTACTTTAAAAATGATATTAACAGAACCTAAAAATGCTGTTTTAAAACAGTATCAATGCTTGCTCAAGATGGATGGTGTTGATTTAGAGTTTGAACCGGATGCTATTGATTTGATTGCTAAAAAGGCAATTAAGCGTAAAACCGGAGCAAGAGCATTAAGGTCTATAGTTGAAGAATTAATGCTTGACGTTATGTATGACATTCCTACAAAGCATGATATTACTAAGTTTGTAGTAACAAAAGAAATGGTAGAAAAACAGGAAGAAATTGATAATACTGCAGAATTAATCCATCTTCCTCAGAATAACACTACGGACTTATCTCAAAAAACAAGAGCTGAGATTGCATAGAAAAAGGTTGTTCTTTAAAGAACAACCTTTTTCTCTAATATCCATATTCTTTTAAGATTAAATCAACAACTTCTTTGAAGCTTACCATGTTAACTTGATAGTCTTTTCTCTTAAAGTCAGTGAACTTAACAACTCCAGTCATTTCACCATTTTTAATTTTATTGCTTACTCTGGTACCTAATGCAGTGCCTTCTGTATTGTCGTCACTTTTACCTTTTCTGTAATAATTACTCATTAAGGTGTCTACAACGTGGCTTGACGCACTTTGTAATTTTGTTGCATCAAGTCCTTTGCTGACAAGAGCATTTACTATATAGCCGCATAATTCTGATAATCTATTTTTTACAGTATCGGTGTAAGTGCTGTTATTATTCTTCATATGAAGCATAATAACGGCATTGTTATTGTATAAGTCGGCAAAACTTTGAGATGTTACTTGTGCCCCGCCGTCACCAACTCCAGGCAGACCGTAAACTTCAAGGTGCTCTGACGTTCCACCCCAGGAATCGTAACCAATGTTGTTTACTAATCCACTTACAGTTTTTTCACATTTTATAGAAATAGCCTTTGTGCCAATTGTGATACCATCTACTAGTACTGCAACTTCTAGATTTATATATCCTTCACTTGAACCGGCTGTAATACTTAAATCTCCGAATTGTGAGCAAGTTGCTGTACCACCTGAAACACTTACTAATGAGTAAGAAATATTCTGCTGGTTTGCTCCGTGTGTATCAACAGTTGCCGAAATTGAATATGTTGCAGAGCTGCCTGGATTTAAAACTGTACCATCTGCAGGAAGACCATTCCAAGCGCTGACTGTAAATGTAGACGCATCACCAATCTCAAGAACCTTGGCTTTTAATTCGCTCATTTTCTCTTCTATTTCACCGGAAAGAAGTTTGTTTATATTAGTCGCATAACTGTCACCAAAAATTTCTTTTACAGCGTTTGCTAAAGATGTGCTTTTTGAAGAAACTGCTTTGCAATATGAAATGGCTGCTTCTTTAATCTTTGATGCATCCTTATTTTCTTTAGCAGAAGCAACTAATGCATCGTACATTGTATTCATGTCTTCCAATGGCATATCACCAAATCCGTTAGGATAAAATTCTGCTAGATTTGATTTAGCCTGTTCAACGACCCAATCAATAAGTTTTTGAGTATCTAATTCGCCAGCCGTATCAAAGTCACCGTTTTGAGCCTTGGTTTTTGCTTCAGCTAATAATTTATCATAAGCTTCAAGTTCTCCAGGCATAATACTGTTGAGTCTTTCTGCAAAAGATTCACTGATTGCACTAGCTAAAGCTGATTTTAACTCTTCACTTCCAAAAATGTCTTCAGTTGCAATTGCTTTAACTACGCCTTTATAAGCATCAGAAGCTTCAAAAGCACCTATTGCATTGCTGTTTACTTCTTCAAAGTCACCGAATTTTAGTGTACCAAGATAAGTATTCATAGCTTCTTCATACAAATCTTTATGGGTTTCATAATCATCTAAAGCTTGAACATTCTGTTGCAGCTTAGTTTTGATGACAGCTTTTTGCAGGTCATTAAGAGGGCTGTTAGCGGTTGGTGTATATCCGTAATCACCCATATCTACAGAGCTTTCATCTCCCAGACCGGCAGTTGCAACATAAGCGTCAATTATGCCCTGTACTGTCTGCTGGATAGTTTCTGCATCACCACCTTCGGTCATGCTTTGGATATATGAATTTATCATGCCTTGAAGTGTCTGGTCAGAGCCATATGTATAACCATATTCTTTGTTTACATCACCCATGATTTCTGCAAGATATTCATTTGCACAGTAATCTGCAGTTGCTTTTGCTTCAATCAGAGGAGCTTGTTCTGCAAGATAAGCTGGTAAATCTTCAGGAGTGCCCCCATTTTTTATGTATGGTTCAATAAGTGCACCTAAGCCTTCTGATACTGACTTTTTCCAGTTTGCACCATCACCGACTACGCTCGGAGCAGTAAGCTGAGATGTAAATTCGTTAAGAATTTCATACATTTCTATTCTATCTTCCATTGCAGCAAGCTCTTTTTTATCAAGCGCGTTTTTATTCTTAAGTTTTGTTCCGCTTACTTTGCCGCTTTGATTTGTATCAATAGTTTTCCAGAAGCTGTTAATAAGGTCATTTTTTGCTGAGTCAGTTGATTCTTCACCATTCCACTCAAAGTTTTCTTCCATAAAATCTCTAAATTCAGATTTTATGACGGCTCCATCTCCGTTCTTGTCAGCTTCGTTGACCCAATCTCCTTGTTTAGCAAGAAATGCGTATACTCTTGAAATATCTGTTGACATTTGCTGCTCCTTTTACTTTTTCCCTAAATTCTATATTAGTATTTACGGCATTTTTTATTAAAACTTTAGTGTAAAAGGAAATTTTGTTACAATTCGTTACATACTTTTGAAATATTCAATCGTTTTTTCAAGACCTTCATAAATATCAATTTGAGGAGTCCAGTCAAGTTCTTTTTGTGCGCGGGTAATATCCGGACGACGTTTTACCGGATCGTCAGATGGCAAAGGTTTATGGACTATTTTGGAGTTAGTTCCTGTTATTTCTATAATCAATTTAGCAAAATCTAGAATAGTTCGTTCAGAAGGGTTGCCAAGATTGACCGGTCCTGTAATATCAGATTCCATCATCTTTACAAGCCCGTTGACTAAATCGTCAACATAGCAGAAAGAGCGCGTTTGGGTTCCATCTCCATATATTGTTATATCTTCTCCTTTAAGAGCCTGAATTATAAAATTAGAAACTACACGTCCGTCTTTAGGATCCATGTTAGGACCATAGGTATTAAAAATTCTGACAATTTTTGTGTCGATGTTATACTGGCGATGAAAATCCATCATAAGAGTTTCTGCGCATCTTTTACCCTCATCATAGCAGCTTCTTATTCCAATCGGATTAACATTTCCCCAGTAAGTTTCAATCTGAGGATGAACCAGAGGATCTCCGTACACTTCGCTTGTTGAAGCTTGAAGGATTTTTGCATTATATTTTTTTGCAAGCTCAAGCATATTAATAATGCCTAATACTGATGTTTTTAATGTTTTTACAGGGTCGTATTGATAATGCGGAGGGCTTGCAGGACAAGCAAGATTATAAATTTCATTAACTTCAGTATCAAATTTATTAATAATATCGTGTTCTGCAAGTTCAAAATTCGGGTTAGCTAGCAATGTTTCGACATTGGTACGCAAACCTGTGAAAAAATTGTCAAGGCAAATAACTTGATTGCCTTCATTAAGTAATCTTTTGCATAAATGTGAGCCTATAAATCCGGCACCGCCTGTTACCAATATTCTTTTCATACTAATATGATAGCATGAAATAAATATTAAAATTTTATAAAATTTTTATTAGATATCTTTATTTAAGAAGTATTTTTGTGTAAACTGTTGCTGTATGGTTATAGGAGGGCACAACATGCCAAAATTTAATTTGATGTCGTATATTATGCCGCCTGAGGATAAGATGTTTTTCACTTTATTTCAAAATAGTGCGGAACTTTGTATTGAAACGGCGAGGTTATACGCAGATATTATAGAGTCGGGGCTCACGACGGAAAAGAAAGAGCAAATTCTAAAAGCCAAGAAAAAGGGTTCTATATCATTAAAGCTAACTTTAAAACAGCTGAATAAAAGTTTTATAACTCCGTTAGAACGAGAGGACATCCAATATATAGCTGTTAGGTTATACAAAATAAATAAAAGAATTGCAAAAGCCTGCTTAAACTTAGAAGTATACAGATTATTAAAGTATACAGAAGAAATGAAAGAGCAGGCTTCTATTTTGGTTAAATCAGCTGATAAATTAGGGGAAATCATCAAAAATCTTAAAAAAGTAAGTGATGTAGAAGCAATAACAAAATTAAATATAGAAATGAAAGAGCTTGAAACTTACGGCGATGAAATTCTTAGAAAAGCAATTTCTGATTTATTTTCAGGTAAGTATGAGGCTCTTGAAGTAATTAAGCTAAGAGATATATACAAAGAAATTGAAAATTCGCTGGATACTTGTTATCACATTTCAGACATGATTTTGAATATTGCTTTTAAACAGAGTTAGGGTTGGAATTATGATAACGATTTTATTATTAATAGCTGTAGTTGCAATCGCACTTATCTTTGAATTTATTAACGGATTTCACGATTGTGCAAACGCCATAGCAACGGTTGTTTCAACAAAAGTTTTATCACCTAGGCATGCTGTATTATTTGGTGCGGGACTGGA